>ENA-ORTG01003583-ORTG01003583.1-human-gut-metagenome-genome-assembly--contig:-NODE-3583-length-10869-cov-4.948215_pt1 | contig 10869 bp, 5 predicted proteins | sample MGYA00241906_ERZ509176 | MGnify/ENA primary metagenome ERZ509176 (study PRJEB26280, sample SAMEA2338811) | human gut metagenome | biome: human gut; feature: human-associated habitat; material: faeces... | reverse complement strand
ATATACAAAGACCATTTTGCGTTGCAAAATGCTTGTTGGGAAATCCCAAACCCTTTCAGATCTGCATCGTACCGATGCAGGCTACGCGTTTTTACAAAACGCTTTTTGGATGCGCCATAGGAGTGCGCAGCCATCACGGAACGTGATGATTATAGGATTTGAGGCTCTCCGACAAGTGAGCAGACTTATATACGTCTGCATTGCTGGCGAAAGCCGCACGGAAACTTCTTATTCGCATTGCAAACCGGGTGGCGGTTTTGTATAATTGGTTCAATGAATACACGCATAAAATCGGAGGGGCTGTCCGATTAAAAAATCTAAAAATGCGCTATTGCAGGCCACTGGGAGGAATAGCATGAACAAGCAGCAACTCGCATCGAAAATCTGGGAATCTGCCAACAAGATGCGCTCTAAAATCGAAGCCAACGAGTACAAGGATTACATTCTGGGCTTCATGTTTTATAAATTTCTGTCGGACAAAGAAGTCAAATGGCTGAAAGAGAATGACTGGACAGACGAATATCTGCCGGATTTGACCGAAGACGATGCCGAAACGCTGGATACCGTTCGGAAGAATGTCGGCTATTTTATCGCCTATGAAAATCTGTTTTCCACATGGATCAGCAAAGGCAGCGACTTCAAGGCTGACGACGTAACGGTGGCATTGCAGGCATTCAGTCGACTGATCGACCCGCACCACAAAAAGGTGTTTGACGGTGTCTTTGCTACGCTGCAAACCGGCCTGTCCAAACTGGGTGAAAGCTCCGGTGCGCGGACAAAGGCCATTCGCGACCTGATCTATCTCATCAAAGATATTCCCATGGACGGCAAGCAGGATTATGATGTTCTCGGCTTTATCTACGAATATCTGATCAGCAACTTTGCAGCAAACGCAGGCAAGAAGGCCGGCGAGTTCTACACGCCGCACGAAGTTTCGCTGCTCATGTCTGAAATCGTGGCGTACCACCTGAAAGACCGGGAAGAGATCAAAATTTACGACCCCACCAGCGGTTCCGGCTCACTGCTGATCAACATTGGTCAGTGTGCCGCACGGTATATGGGCAATGGCAACAACATCAAATACTACGCACAGGAGTTGAAGGAAAACACCTACAACCTGACCCGCATGAACCTTGTCATGCGCGGCATTCTGCCCGACAACATTGTAACGCGCAACGGCGATACGCTGGAGGAAGATTGGCCGTACTTTGAAGAAAACGACCCGGTCAACACCTACGACCCGCTGTTTGTGGATGCGGTGGTATCAAATCCCCCATATTCGCAGGCGTGGAATCCGAACGACAAAGAGAACAACCCGCGCTTTTCGGATTACGGCCTTGCCCCCAAAGGCAAGGCAGACTACGCCTTTTTGCTGCACGACCTGTATCACATCCGCAATGACGGCATTGTGACCATCGTTCTGCCCCACGGTGTTCTATTCCGTGGCGGTGAAGAAGGTACAATTCGCAAAAATCTGATTGACCACAACAACATTGATGCAATCATCGGTCTGCCCGCCAATATTTTCTTCGGCACAGGCATTCCCACCATCATCATGGTGCTGCGGAAGAATAAACGGGATTCGGACGTTCTGATTATTGATGCGTCTAAGGGCTTTGAGAAGGACGGCAAAAACAATAAGCTGCGTGCCTGCGACATCAAACGCATTGTGGATGCTTACAAGGAACGCCCGGAGAAAATCGAAAAGTTCGCACGCAGAGTATCCCGTGCGGAGATCGTTCAGAACGATTACAACCTGAACATCCCCCGGTATGTGGATTCCTCGGAAAAGGCTGAGAGCTGGGATATTTACGCTTCGATGTTTGGCGGCATTCCCGAGGCCGAACTGCAAGACCTGTCTGCCTACTGGACAGCATTCCCGCACCTGAAAGCGGCTCTGTTCAGCCCGGACAACGAAGCCTATTGCCGTCTGAATGTGGCCAATTTGAAGAACGCTGTTCTGTCCCACCCGGATGTGGTGGCGTTCAAGACCGCTTTCCAGAATGCTTTCGGTGACTTTGATGCCTACTTGAAGTCCGCACTCATCGACGGCATGACGCAGCTGAATGCTGCCGGCGAGGAAGAACGCCTGAGCCGGGAGATCTTTGCACGGCTGGCAGGAATTCCGCTGGTTGACCGCTATGCAGCATATCAGCTTTTGGACGACGACTGGAAGAAAATCGCCATTGACCTTGAAGTCATCCAGACCGAGGGTTTTGCCGCAACCAAGCAGGTAGACCCCAACATGGTGCTGAAAAAGGATGCCGAGGTACAGGACGGCTGGGTGGGTCATGTGCTGCCCTTTGAGCTGGTGCAGAGCGTTAAAATGCACGAGGAAGTAGCAGCACTGCGGGCAAAGGAAACCAGACTTTCCGAGATCGCCGGAGAATATGAAAGCCATCTGGACGAACTGAGCGAGGAGGACAAGGAGCAGAACTTTGTGAATGACGCAAAGGACGCCTTTGTTGCCGCTGAAGTCAAAAAGGCCATCAAAGCGCGGGAGGTAGAACCTGCCACCATGAGCATTCTGAAGGATGTGGACGCGCTGTTTGCCGAGGAAAAGACCCTGAAAAAGCAGGTCAAGGACGACAGCGCCGCCCTCCACCAGCGCACCAAAGGCGTGATTGAACGCCTGACCGATGAAGAAGTGCGTGACCTGCTGCACCGCAAGTGGATCTTGCCCCTGATGGAAAATCTGAACAGCCTGCCGGATGCCGTTCTGGACGATTTTGTGAAGCAGTTGGATGCCGTCTGCAAGAAATACGAAACCACCTTTGAGGACGTGGAAAGCCAGATTGCCAGCACCGAGCACGAATTGCTGGGGCTGCTGGACGATTTGCAGGGAAATGAATTTGACATGCAGGGCATTGCAGAACTCAAAAAGTTGCTGGGAGGTGAATGATTATGCAGGATAACGAGAAGAAACCTGCCCTCCGGTTCAAGGGCTTCACTGACCCTTGGGAACAGCGTAAGGTCGGAACGCTGATTGAAGATTATACTGAAAAAACTGTGACTCAGAATCAATATCCGGTTTTGACATCGTCCCAGCAACAGGGAATTGTCCTTCAAGAAGATTATTTTGCAGATCGACAGGTAACAACGGATAATAATGTTGGCTACTATGTACTACCTAAGGGCTATTTTACTTATCGAAGCAGAAGCGATACAGATGTATTTGTTTTCAACCGAAATAACATCGTAGACAAGTGGATTATTAGCTATTACTATCCGGTCTTTGCTCCTAAATCTTGTGATTCAAACTTTCTTCTAAGGCGCTTGAATCACGGAATAAAAAAGCAGCTTTCAATGGCGGCAGAAGGTACCGGTCAAAAAGTTCTTGCACATGCAAAGTTCAAAAATATGGTGGTTGACGTTCCATCTCAGTCCGAACAAGAAAAAATTGGAACAATTCTCGAAGAGTTGGATACCCTTATCACCCTTCATCAGCGTAAGTATGAGAAGCTAGTGAATATCAAAAAGTCCATGCTGGACAAGATGTTCCCCCAAAATGGGGCATCTGTGCCGGAAATTCGCTTCAAGGGTTTTACTGACCCTTGGGAACAGCGTAAGCTGGGTGAAGTTTTTGAAGAATACTCGGAAAAGAACCACGCAGAACTTCCGCCACTTACAATCATTCAAGGCGGAGGCACTATTCGGCGCGATGAATCTGAGAGAGCCTTGCAGTATGATAAATCCAGTTTGTCAAACTATAAAATGGTCAATAAAGACGATTTTATAGTTCATCTTCGTTCGTTTGAAGGCGGCTTGGAAAAGGCAAGTTCGCAAGGAATCATCAGTCCTGCGTATCATACTTTCCATGGTGAAGATGTTGATTCAAGATTTTATTATGCTTATTTCCGGTCAAAGAATTTTATCAACAAAGATTTGAAACCGCACGTCTATGGCATCCGGGATGGTCGCAGCATTGATATTGAGGGAATGAAAACGATTCGGATTCCATGGGCATCTTATCCCGAACAAAAAAGTATCGGCGATTTTCTTACTCATCTTGACACCCTTATCACCCTTCATCAGCGTAAGCTGGAAAAGCTTGTACAAATTAGAAAAGCCTTCGCAGAGAGGTGCTTTTTGCAAAGTCGAAAGGAGTTCGTTATGGCGTTTACAAAAGAAGCCGATTTTGAAGAGGCGGTGGTAAAGCTCCTGATAGAACGCGGCTGGAAAGATGGTGTGCTGAAGAACTACACCGAACAGCAGCTGATCCAGAACTGGGCGAACATCCTTTTTGAAAACAACCGTGGCATTGACCGACTGAACGATTATCCGCTGACGGATGGCGAGATGCAGCAGATCATGGAACAGGTCATGAACGCGAAAACGCCGATGAAGCTGAATAAATTTATCAACGGCAAAAGTGTGCTTATCAAGCGTGACAATCCTGACGATAAGCTGAATTTCGGCAAAGAAGTGTCCCTGAAAATCTATGATCGTCTGGAAATTGCAGCCGGACTTAGCCGCTACCAGATCGCAGAGCAGCCAAAGTTTCCCACCAAGTCCAAAATTTTGAATGACCGCCGCGGCGATTTGATGCTGCTCATCAATGGTATGCCGGTCATTCACATGGAACTGAAAAAGAGCGGTGTTTCCATCAAACGGGCTTGCAACCAGATTGAAAAATACGCGGCAGAGGGCATTTTTACGGGACTGTTCTCGCTGGTGCAGATTTTTGTGGCCATGAACCCGGAAGAAACGGTCTACTTTGCCAATCCCGGCCCGGAAGGACAATTCAACCCCAGCTACTATTTCCATTGGGCGGACTTCTACAACGAGCCGATGAACGACTGGAAAGACGTTACAACGGCACTTTTGTCTATCCCGATGGCGCATATGTTGGTGGGCTTTTATACCGTTGCCGATGGTTCCGATGGCATTTTGAAGGTGATGCGCAGCTATCAGTACTACGCTGCCAGCAAAATTTCGGATGCCGTTTCCAAGGCGAAATGGGAAAATGACCAGCAGCGCGGCGGCTACATCTGGCACACCACAGGTTCCGGCAAGACCATGACTTCTTTCAAGTCCGCTCAACTGATTGCATCTTCCAAGGATGCGGACAAAGTGATTTTTCTGATGGACCGAATCGAGTTGGGCACTCAGAGCCTGAAAGAATACCGCAACTTTGCAGGGGAAAACGAGGAGGTGCAGGCTACCGAGAACACGGATGTTCTTGTGGACAAGCTGAAAAGTACTTCGCCGTCCGATACGCTCATCGTGACTTCCATCCAGAAGATGAGCAACATCAAGGATGATGCACAAAACAAGCTGAACCCCAACGACATTGCGCTGATCAACGCAAAGCGGTTGGTTTTTATCGTGGACGAGTGCCACCGTTCCACCTTTGGCGATATGATGCAGACCATCAAGCATACATTCCCGAAAGCGCTGTTCTTTGGTTTTACCGGTACGCCGATCCAAGGCGAAAACCAGAAGAAAATGAGCACCACCGCCACCGTTTTCGGCAACGAACTGCATCGGTACAGCATTGCAGACGGCATCCGGGATCACAACGTGCTGGGCTTTGACCCTTACAAGGTGCTGACCTTCAAGGACAGCGACTTGCGGAAAGCGGTTGCACTGGAAAAAGCAAAGGCATATTCTGTGGACGAAGCTCTGGCCGACCCACAGAAGAGCAAGGTGCTTTATAAGTATCTGAATCTGCCGATGGCAGGCGGAAAAGATACGCTCGGTGAGGAGATAAAGGGTATCGAAGATTATATTCCCAACACCCAGTATGAGGGCGAAGAACACCAGAAAGCCGTGGTGGAGGACATTTGCGAGAACTGGCAGACCCAGAGCCGCAACAGCAAATTTCATGCCATTTTTGCAACCTCCAGCATCCCGGAAGCCATCCAATATTACAAGAGGTTCAGAGAAGCCGCACCATGGCTGAAAGTCACCGCACTATTTGACCCCAACATTGATAACAACGGCAAAGGCATCACCAAAGAAGAAGGGCTGAAAGAGATCGTAGAAGACTATAACGCCCGCTATGGACAGGACTTCAGCATTCCGACCTTTGCCAAGATGAAAAAGGACATTGCGGCACGTCTGGCGCACAAATCACCCTACCAGCGCATCGAGCGTACCCCGGAAAAACAGCTTGATCTGCTGATCGTGGTGGATCAGATGCTGACAGGCTTTGACTCCAAGTGGATCAACACCCTGTATCTGGATAAAATGCTGCAATACGAAAATCTGATTCAGGCGTTCTCCCGCACCAACCGACTGTTTGGCGATGACAAACAGTTTGGCACCATCAAGTATTACCGCCGTCCGCACACGATGGAGAAAAATATCGCAGATGCGGTAAAAGAGTATTCGGGCGATAAACCGTTCGGTCTGTTTGTGGACAAACTGGACAAGAACGTGGAAAAACTGAATGCTCTCTATGCGGAGATCAAAGATCTGTTTGTGTCGGCGGGCATTGAAGAGTTTTCGCAGATCCCTGCGGATATGGCAGAGCGCAAAAAGTTTGCCGACCTGTTCCAGTCCTTCAACGAAAATCTGGAAGCAGCTAAGGTGCAGGGCTTCGAGTGGGATAAGCCCATTGTGATCATCAACGAGGATACAGATGAGAAAACGGAACTTCATGCGGACTTTGACGAGAGAACGTTCAAAGTGCTGGCACTCCGCTATAAAGAGCTGTTCACGCCGAATCCGGATGGCAGTGAAAATGACCCGGACGATGACGTTCCCTATGCGGTGAACAGCTATCTGACCACCATTGATACTGCTGACATCGACACGGACTATATGAACTCCCGCTTTGAAAAGTACCTGAAAATTTTCTATCAGGAGGGTGCAGAAGCGGAAGCCATCCATCAGGCCGAAACGGAGCTGCACAAGACCTTTGCCACCCTCTCGCAGGAAGAACAGAAATATGCGAATATTTTCCTGCACGACATTCAAAGCGGCGCAGTGGTTCCGCAGCCGGGAAAGACCTTGCGAGAGTACATTGCCGAGTACATCGCCCAAAAGCAGAACGACCAGATCCACAAAGTAGCTGAAGTTTTCGGCTTGGACGAAAAGAAGCTGCGGGCATTCATGCGTGCAAATATCACCGAAGCCAACATTAACGAGTTTGGCCGTTTTGATGACCTGAAAGCCACCGTAGATAAGGCAAAAGCAAAGGCATATTTTGAGGCAATTGAGGGGACAAAACTCATTCCTCCCAAAGTGCCTGTCAAGTATGATAAACTCTTGCGCGAGTTCATCGTAAGTGGCGGATTTGATTTGAAAATGCCAAAAGAATCATAAAATGGGTGCAAAATCACCCTGCTGACCAAGAGCCGAGGCGCGTCCTCGGCTCTTTTTTCGCGCCAAAATCCCAAAACACACCTACTTGGGAACAGCGTAAGTTAGGAGATTTATGTGTAGAATTCAGAAGCGGTGAGTTTATTAGTGCATCAGATATTACAGAGACTGGAGAATACCCTGTTTTTGGAGGAAACGGATTGCGCGGTTTTACAGATCGCTTTAACCATGATGGAGAATATACTTTGATTGGTCGTCAAGGGGCTCTTTGTGGGAACGTGAATTTTGCCGTAGGAAAATCATATTTCACTGAACACGCTATCGCTGTAAGAGCAGATAAAACGTACTGGATGGTAGTCTTTGGAAGTAAAATCAGTGTTAATTTTTCCAAGGACAGAACTTAAAAAAAACTGAAATTCCATAGAAGCTCGTTCCAAATGATCTATAAATAGGGTAGCAGGATTGCCGTCGCTTATTAGAGCTTCTAAATCAGAATATGAGTTTATGGGAGATGATATAGGATGACCAGCATCCAGTGTAAGAAAAGGTATATCATCACTGACCGAGTTTGCATGAACGTATTGCGCTAAATGTTTTTGAAATAATCCATCTTCCCCCAGCAGCAGAACAGGAAATGAGGATTCTGAAAATGAAGATAGAGTGCGAAAAATATAAGAAATACGGCGGTTTTGGAATATACGATGGCTTAGACTGCTGCCAGGGTCTAAGACTGTATATTTTTTGCTCTTTTTTATATTCCATAATGGGGCAGTAACTGGGTAGCGTGAGGAGAGGCCATCCAAAAGGAAAAGGTATCTAAGACTCCGATTAGATATCTCAAAGGAATCAGCTAGAAATAAAGAAAACTTGTCCCCATTTTCATTTGAAAGAGAAGCTGGTGTTCCAGAAAGAAGTTCGTTAAAAGTAATAAAATTACCTTGCTCTCTTAAAAGGTCAGTTAATATATGTTTTTTAACATGCCCACGGTCCGATTGTAAAGAGGAACAGAAGGTATGGTTGGCCATTTCAATAGAGCCGCAGGCATCAACAACGCAGATTCCAAGGTTCATTGTATCTAAAATCTTATCGCGAACGGTAAAATAACGCATAGATTCCTCAGATCGCAAATCAATATGTCTCATAAAATTGCTGATATATCCAGCATAGTTATTAGTTACATAATTCAAAAGTATTTCGGGAAGATGAAAATAATTGATAATAAAGCACAAAGTAGCAATATCTACATTGCGGTTGCCTATATCAATTACATTTCTAATTGTGGAAGGAACAAATCTGGACTCTCCGGGTGTGATGGCATGATGGAAAGATGAATCCGGTAAGGGTCCTCCTGGATAGTAAATGGTATAGATATATTGCGTGAAACCAAGATCTTGTAACGATTTTAAAACTGCTTCACAATTCTTTTTCCTATCACTTACAATACACACTTTAGAGAGGGAGGGAATTTCTAAAATTTTATGAATATGTGTATAGTTTAGTTCTCGTACGCATTGCTTTGAGCATATGCCTTTTTCTTTTATAATTTCATTGACTCTGGATTCGCAGAGAGCAGAGGAAAAAAGCACAAGCTGGTATTTTGTAATCACTTCCGGGTTTAACTGATCAATTTGAATGCTGTCAAAATCCAGATGAGATGAAAAAATAGCGGATAAATATGGAAGAATTCCAAGCTTGGCTGAAGAGTCAATATATAATAAAAGAACTTGAGGTTTCATTTCGAATCTTTCCTTTCTGTAATTAGGTGATTTTTATCTTTAAAAATTTTGATTATCCCGAAAAACCCTTGAAATACAAGCACATTCGCAGGATTTCAGATTGATTTTACTACCAATTTACTACTTTTAACGGATTGCGCCTTGATATGCCGGAACATCTTGCGAGCATGAAACAACCCAATACAAACGCGACGCACTGGCGGCGCGGCACGTCGGCAATCACACAATTTCATATAGCACCGCACTGGCGGCGTTACCTTATCCCAACCGGGAAACAAGGAACGCCGCTATTTTTTTACCCTCATGTTACGCAGTAGGGGCAAAAAGAGTCTTGCTACACAAGGCTTTGCGGGTACGGTTTTCACAGGGTAAGGGATTGATACCTAAACCCTTAAAATCGCTGTTCTACCGCGTAACAAATATGCAGCAAAGGAGTTGATGAAGCTATGGCAGTTTTCCGCGTGGAGAGAAACACAGGATATACGGTTATGAGCAACCACCATTTACGCAACAAAGAACTTTCCCTAAAGGCAAAAGGGCTGTTATCGCAAATGCTGTCCTTGCCGGAGGATTGGGACTACACCCTTGCGGGGCTGTCCTTTATCAACCGGGAGAAAATCGACGCTATCCGGGAAGCCATTAAGGAACTGGAACGCGCCGGGTATATCGTGCGTTCAAGGGAGCGCGACGAGAAAGGACGCTTGCGCGGCACAGACTATGTAATCTTTGAGCAGCCGCAGACCTCGCCTGTATCGGATTTACCTACATTGGATAATCCAACGTTGGAAAAACCTACGCAGGAAAAACCTACGTTGGAAAATCCAACGCAATTAAATAAAGATATACAAAAGACTGACTTACCAAAAAAAGAAAAATCAAATACGGATTTATCAAGTACCGATTCCATTCCTATCCATTCCCTAAATCCCTTGCCTTACGACGGGGAAGCGGCTACGCCGCCGGAACGGAAACGAAAGGAAGCGACAGACGCATACAGCGTTTATGAGGAAATCATCAAGGACAATATCGAGTACGACCATTTTGTACGCTACGGGCAGGTAGACAAAGACCGCTTAGACGAAATTGTTTCGATTATCCTTGAAACGGTATGCAGCAAGAGAAAGACAATCCGTATCGCCGGGGACGATTACCCGGCAGAGCTTGTCAAGGCAAAGTTTATGAAGCTCAACAGCAGCCACATTGAATTTGTCTTTGACTGCATGAAAGAGAATACCACCAAAATCCGCAACATTAAACAGTACCTTAAAGCGGTGCTGTTCAATGCGCCGAATACCATTGACAGCTACTATACCGCCCTTGTCGCACACGATATGGCGACAGGCAAAATCTAAAGGAGGATTACCACATGGCACAGAAAACAGGAGCTTTGATTTTTGACGAACAGACCGACCGCTACGACATTCGCTTTGACATTGCCGACTATTACGGCGGCTTGCATTGCGGGGAGTGTTTCGACGTATTCACAGGCGGCAAATGGAAGCCGACCCGTATTGAAATGAGCGCGGCGCAGGAATGGTACCTTGTGGGTATCCGCGCCGAGGATTTGAACGGCTTGCGCGTCCGTATCTAAAGCCTATGGGCGGCTACCGCAGCGGCGTACCACCCTAACATTATCAGACTACCGCGAAAGGAGGACGGTAAATGCAAGATGAAATCAACGAAAAGACCATAGCCCTTTACATCAAGACCGGGAAACTGACCGCGCAGACGCTTCAAAAGGCTATGAAAACGCTGCTTGCACAGATGAAGAAGCAGAAAGACAAAACGCCGCAGGGCAAACAGACTTTGAAGCAGCTTATGAAGCAGAACGCGGGCGTTTCCAACATTGAGATTACCGAGGGCA
>ENA-ORTG01003581-ORTG01003581.1-human-gut-metagenome-genome-assembly--contig:-NODE-3581-length-10872-cov-5.865767_pt1 | contig 10872 bp, 9 predicted proteins | sample MGYA00241906_ERZ509176 | MGnify/ENA primary metagenome ERZ509176 (study PRJEB26280, sample SAMEA2338811) | human gut metagenome | biome: human gut; feature: human-associated habitat; material: faeces... | reverse complement strand
CACCGGCTGCTGCCGCAAAAGCAGCTTCAGGCAGAGGTTTTCGATCTCCCGCTCCTTGTGGTCGATCTCGCTGTCCAGAGGAGCTACCTTGGAGGCCAGCGCCGTGTCCCCCTCCGTCAGCGCCTGAGAGGACAGGGCGATGACCTCCTCGCACAGCGCCCCCATTTCGATCATCTCGTGGTTCAGCTGCAAAAGCTGCTCGTCAAATTTACTGCGCATCTTACCCAAACCTCCCGGTGATGTAATCCTCCGTCCGCTTGTCGGCGGGGGTGGAAAACAGCTGCTCTGTTTTTCCGAATTCCACCAGCTCGCCCAGCAGGAAAAAGGCGGTGTTGTCGGAAATACGGGCGGCCTGCTGCATATTGTGGGTCACCATGACCACGGTGTACCGGCTTTTCAGCTCCGCCGCCAGATCCTCGATCTTAGAGGTGGAGATGGGATCCAGAGCGCTGGTGGATTCGTCCATCAGCAGCACCTCCGGCTCCACCGCCAAAGCCCGGGCGATGCACAGCCGCTGCTGCTGACCGCCGGAAAGACCCAGGGCGCTTTTCTTCAGCCGGTCCTTTACCTCGTCCCAGATGGCGGCGGAACGCAGAGAGTTCTCCACGATCTCGTCCAGCTTCACCCGGTTTCGGATGCCGTGGGTCCGGGGGCCGTAGGCCACGTTATCGTAAATGCTCATAGGGAATGGGTTGGCCTTCTGAAACACCATGCCGATCTGCTTGCGGAGCCATGTGGGGTCCACAGAGCTGCCGTAAAGGTCCTGTCCGTGGAAATCCACCTCGCCGCTGAGCTTCACGCCGGGGATCAGGTCATTCATCCGGTTCAGCGTCCGCAGAAAGGTAGATTTTCCGCAGCCGGAGGGCCCGATGAAGGCGGTGATCTCGTGTTCGGGAATGGCGATGGATACATCGTGGAGGGCATGGTTGGGGCCATACCAGAGATTCAGTTTTTTTGCTTCCAAAATCGGTTCCATAGGGTCTCCTCAATTCTTTTTCAGCTTCCGCCCCAGAAACACGGCGGAGAGGTTGATGAGCAGGGTCAACAGCATCAGAATGGTGGCGATGGAGAAGGCCACCGCCGTCTCGCCCCGTTCGTTGGCGTAGACATACAAAGCCATCGTCAGCGTGGCGGAGGAGGAATGAAGGGCCGTGAAGAAATCGTTGAGCACCAGACCAAACCCGGCGGTGTACAGCAGCGCCGCGCTTTCCCCCACGATGCGGCCGACGGCCAAAATGCAGCCGGTGACGATGCCGTCGATGGCGTTGGACAGCACCACGGTACGGACCATGCGCCACTTTCCGGCCCCTAAGCCCAATGCTCCCTCCCGGTAGGACTGGGGCACGGTTTTCAGGCTCTCCTGAGTGGTGCGAAGAATGGTAGGCAGGATCATCACCACCAGAGTCAGTCCACCCGCCAGCACGCCTGCCTGCAAATTCATTTTCTGCACGAAAAACAGCATGCCCACCAGGCCGAAGATAATGGATGGGATTCCCGTCAGGGTCTCGGCAGCGAACTCAATGAGGCTCACCAGCCGCCGGTTTTCCGCGTACTCCGTCAGATAGATGGCGGCCCCCACGCCCAAGGGCAGAACGATGACCATGGCCACCAGAATAATATACAATGTGTTGAGAATATTCGGTAAAATACCGATCGTATTCTTAATATAGCTGGTCTGTCCGGACAGCAGTTCCCAGGTCAGCCCCGGAATTCCCCGGCAGAAAATGTAGCCGATCAAAAATACCAGCAGCGCGCAGGTCAGTCCGGCACATAGCCACACCAGCGCACGCATCCCCCGGTTGTAGACCCGACGGCGAAGGGATAAGGTTTGTCCGTTCATGTCAGCCCTCCTTCCGGTTCTTAACGCACACGTTCAGAAACACATTGATGAGCATGATAAAGAGGAACAGCACCAGGCCGATGGAATAAAGCGCCTGCTGATACAGGCTTCCTACACTGGCGTAGGCCATGCCGGAGATAATGCCGGTGGTGAGAAAGCGCACCGGCGTAAACAGCCCCGGCATATTGGACACGTTGCCCGCCACCAGAATGATGGCCATCGCCTCACCGATGGCCCGGCCCACGCCCAGCACCACCGCCGCCGCGATGCCGCTGCGGGCGGCGCGGACGCTGACCCGGAAATAGGTCTCCATCTCCGCCGCGCCTAAGGCGAGACTGGCCTCCTCGTACTCCCTTGGAACGGCCCGGAGCGCCGTTTCCGACACGTTGATGATGGAGGGCAGGATCATAATGGCCAGCACGATCATGGCGGCCAGCAGGCAGGCGCCGGAGCTGAGATGGAACAGCGTCCGGATAGCCGGCACCAGCACGATCATGCCCACCAGACCGTACACCACCGACGGAATGCCCGCTAACAGCTGTACCGCCGTGCGGATCACCGCCGCCAGCTTCGGTGGGGCCACCTTCGCCAGAAATATGGCAGTCAGCAGTCCCACAGGAACGCCGATGACGATGGCCCCGGCAGTGCCGTAAACGGAGGTCAGGATAAAGGGCAGAATTCCATACAGTGCACCGGTGGTGGTGTTGGTGGGGTCCCAGACCCTGCCCAGCAGGAATTGAAACAGGCCAATCTGCCGAATGGCGGGCAGGCCGGAGAGAATGAGATAAATGCTGATGAGCAGCACAAAGGCCACCGCCACGATGCCGCACAGCAAAAAAATCAAATGGATGATCTGTTCCACGGTTTTGCGGGCGCGGTAGCTGCTCCGCTCCGGTGTATGCGGGGGATTTGTAATGCTTTCCACCGCATTGACGGCGGTCAGAATTGCGTCAGAGTCCATGTCTGGCTCCTTTCTCGGTTTTACAGGAAGCGCCTCCACCTACGGTGATAGATGGAGGCGGGCTTGTCATGCTGTGGGAAGGAAGGGTGTGGGAGGAACCCTGTGGGGGTCCTCCCCACTTCTTTGATCGAACAGATCTTAGGCGATATACGAGATCCGCGCCGGTTGCTCCCTTATTTCGCGACCGGCACTGCGCCAGCAGCCTTGATCAGCTGGCTGGCAGTAGAAGATGTAGCGTAGTCGAAGAATGCCTGGGCTGCGGGAGACAGGGTCTCGCCGGTCTTGGTCACTAGCACGAAGGGCCGCTGAATGGCGTAGCTGCCGTTCAGAACAGTTTCCTCCGTGCAGGCCACGCCGCCTACGGTGACGGCCTTGACGGTGTTCTTACCCTCCACAGCGGAGAGGGATGCGTAACCGATGGCGTTGGGGTTGCCGGCAACCGCCTCGATGACGCCGCCAGTGGAGGTCAGCTCCTGATCCAGCTTGCAGGCGTCCTTGGTGCCGGTGATGGACTCGAAGCCGTCCCGGGTGCCGCTGCCCGCCTCACGGCCGATGCAGGAGATGGTACCGGCATCGCCGCCCACCTCGCTCCAGTCGGTGATCTCACCGGTGAAGATCTTGCCGATCTGCTCCACCGTCAGATTCTCCACCTTGCTGTCAGCATTGACGATGACGGCGATGCCGTCCAGCGCCACGATGGTCTCGGTCAGACCGCCGGCCTTCTCCTCGTCCTTCAGGGCACGGGAGGCAAGGCCGATGTCGGCGCTGCCGTTGCTGGCAGCCTCAATGCCTGCGCCGGAGCCGGTGGGATCATAGGTGACGGTGACGCCGCTGTTGTCGGCCATGAACTGCTCACTCAGAGCGCCGATGACCTTTTCCATAGAGGTGGAGCCGTTGGTGGACACACTGCCGGAGAGGGCGGCCTCAGCCGGAGTCTCCGTCTGCGCGCTGCTGTCGGTGTTCGTGTCAGCAGGCGTTTCCGTCTTGGATCCGCAGCCGGTAAGGGCCGCCAGGCTCAAGGCCAGGGTCAAAATCAATGCAAGTGTCTTTTTCATGTTTGTCTTCCTCTTTTATTTGTATTTGATATTTGGGTTTTCCCCTTTTCACATTGTCAGTGTACCGGCTGTATGTAAAAGGCGAAAGACAAACCATGTAAAATCCATGTCAAATCGTTCCGCAAATCACTTCTCTGCCGAAAAAAAGCAGAGAAAAAGCGTCTTTCCGCAGTGCGGAAAGACGCTTTTTGAAGCACAAACAGTCGATTCGGTTATCGCTGACCCTTGTCGTAGGGAATACCCTCCGCCTTGGGCGCGCGGGAATTCTTGGAGGTAAAGGCCAGCACGATCAGGGAGATGATGTAGGGCAGCATATTGTAAACGGAACTGGGAAGGTTCATGACCTTCAGGAAGGCAAAGCCGGTGTAGACATTGCCCAAGGCCCGGAAGAAGCCGAACAGCAGCGCTGCCAGCGCGATGCGCTGGGGCTTCCACTGGCCGAAGATCATGACCGCCAGAGACAGGAAGCCGAAGCCAGCCACGCCGTACTCAAACCGCCACTCGGACACACCGGCGGTGATGAACACGATGCCGCCCAAGCCGCCCAAGAAACCGGAGATCAGCACACCGGCCCAGCGCATTTTATAGACGTTGATACCCACGCTGTCCGCCGCCTGAGGATGCTCGCCGCAGGCCATGAGCCGCAGGCCGAACCGTGTCTTGTACAGCAGCACATAGGAGGCTACCAGCAAAAGCGCCGTAATGAGCATGAACCAGCTGAACTCAAAGGAGCCGATGCTCACGGTAAATGCCTTTTTGGCACCGGCGTACTGAATGATGGAGGACACGTCATCGGGATTGGCCGCAGTGTTGATGGCCTTGACAATGACGGTGGCCCCAGCGGTGCCCAGCAGGTTCAAAGCTGTGCCTACCAACGTCTGATCTGCCTTGAAGTTGATACAGGCCACAGCCAGCAGGCAGGAATACACCATGCCCACCGCGGCGGAAACCAGCACCACTGCCAGGATCGTCGCAAAATGAGAGCTGTTCTCTCCCAGATAGCGCATCGTCAGGGCACCGCCCAGAGCGCCCATGATCATGATGCCCTCCAGACCCAGATTGATCACGCCGGAGTGCTCGGAGAAGCAGCCGCCCAGAGCCACCAGGATCAGCACGGAGGCAAAGATCAGGGTATATTGCAGCAGCAAACTCATGCCTGATCGCCTCCTTTCCCGTTGGCCGCATCTTGTTCCGCGGCAGCCCTGGCCTTCAGAGCCGCCTTTTCCTCCCGTTTGGCAATGGAGCTGTTCATCACATGCTTCATGAACAGCACAAAGCCGCAGAGATAAATGATGATGGAAGAGATCAGATCGGAGATCTGCGCGCAGTACAGGGACTTATCCACATACGCGCCGCCAGCGGTGATGTGCTGGATGAAGAAGGACGCCAGCACCGTTCCCAGAGGGTTCAGTCCCCCTAAGAAGGCGGCGGCAATGCCGTTGAAGCCCATGGCGGGAACGGAGGAGGTAGAGCACTGCCACTGCTCGTAGCCGGTGAGGTACAGCAGCGCCGCACCCATGCCAGCCAGCGCACCGGAGATCACCAGGCTCAGGATCACGTTCCGCTTTTCCGCCATGCCGCAGTATTTGGCGGCGTTGCGGTTGAAGCCGGTAGCCTTCAGCTCATAGCCGAATCTGGTCTTATCCAGTACGATCCAGATCAGAATCGCCATCACAATGGACAGGGGGATGGCCAGACCCACATACTGATTCTTGTTGAACAGCGCCCCCAATCCCAGAGAGGGCAGCACAGCAGAGGGGTTGTTGTTGGCCAGCACGATGGTGTAGGGGCTGGCGGCCTCTTTCACCGTGGTCAGCAGCATATTAGTCAGGTAGAGGACGATCCAGTTCAGCATGATGCCGGAGATGACCTCGTTGACGTTGCAATAGGACTTCAGCACACCGGAGATAGCCCCCAGCACCGCGCCGCCGACCATAGCCACCAGCAGGCAGGGCAGCCAGCTCCAGCCCAAGCCCAGCGCCGCGTACAGGCTCAGTGCCACGCCGAAGCAGTACTGGCCCGCAGCGCCGATGTTGAACAGGCCCACCTTATAGGCAAACAGGATGGACAGCGAGCACATCAGCAGCGGTGCGGTCTTGACCAGCGTGTTGCCCAGATATTTCAACTGGGAGGATGTCTTTTTATAGGTCAGGAAGTTTTTGACCACAGTAAGGATCGCCTCGCCGGCGCCAGCGGGATTGATGACCAGTAGCACGAGATAGCCGAGGAACAGACCCAGCACGATGCACAAAAGAGAGGCCAGCAGCGATTGGAAGCCGTTGCTCTTGAAAATATTCTTTTTCATGCCTTCACCTCGTCTCTCTTGGCGCCGGCCATGTAGAGGCCCAGCTCCTCCTGGGTGGTGGTCTTCGGATCCAGCTCGCCCACGATCTCACCCTCGTACATCACAAGGATGCGGTCGGGTACGTCCATGACCTCGTCCAGCTCCAGACTCACCAGCAGCACCGCCTTGCCCTCGTCCCGCTGGGCGACCAGCTGACGGTGGATGTACTCAATGGCGCCAACGTCCAGACCGCGGGTGGGCTGGACTGCCACCAGCAGCTCCGGATCCTTGTCGATCTCCCGGGCCACGATGGCCTTCTGCTGGTTGCCGCCAGACATGGAGCGGGCAATGGTAACAGGGCCCTGACCGGAGCGCACGTCATACTGCTCGATCAGCCGCTCCGCATAGCCGCGGATGTTCTTCCGCCGCAGGAAACCCGCCTTGTCGGTGAATTCCGGCTCAAAGTACCGCTGGAGTACCATGTTGTCCTCCAGAGAATAGTCCAGCACCAGACCGTGCTTATGCCGGTCCTCAGGGATGTGGCTCATGCCCATGGTGCTCCGCTTGCGGATGGAGGTGTGGGTGATGTCCTGCCCGCAGAGGAAAAGCTCGCCGGACACCAGCGGTTCCAGACCGGTCAGGCCGTAGACCAATTCCGTCTGGCCGTTGCCGTCGATACCCGCAATGCAGACGATCTCGCCCCGCCGTACCTGGAAGGACACATTCTTCACGGCGTTGTTCTTATGGACCTTGGAGGCCATGGTCATATTCTTGACCTCCAGCACCACGTCTCCCGGCTCCGCAGGCTTCTTTTCCACATGGAAATTGACGTTGCGGCCCACCATCATGGCGGACAGCTCCGCCGGGGTGGTGTCTTTCGTATTGACGGTGCCGATGTACTTGCCCTTGCGGAGCACGGTGCAGCGGTCCGCCACCGCCATGATCTCCGCCAGCTTGTGAGAGATAAAGAGGATGGACTTCCCCTCCGCCGCCAGATTCTTCATGATCTGCATCAGCTCGTCGATCTCCTGAGGCGTCAGCACGGCGGTGGGCTCGTCGAAGATCAGGATCTCATTGTCCCGGTACAGCATTTTCAGGATCTCGGTGCGCTGCTGCATACCCACGGTGATGTCCTCGATCAAAGCGTCCGGGTCCACATGGAGACCGTACTTCTCGCTGAGGGCCAGCACCTTTTCCCGGGCCTCCTTTTTCTGGAGGAAGCCATGCTTCGTAGGCTCCACGCCCATGATGATGTTGTCCAGCACCGTAAAGCAGTCCACCAGCTTGAAGTGCTGGTGCACCATGCCGATCCCCAAGTCATTGGCGTCATTGGGGTCCTTGATAGAGACCTCCTTGCCGTCCTTCTTGATCGTTCCCTCCTCCGGCTGATACAGGCCGAACAGCACGCTCATCAGCGTGGACTTGCCCGCGCCGTTTTCGCCCAGCAGGGCATGGATCTCACCCTTTTTCAATTGAAGGGTAATGTCATCATTGGCGATGATGCCTGGGAACCGCTTCGTAATGTGGAGCATTTCGATGGCGTAATTCGTTTCCAAGTCAAACCGCCCTCCTTCCGTTTTAATGGCCCGCCGTGTGGATCTCGCGGGGACGGAAACCATATTCATTTACCGGCAGCGGCATATTGCCCTCACATCCAGTATTACATTCAGTATACTATACCTCCGCTCAAAAAGAAAGGCAAATCGACGGCCGGAATCATTTTTTTGAAGAGTGGTCTCCTCAGGGCGCTTCCATCGGGAGACTCGTCCGCTTTCCGCAAATTGTTCCCGAAAATACTGCCAGCCGCTTCAACATCCGAAATGCCCCATTCCACCAGGGTGCCAATGGTTTTCCGTACCGCCTTCTTTTGGCGGATAAAAAAGGAACGTCCTTTCGGACGTTCCTTTTCGCATATAGATTTGCGTTCTGCGCTTAGCCCTTGATAGCGCCCTGGTCCTCCACAGCGATCACGGTGGCGAAGTCAGAGGGAGCCTTGCTCACATCGTTGGAAACGGTGATCTTGCCGTCGAACATATCCTTCACCATGGCCTTGTAGTCATCCTGCGTGAAGCTGTCAGACCACTGAGTGCCCTCACCCATGGGGATCTGGACATAGTTCAGCTCGGGATCATCGCCGGACACCAGGCCCAGAGTAGCGATCTTGCCCTTGTAAGCATCCCAGTTGCCGTTGACGATAACGTCAGTCAGGGTGTCATAGGTGGTGGGATACAGACCCTTCATAGCGGAGGTGACGGTCATGCCTTCCACGCCGGCGTAGCCAGCGATGACGCCAGCCTGGTCAACGTCCACGCCGATGACCTTGGCGTTAGCCTTCTTGGCAGCGTCCACAGCGGAGGTGTAGATACCGCCGCCGCAGGCGAAGACGACCTCAGTGCCGCCGGCATACCAGGTATCCATCACAGCGGTGATATCGGCATCGCCGAAGAACTGACCGCCATAGACATAGTTCAGGCTCACATCAGTCAGGCCCAGATCGGCGGCAGCGGCGTCAACGCCCTGCACATAGCCGAAGCCGTAACGGACAACAGCGGGGACAGCCATGCCGCCCAGGAAGCCGAGCTTGGTGTAGCCGAGCTTCACAGCTGCGTAACCGGCCATGTAGCCGCACAGCTCTTCCTGGTAGACAGCGCAGGTAACGTTCTCGGGGATCTGGTAATCGCCGAGGTCGCCCTGGGAGACGTCCAGAGCGATGAACTTGACATCGGGATAGAGGTCAGCGACCTGAGTGATGGTCTCGCCAAAGGCGTAGCCGGGCATTACAACGACGTTGTAGCCGTCTGCAACTGCTGCGTCGACCATTGCAACGCGCTCTGCGGTGGAGTCGCCTGCGGGCTTGTAGTACTTGAAGTCAACGCCATTGGCTTCGCAGAACTCCTTGCAGCCTTCGTAGGTGGTCTGGTTGAAGGACTGGTCGGTGATGTCGCCGTAGTCGGTGATCATTGCGACCTTATAGGTTGCGGCTTCAGGCTCAGCTGCGGGAGCGCTGCTCTCTTCAGCTGCGGGAGCCTGAGTCTCCTCTGCTGCGGGCTTGTCAGTCGCCGGGGTGTTGCCGCAGGCGCACAGAGCAAAGACCATGCACAGAGCAAGAACGAGTGCGAGAATCTTCTTCATGTTTTTTCCTCCATAAATTTTTTTGGATAACATCCGTACGATTCCGTACAGCATACATTATAGCACGTACTCCGTTATCAAATCAAGGCCATAATTGACGAAAACTGTTAATTTCTATGACTATTCCGTAAAAATTACGCTTTTATTTCGACGCCATCTTGGCCGCGGTGTCCAGCGCGATCTCGATCATCTGCGTCAGCGACTCCTGCCTGTCCTCCGGGCTGAGCGCTTCGGGGCGGTAGAGGTGGTCGGAAACGGTGCAGATGCAGAGCGCGCGCTTTCCGGCGTAGGCGGCGTTCATGTAAAGTCCCGCGGCCTCCATCTCGACGCCGAGCACACCCATGCGCTTCCATGCGTCGTTGCGGTTCCAGCCGTCGGCGGAATAGAAGTTATCCGAGGAGAGGAGATTGCCGACCTTCATGTCCACGCCGTGATCCCGCGCGGCTTCGACCGCGGTGGAGAGCAGGGTATAGTCTGCGATGGGGGCGAAGGTGCCGCCGAGGTTGAACTGCTGGCCGTAGTTGGAGTTGGTGCAGGCCCCCTGACCGGCAATGATGTCCATCAGCTTCAGATCGTCGCTCAGCGCGCCGGCGGAGCCGATGCGGATGATGTTGTCCACATCGTAGAAATTGAACAGCTCCCAGCTGTAAATACTGATGGCGGGGATACCCATGCCGGAGGCCATCACCGTCACGGGGACGCCCTTCCATGTGCCGGTGTGTCCCTGAACGCCGCGGACGTTGTTGACGAGGCGGGCGTTGGTCAGGAAATTCTCCGCGATGAACTTTGCGCGCAGCGGATCGCCGGGCATGAGAACGGTTTTTGCAATGTCTTCTTTCTTCGCGTTGTTGTGTGCGGTCGGTATTGCCATAAAAATCCTCCTTGAATTAAATTTGCTTTTTGTTTAATTATAACGCGAAAAGCGCAAAAGTCAAATTGAAACCTGCGCCGCCATGTGTTAAAATAGGTCGAAAGAAAACGCTACAGAGAAAGGCGAAAGGATAAAGTCATGGATATAATGGTAATCGGCATAGCCGGAGGCACCGGCAGCGGCAAGACCACCATCACCAAAAAGCTTGTCCAGCGCTTCGGCGGGGACGTTTCCGTGATCTATCACGACAACTATTACAAGGCGCACCACAATATGCCCTACGAAGAGCGGGCAAAGCTCAACTATGACCACCCGGATTCCTTCGACACCGATATACTCATCGAGGATCTCAAGCAGCTTCGCGCAGGGCACAGCATCAAGTGTCCGGTCTACGACTACTCCATTCACGACCGCACCGACAGGACGATAACCGTCCGCCCCGCGAGAGTTATTATAGTAGAAGGCATACTGATATTCCAGAGCCGCGAGCTGTGCGATCTTATGGATATCAAGATTTTCGTCGACACCGACGCGGACGTGCGCATCCTGCGCCGTATCGTGCGCGATGTGCGTGACCGTGGCCGCAGCCTTGACAGCGTGGTGAACCAGTATCTCACCACCGTCAAGCCCATGCACGAGCAGTTTGTCGAGCCGAGCAAGCGCAATGCGGACATTATCATTCCGGAGGGCGGCTACAATCAGGTCGCGCTCGAAATGGTAGTGGAGCGC
>ENA-ORTG01003571-ORTG01003571.1-human-gut-metagenome-genome-assembly--contig:-NODE-3571-length-10883-cov-3.261914_pt1 | contig 10883 bp, 9 predicted proteins | sample MGYA00241906_ERZ509176 | MGnify/ENA primary metagenome ERZ509176 (study PRJEB26280, sample SAMEA2338811) | human gut metagenome | biome: human gut; feature: human-associated habitat; material: faeces... | reverse complement strand
CATATTCAAAGAAAATGAAAGAAACAGGAGCTATTGAGAATCAGGATACATTTGCGGTGATCGGTGCATCTGTTGCAGAAAATTTTGGGGTACAGATGCCGGAAGGCACGATTGGAAGATCAATATTGAAGGAGTTGCAGTAGGTAAATAAAACTGTTGGTGGGGAGAATATGGGCGAACAGTATTTATATCAGAAATTCCCCTTCTTAAGTCAGAAAAAAAGGAGCTGTCTGAAATATATTTTCGGACTGCTCCTTCTTTTTACTACCTATCGAATGCCTTTGAAAGTGACAGTTTTGCGCATTCCTCGTTTCAGGAATAATTTTTTATAATTTTTGGCCTGTTTTCTTGGAACATAGACTTTCATTTTTGCAGGTGTTCCTTTAAAGGCATTTGAACCAGTGTATTTCTGCGATAATCCTGGAGACTGAATGTTCAGTGTTCTTAATTTCTTACATCCGTATAATCACTGGTGTCAGAAGCTTTTTTGAGAATCTGGGACGCAGGCAGATTGGCTGCGCTGCTGCCAGTGCTGAGATAAGAAGAGACAGTATCTGTACCATCGTCAAAAACCAGAGTTCCGGTATTCTGAGATGAAGAGGTGTTACCATCAGACTGGTGTAAAAGCTATTCTTTTCGCAGAAAATGCAATATCATGAAGAAAAGTAAACAGAAACGTAACCTGCCTGTGATTCAGGACAATAATTTGTTCTGTTGGCGATATTGTCTTGGTGACATCCCGTAAATGTTACGGAATGCTCTGGAAAAATGAAGCTGGTTGGGATATCCAACCTGAACGCTGATGTCACCAATGGACAGGCTGGTGCTGGTAAGCAGAGAGGTTGCTTTACTCATTCGATAGCGGATCAGGAAGTCCTGTGGAGACTGTCCGATCATATCTTTGAAAACTTTACCAAAATAGCTTCGATCAAGATTGCATCGATTAGCCATATCTTCGACTGTAATAGGTAATGCATAATTTTGTTCAATAAAAGAAAGTGCTTCCTGTGCGTAAAATCTAGAAAGCTTTCCGCCCTGAAGCCTTTTTTTATTGGAAGAACCCTGGATAAGGGCATCCATAATAAGATATAACTGACCAATGATTCCAAGTGGGCGGGAATTGTCCGGGTATTGTGTCAGACGCAGCATTTCATCGCGAAGCTTATCTGCTGCTGTATCGGAAATGGGATGAAAGACCGGATGATCGTTGGACAGTCCGGCTTCTTCCATCAGCTCTTTTGCACGCAGTCCATCGAACTCTACCCAGACGTATTCCCATGGGAATTTCTGGTCAGCACTGTAAAGATTGATACGCCCCGGTTCAATGAGAAAGCCGGAATGTGCTTCCATATGGTAAACAGCATTGTCATCTTTTTCTGTAACACTCAGCATTCCTTTGCCGGAAATAATATAGTGAAAAAGATAATGATTACGTACAAATGGACCATAAGAATGCAGCGGTTCACATTTCTCGTAGCCGTACTGATACACGGTCAGGTCAAGAAAACGTTCATCGGAAAATATATGAAAAATAGAATCTGACATGGTTTTTATCATTTCCTCCTACAAAATATAGTAAAATATGCATAAAAACGAGATACAGAAATCGTACAATTTTAACGAAATATCGCTATTTAGTACTATTATATACCATAATGCGTAGTAACATCAACATTATTCTGGAAATAACGCATTATGGTATATTTTGATGTTATCGATCTATGTACGAAGCTTTTCTTTTGGTGTTAGAATCAAATCAAACAGAGATGACCGGTCTGAATCTGAACTGCCAGATGGCAGTGAATAGCTGTAAAGAAGGGAGAAACAAATGGGAAAGCATAAGGTAGGTGCTGTTTTCCTTGCGGGAGTTCTGGCAATGGGAACAGTTATGACAGGATGCTCCGGAAAGGACGAAACAGAGGGCAAAACTGTAATTGAAATGGTACAGTATAAACCGGAGGCGGTAGATATTTTTGAACAGTTTCAGGATGAGTTCAATGCGACACATGATGATATTTATTTAAAGATTGATTCACCGAACGATGCAATGACAATCCTGAAAACAAGATTTATCCGCGAGGATAATCCGGATATCATCGGAATTGGCGGGGATATTAATTATTCCAATTTTCTGGATGCAGACATGCTGATGGATATTTCTGATTTTGAAGGACTGAACGATATTAAAGAGAAATATCTTGAGATGAACAAAGATCTGGAATATGTGCCGAAAGATGGTGTTTATGCCGTTCCGTATATGGCAAATGCAGCTGGAATTCTTTTTAACCGGGATATGTTTGAAGAACATGGCTGGGAGGTTCCGACCACATGGACAGAATTTACGAATCTTTGTGATCAGATCCAGTCAGAAGGAATCCAGCCATTATATTTTGGTTTTAAGGATACATGGACTACACTGGCACCGTGGAATGCAATTGCAGTAAGTCTGTGCGATTCTGATCTGACTTATCAGGTAAACAGTGGAAAAACAACTTTTGCAGAAAATTACAGAGAAGTGGCAGAAAAGGAAAAAGCGCTTCTTACATATGGACAGAAAGATCCGGTGTCTCAGGGATATAACGATGCCTGCACTGCATTCGCAAGAGGAGCATCTGCGATGTTTACAATTGGAAGCTATGCGATCTCTCAGATCAAATCTGTAAATCCGGATATGAATATTGGTTCTTTTGTATTTCCGGCAAATGAAGATGCGGATAAAAATGTGCTGAATTCCGGAAATGATCTGATGTTCTGCGTGATGAAAGATTGTAAAAATAAAGAGGCAGCCTATGAAGTGCTCAGTTATATGCTTGAAGATGAAAGCATTAAAAAATATCTGAATGCACAGAGTGCTGTTCCATGTAAAAAAGGTGATTTTGAGGTTACTCCGGAGCTGGAAGAAATGCGTGATTATATCGAAAACGGTATTGTAGCGGATTATCAGGACCATCATTACCCGAGCGAAATGTCGGTAGATGCAATGATCCAGACATATCTGATGGATGGCAGTGCTGATGCGACAGATACATTTATGAAACGATTTGACAAAGAATGGATCCGCTATAACAGAGATATCGTGGCAAAAGTAAAAGCATATGAGGAGGGCAATGATCATGAATAAAAAGCATGGTGCGTGGAGCAAAAATGAAAAGATATTTCTTGGCCTTCTGGCGCCGATTCTGGTTCTTTTCTTCTGCTTTAATACATTACCGCTGATCAAAGGTTTTTATTACGGACTTACAAACTTCCGCGGATATGGAAGTTATGATTTTGTAGGACTGCGGAACTTTGCAGAAATTTTCCAGGATTCCCGTGTGGGTCACTCATATCTGTTTACATTTAAATATGCACTGGTTATGACAATTGTGGTCAATCTCCTCAGCCTGATCCTGGCACTGGGACTGAACAGCAAGATCCGTGGAAAAAATGCACTTAGAGGAATCTATTTTGTACCAAATATTCTGGGAGGTCTGGTTGTCGGTTATATCTTCAGCTTCATTTTTACCTATATTCTGCCGACGATCGGAGAAGTAACAGGAATTGGTTTCCTGAAAACGAGTCTGCTTGGAAGCACAAAATGGGCATGGCTTGCAATCGTGATCGTCGGAGCATGGCAGGGAATCGCAATGAATACGATTATCTATATTTCCGGTCTGCAGACAGTACCGGAAGAAGTTTATGAGGCATGTATGCTGGATGGAGCATCCGGATGGAAAAAATTTAAGAGCATTACACTTCCATTGATCATGCCATTTGTAACAATTAACCTTGTCCTTTGTATGAAAAATGCGCTGATGGTATTTGACCAGATCATGTCTTTGACAAAAGGTGGCCCGTCACAGAGCACAGAGTCCATTTCTTATCTGATCTATAACAATGGTATGAGTGGAGGACAGTTTGGTTTCCAGAGTGCGAATGCATTTGTATTCTTTATTGTGATCGTTGCGATATCACTGTTTCAGATGAAATTCCTGGGAAGTAAGGAGGAGCAGTTATAATGAGCAGAACAAAGAAAAAAGAAGGCGCTGTTCGTGGTAAGACTACAAACAGGATTATTAATATTTTACTGGCACTTGGCTGCCTGACGGTTTTATTTCCACTGTATATGACAGTGATCATTGCATTTAAGAAGCCATCGGAAATGACAAATGATGTAGCTGGTGCACTGGCATTCCCACAGAAATGGAGTTTTGAAAACTTTGCAGAGGCAATGCGTGTAACTGATTTCTGGCATTCTCTTGGAAACAGTCTTCTTATTACCGGGGTAACTGTGGTATTATGTATATTGATACATTCACTTGCCGGTTATCTGATCGGAAGAAAGATGAAGCAGCGTAAGATATTTAAGATTTCTTACTATTACATTGTAAGTGGTATGTTTGTACCGTTTGCGGTTCTTATGATGCCGCTGGTAAAAGAAACTGCACAGCTGGGAATCGCAAACCGCTTTGGTGTTATTGTATTATATGTTGTATTTTTTATGCCGATGAATGTACTGCTTTATTCCGGATATCTGAATAATATACCTATGGCACTTGAAGAGGCTGCCTGTGTGGATGGAGCCGGTGTATGGCAGACATACTGGAAAATCATTTTTCCGAATATGAAACCAATGCATGCAACAGTAGCAGTTCTTACAGCAATGAGTACCTGGAATGATGTTATGACTCCATTGGTCATTATGTCCGGTACAGATCAGAACACACTGCCACTGGCACAGTTGAATTTCCAGACGCAGTTTGGAACTAATTATAACCTGGCATTTGCATCTTATCTCCTGGCACTTTTACCAATTCTGATCTTCTATATCATTTGCCAGAAGCAGATTATCAATGGTGTTGTAAACGGAGCAGTAAAATAATTCTTGAAAAAGACAGAAAGGGAAAACGACAATGGCTATCAATATAAAGAATCAGATTTTTACTCTTCATACAAAAAACAGTACTTATCAGATGAAAGTGGACGAGCAGAATATGCTTATTCACACTTATTACGGAAACCGTACGGATGATACGGACTGTTCCTATCTGATTCGTATGGCAGACCGTGGATTCAGCGGAAATATCCCGGGGACTGACAGAGAGCGTGTATATTCTCTGGATTTTCTTCCGCAGGAGTTTCCGGTATATGGCGACGGAGATTATCGTGTAGACTGTCTGAAAGTAGACCTTGGAAGCGGTGTACAGGACGGGATGTTTTTCTTTGACAGCTATCAGGTAAGAGAAGGAAAATATAACATTCCGGGGCTTCCGGCATTCTTTTCTTCTGAGAAATCAGAAGGAGAGACATTGGAGATCGTTCTGAAAGATGCTGTTGAAGAAGTCTATGTACATCTTCTTTATGGAGTCTTTGAAGAGCTGGATATCATTACAAGAGCAGCAGTAGTCGAAAACCGTACAGAGGGTGATATCCAGATTTCCAGAATTATGAGTGCGTGTCTGGATCTTGGAATGGGAAAATATGATCTGATTCATTTTTATGGAAAACATGCCGGTGAGCGTCAGATGGAAAGAAACAGTCTGCCACACGGCATCACGGAGCTTCGCAGTACCCGTGGAACTTCCAGCCACCAGCATAATCCTTTTGTGATTCTTGCGGATAAAGACACTACAGAGAGTACTGGTGAGTGCTACAGTGCATCTTTTCTGTACAGTGGCGGTTTTCATGCACAGGCAGAAGTAGATCAGTTTAATCAGACAAGACTGGTCATTGGAATTGATGACTATGATTTTTCCTGGAAACTAAAAAAGGGTGAAAGCTTCAGCACACCCGAGGTATGTCTGACATACAGTGCAGATGGATTTTCAAAGCTGTCCCAGACTCTGCATCAGGCAATCGTGTCGAATCTGATCCGCAGCTGCTGGAAAGACAGAGTGCGCCCGATTCTGGTAAATAACTGGGAAGCAACCTATTTTGATTTTAACAAAGACAATCTGATTGCAATTGCAAAAGAAGCGGCAGAACTGAATCTGGATATGCTGGTACTGGATGATGGATGGTTTGGAAAAAGGGATGATGATTTCTCCGGTCTTGGCGACTGGTTTGTAAATGAGAAAAAGCTGTGCGGAACCCTTTCTGAGCTGGTGAAAGAAGTACATGATATGGGACTTTCTTTCGGGCTTTGGTTTGAGCCGGAGATGATTTCTGAGGACAGTGATCTGTATCGGGCACATCCGGACTGGGCACTGGTCATACCGGGAAGACAGCCGATCAGAAGTCGTTCCCAGCTGGTATTGGATATGTCCAGAGAAGATGTGACAGATTATCTGACAGAGCGGATCTGTGATATTGTAGAGAAAGCAGATATCCAGTATATTAAATGGGATATGAACCGTTCACTTATGGCTGCTTACAGTGCGCTCCTTCCGCGTGATCGTCAGGGGGAACTGAGACATCGTTATGTGCTGGGTCTTTATAAAGTACTGGAAGCTGTGACTCAGAGATTCCCGGAACTTCTGCTGGAAGGATGCAGTGGCGGTGGTGGACGTTTTGATGCAGGTATGTTGTATTACTGCCCGCAGATCTGGTGCAGTGATAATACAGATGCGATCGAGAGACTGAGAATTCAGTATGGCACATCGTTCGGCTATCCGATGTCTTCTGTTTCTGCACATGTATCGGTTTGCCCGAATCATCAGAATCATCGCGTGACACCATTCAAGACAAGAGGAATCTGTGCAATGCAGGGAACATTTGGATATGAACTGGATCTCAGTAAGATGACTGATGAAGAAAAGAAGATGGCGGGAGAACAGATTGCGTTCTTTAAAGAACATGGAAGACTGTTCCAGTTCGGAGATTATTACAGACTGACTTCACCATTTGAAAACAGAGACTATACTGTATGGGAATATGCGGCACAGGATGGCAGCGAGGCCTGCATGTCTGTCGTTTATACAGATATGTATGCAAATGCGGCATCTGAGATTGTGAAGTGGAAAGGTCTGGATCCGAAGAAGGTTTATCAGATGCAGATAGATGGAGAAGACGCTGGAAACTTCTCCGGCGCGGCGTTGATGCATGCCGGAATCCTGCTTCCATTACCAGAGCAAAATTATGATGCATTCCAGATTTATCTGAAGGCAGAATAGAATAAAGAAAAATTACAGAGAAAGCTCCTATGGTGTCGAAAGGCATTGCAGGGGCTTTTTTTTTATGAAAAATCCACAAAATAAAGCACAAAAAAGGAAGAACGGAGTCGAGCAATGCCTTAACTAAATGACATTGCGGAGTCGAGTTCTTCCTTTTTTGAGATATATTTAATTCGATTAAATTGCGTCCAGTGCCTGAGCGATATCTGCGATCAGATCGTTTTTATCTTCAAGGCCGCAGGAGATACGGATCAGTCCGGCTGGAATTCCGGCAGCAGCGAGCTGCTCGTCATTCATCTGGCGGTGTGTGGAGGTTGCCGGGTTGAGGCAGCAGGTTCTTGCATCTGCTACATGTGTTTCAATTGCTGCAAGTTTCAGATTTTTCATGAATTTTTCGGCAGCAGCACGTCCACCCTTTAATTCAAAGGAAACAACACCGCATCCACCGTTTGGCAGATATTTCTTTGCAGTTTCATAGTATTTGTTGGATGGAAGTGTCGGATAGTTTACGAATTCTACTTTGTCGTGTTTCTCAAGGAATTCTGCAACTGCCTGGCCGTTTTCAACATGTCTTGGCATACGTACATGAAGTGATTCCAGTCCAAGGTTCAGAATAAATGCACTTTGTGGAGACTGAGCGCAGCCGAGGTCTCTCATCAGCTGAGAAGTACATTTGGTGATGAAAGCGCCTTCTTTTCCAAATTTTTCAGCATAGGTAACTCCGTGATAAGAATCATCCGGTGTGCAGAGTCCCGGGAATTTGTCTGCATGTGCCATCCAGTCAAATTTGCCGCCATCGATGATCGCACCGCCGAGCGCTGCTCCGTGTCCATCCATATATTTGGTTGTGGAATGTGTAACGATATCTGCGCCCCATTCGATCGGACGTAAGTTGACCGGTGTTGGGAAGGTGTTATCTACGATGAGCGGCACACCATGTGCGTGCGCTGCTTTTGCAAATTTCTCGATATCAAGAACGGTAAGTGCCGGATTGGCGATAGATTCACCGAAAACAGCTCTGGTATTTTCTTTGAAAGCTGCGTTTAATTCTTCTTCTGTGCAGTCCGGGTCAACGAAGGTAACGTCTACGCCCATTTTTTTCATTGTAACTGCAAGAAGGTTGTAGGTTCCTCCATAGATGGAAGAGGAGGAAACGATATGGCTGCCGGCTTCGCAGATATTGAAGACAGCGAAGAAGTTTGCTGCCTGTCCGGAAGAAGTCAGCATACCAGAGGTACCGCCTTCGAGAGCTGTGATCTTGGCTGCAACATAGTCGTTGGTAGGATTCTGTAATCTTGAATAGAAATATCCTTCAGCTTCAAGGTCAAAGAGCTTGCCCATGTCTTCGCTGGTATCATATTTGTAAGTGGTTGACTGAATGATCGGAATCTGACGTGGTTCGCCGTTTCCTGGTGTGTAGCCTGCCTGCACGCATTTTGTATTAATAGTATAGTCCATGAATTTGCCCGCCTTTATATATAAATTGTAATATCTTTATGTTATACTTTTTTTTGTTATATGTAAAGAAAAAATACATACTTGATCGGTATGAGAACGAATGGGCTGTGAAGATTGAGACAATCTGTTTTTCACTTTGTTCTGGGGTAGCCGTATCGGGCACGAAATAGACCGCAAGATGGAAAAAGCCGAAATGCAGATGTCATTCTTGGGCGAAAGATAGACTGCAAATTGAGAAAAGATGAAATGCAGATAATATTCTGGGATAAAATGTAGACTTCAAATGTAGACTTCAGAACAGAAAAATATAGAATGTAGATTATATACGCGAAAAATATAGGTCCTTTTATGCATGTAAAACAGAAAAGTGCATTTACCCCAAAAAGAAAAAACTGGAATAAAATATAGCAGGTGATTAATAGGCAGGTATTAAGTAATGCTATAAACAGGAGAAACATTTATGAGACAATACAATAAAAAATTACACGAGAAATATGAATTCCGCGATATCAGGCGGGATGAGATCGAACAGGCCGTGAGAATTGAGGCAATCTGTTTTCCCCCAAATGAGGCTTGTACATATGAGCACATGGCACCACGGATCGAAAATGCACCGGATCTTTTTCTGGTGGCAGTGGACCGAAAAACTGGAAAGATGGCAGCTTTTCTGAATGGTCTGGCAACGAATCGGGAACATCTGACGGATGACTTTTTTACGGATGCTGACCAGCATGATCCGGCTGGTACAAATATTATGCTCCTTGGACTGGATGTGCTGCCGGAGCACCAACACCAGGGACTGGCAAGAGAACTGATGGAACAATATAAGGAAAGAGAACAGGTTAAGGGAAGAAAGAAGCTGATCCTGACCTGCCTCCCGGATAAGGTTGAGATGTATAAGAAATTTGGCTTTAAAGACCATGGAATCGGCGATTCTGTGTGGGGCGGCGAAGCCTGGCATGAGATGGATATTGTGTTGGAGTAGAGTAAGATATCCTTCTTTGCAGACTTGAATTTACATTCGTTTGATATTATAATCAAAGGGATTGAAACGAATCCTGAAACAGCGGGAACATTTAATTTTAAGGAGGAATCTTATTATGATTACCTGGAACAACCTGGATACTCTTGAATCATTTAAAGAGCTTTCCAATGTAAAAAAAGTAAACCTTGTAGAAGCCATGACCGGAGAAAATGGTGCAGAACGTGTAAAGAACTACAGTGTACCGATGGCTGCTGGTCTTGCATATAACTATGCTGCAAAGCAGGTAGATGATGAAGTGCTGGAAGGTCTTAAAAAACTGGCAAAAGAAGCACAGCTTACTGAAAAATACGCAGCTCTTTACAATGGCGAAATGATCAATACAGGTGAGAAACGTCTTGTTCTTCATCAGCTGACACGTGGACAGCTTGGTGATACTGTCACAGCTGACGGTGTTGACAAACGTGCTTTCTATGTAGAACAGCAGCAGAAGATCGCTGACTTTGCCAATAAAGTACATGCAGGTGAGATTACAAACGCAGCAGGAGAAAAATTCACAACTGTTGTTCAGATCGGTATCGGCGGAAGTGACCTTGGTCCTCGTGCAATGTATCTTGCACTTGAAAACTGGGCAAAGAAAAACGACAAATTCAAAATGGAAGCAAAATTCATCAGCAACGTAGATCCGGATGATGCGGCAGCGGTTCTGAATTCTATCGATGTTGCACATTCCATTTTTGTACTGGTTTCCAAATCAGGTACAACCCTTGAAACACTGACAAACGAATCTTTTGTTAAAGATGCTCTGAAGAATGCAGGTCTGGATGCTTCCAAACATATGATCGCAGTTACAAGTGAGACATCTCCTCTTGCAAAGAGCGATGACTATCTCGCAGCATTCTTCATGGATGACTATATCGGCGGACGTTATTCTTCCACATCTGCAGTTGGTGGTGCTGTATTATCTCTGGCATTCGGACCGGAAGTATTTGCAGAATTCCTTGAAGGTGCAGCAGAAGAAGACAAGCTTGCAAAGAACGAAGACGTTATGCAGAATCCGGCTATGCTGGATGCACTGATCGGTGTATATGAAAGAAATATCCTCGGATATCCAAGCACAGCTGTTCTTCCATATTCACAGGCACTGAGTCGTTTCCCGGCACATTTACAGCAGCTTGATATGGAATCCAACGGAAAATCTGTAAACCGTTTCGGTGAGCCTGTAGATTATGTGACAGGACCGGTTATCTTTGGTGAGCCTGGAACAAACGGACAGCACTCATTCTATCAGCTCCTTCATCAGGGAACAGATATTGTTCCGCTTCAGTTCATCGGATTTAAGAACAGCCAGA
>ENA-ORTG01003559-ORTG01003559.1-human-gut-metagenome-genome-assembly--contig:-NODE-3559-length-10916-cov-7.591566_pt1 | contig 10916 bp, 9 predicted proteins | sample MGYA00241906_ERZ509176 | MGnify/ENA primary metagenome ERZ509176 (study PRJEB26280, sample SAMEA2338811) | human gut metagenome | biome: human gut; feature: human-associated habitat; material: faeces... | reverse complement strand
CCGCTGCCGCCGCGAAAGCGGCGGCCTGGATGCTCCTGACCGGCCACGAAAAACGAACCATCGATTTGCTCACGCCAAAGGGCGTCGCCCTGACGCTGGACGTGCTTGAGATCACGAGAACCCCCGATACCGTCTCCTGCGCCATCCGCAAGGACAGCGGCGACGATCCGGACGTCACGCACGATACCCTCGTGTTTGCAGCCGTCCAACGCACGGAAACACCCGGCGTCACGATCGACGGCGGCGCGGGCGTGGGCCGCGTGACGAAGCGCGGGCTCGACCAGCCGGTCGGCGCTGCGGCCATCAACTCCGTCCCGCGCCGCATGATCCGCGAAAACGTCGAAGAGATCATGCGCCTCTGCGATTATCGCGGCGGTCTGGCCGTCATGATCTCCGTGCCGGAGGGCGAGGCGCTCGCAAAAAAGACCTTCAACCCCCGCCTCGGCATTGTCGGCGGCATTTCCATCCTCGGTACGACCGGCATCGTCGAGCCGATGAGCGAGCAGGCCCTCGTCGACACCATCCATGTCGAGCTGCGGCAGCGTCGGGCGAACGGCGCGGACTATGTCCTGCTCACGCCGGGCAACTATGGCGCGGATTTCATCCGCGCGTCCATCGGCCTCGACCCGCGCACCGCCGTTTTGACCAGCAATTTCATCGGCGACGCGCTGGAGCATTGCCGTACGCTCGGCTTCTGCGGTGCGCTGCTCGTCGGGCACATCGGCAAGCTCGTGAAGCTCGCGGGCGGCATGTGGAACACACACTCGAAGTGCGGCGACTGCCGCATGGAGCTCATCGCGGCGCATGCCGCCGCCCTCGGCCTCCCGCCCGCGCGCGTGGAGGAGGTGCTGGACTGCGCGACGTGTGACGATGCGCTCCGCATCCTGAAAGAAGAACAGTTATATGACGCGGTGCTGGCCCGCCTCGCGGAGCGCATCGAGTTTCATCTTGCGCACAAGTGCGGCGAGATGGCCGCCGGCGCGATCGTATTTTCCAAAGAATATGGCCTCCTGTGCCGGACCAGCCGCGCGCAGGAGCTGCTGGGAACCATTATGGAGGGATAACTATGGTACATTTTGTCGGCGCCGGGAGCGGCGCACCGGACCTCATCACCGTGCGCGGCGCGCGGCTGCTCGGCGAGGCGGACATCGTCATCTATGCCGGGTCGCTCGTCAATCCAGCGCTGCTGGACGCTACGAAGCCGGGCTGTGAGATCCACGACAGCGCGAAAATGACGCTGGAGGAGGTCACTGCCGTCATCCGTCAGGCCGAGGCCGAGGGCAAGACCACTGTCCGTCTCCATACCGGCGACTCGAGCATCTATGGCGCTGTGCGGGAGCAGTTTGACGCGCTGGAAAAGCTGGGCATCGACTATGATGTCTGCCCCGGCGTCAGCGCCTTCTGCGGGGCCGCCGCGGCGCTCCGCGCGGAATATACGCTCCCGAACGTCAGCCAAACGGTCATCATCACGCGCGCACCCGGCCGCACACCCGTTCCCACCCGCGAGTCCATCCGCGCCCTCGCGGCCCACCACGCCACCATGGTCCTCTTCCTCAGTACGTCGCTGACAAAGCAGCTTCAGGCCGACCTGCTCGCGGGCGGCTACGAGGCGGAAACGCCGGCCGCCGTCGTTTACAAGGCGACGTGGCCAGAGGAGAAGATCTTCCGCTGCACCGTCGGCACGCTGCACGATACTGTCACGGCCAACGGCCTGACGAAGACGTCGCTGATCGTGGTCGGCGGCTGCCTCGGGGGCGACTATCTCCGTTCGCTGCTCTACGACCCCTCGTTCACGACCGAATTCCGCGAGGCCACAAAATGAACATTGCGATTTTCGCTTACAGCCGTACTGGATGCAAAACGGCGCGGCGTATCTGTATGGCGCTGCCGGAGGCGGAAACGCTTTGTTATGCGGTGCCGCGGCTGGCGGAGCCGGGATTTCTGCCGCTTGAAAAAGCGGTCTATGGCGCGGCGTTTTCGGAAATGGACGCGCTGATCTTTGTCGGTGCGGCTGGGATCGCGGTGCGGGAGATCGCGCCGCATGTCCGCGACAAACGGACGGATCCGGCGGTGCTCGGCCTCGACGAGCGGGCGAATTTCGTCATTCCGCTGCTCTCCGGGCACATCGGCGGGGCCAATGCGCTCGCCCGCAGGCTTGCCGCAGCGCTCGGCGCGACCGCCGTCGTCACCACGGCGACGGACGTGAACGGCAAATTTTCTGTCGACACCTGGGCGGCGGAGCACGGCTGCGCAATCTCCGATATGGGGGGCGCTAAACAGATTTCAGCGGAAATTTTAGAGCATTCTGTTCCGGTTTGCAGCGATTTTCCGATTCAAGGTCCGCTGCCGGACGGGCTGGTTTTGGGCGAGTCCGGCGAGCTCGGCATCTATGTCGGTTATCGGTGTTCTGCACCGTTTATGCACACGCTGCGCCTTGTGCCGCGCGTGCTGCGCGTTGGAGTCGGCTGCCGGAAGGGCATCTCGAGGGAAGCCGTCGAGGCAGCTATTCAAACGGCGTTTGCGAGCCATGACTTGGATTTGAATGCGGTGAAGGGCGTCTATTCCATCGACTTAAAGCGGCAGGAGGCGGGGCTGCTCGCCGCCTGCGAAGAGCATGGCTGGTCCGCGACATTCTATACAGCGGAAGAATTGCGGGCTGTGACGGGGGAGTTCACCGAATCTCCCTTCGTGCAGGGGGTGACAGGCATCGGCAACGTCTGCGAACGGGCGGCGATGCTGGGCGCGGAGCGGCTTCTGGTTCGGAAGTGTGCGGGAAACGGCGTGACCATTGCGGTCTCGGCGGAAACATGGGAGGTAGACTTTGGGTAAGGTATTTATCGTGGGCATCGGCCCCGGAAATGAGGAAAACAGGACTATTCGTGCCGACCGGGCGCTGGAAGCGTGTGATGTGATCGCCGGTTACCCGGTCTATGTCGATCTGGTGAAGGACCGCTATCCCGGCAAGGAGCTGGTCTCCACGCCGATGACGCAGGAGGCCAGGCGCTGCCAGATGGCGCTCGACCTCGCGAAGAGCGGGAAAACCGTGGCGCTCGTCTGCTCCGGCGACAGCGGGATCTACGGCATGGCCGCGCTGGTCTATGAGCTGCGCGGCGAGAACAGCGAGCCGGAGGTCGAGGTCGTCCCCGGGCTGACCGCCGCGTGCAGCGGCGGTGCGGTGCTCGGCGCGCCGCTGACGCATGATTTCGCGGTCATCAGTCTGTCCGACCGGCTGACGCCCTGGGAGACCATTGAAAACCGGCTGCGCTGCGCGGCGGAGGGCAACTTTGCCATTGCGATCTACAACCCGGCGAGCCACGGCCGCCCTGACCACTTAAAGCGCGCGTGTGACATTTTACTGCGTGTCCTGCCGGAGGAGCGGCTCTGCGGCATTGTCCGCAACATCGGACGTGAGGGGCAGAGCAGCCGCATTCTGACGCTCGGCGAACTGCAAGCGGCGGATGTCGATATGTTCTGCACCGTGTTTGTTGGAAATTCGTCCACAAAGGTCGTAAACGGCGCGCTCATCACGCCGAGAGGATACCGGAATGTATAAAATTTGCGTGTTCGGCGGCACGACCGAGGGCCGCGAACTGGTGGAATTTCTGAATGCGCAGCCGTGCGAGGTCACGGCCTGTGTGGCCACGGAATATGGACAGGCGCTGCTGCCCGAGGCAGAGCGGCTGACCGTTTCGGCCCGCCGGCTGCCGGCCGATGAGATCAAGGCGCTCTTGACGGACAGACAGTTTGACCTCGTGATCGACGCGACGCACCCCTACGCGGCGTCGATCACGAAGAGCATCGCCCGCGCGTGCGCCGAGACCGGTGTGGAGCGCTGGCGGCTGCTGCGCGGCGCGTCGGATGCGCCGGAGGATGCTGTTTTTGTCGAAAGCACCGAAAAAGCGATCGAATTTTTGAATCAAACAGAGGGGAACATCCTGCTCACCACCGGGAGCAAGGAATTGAAAGCATGCAGTCAGATCAAGGACTTTGCGGAGCGCGTCTATGCGCGCGTGCTGCCGCTGGAGGACTCGCTCGTGCTTTGCCGTGAGGCGGGCGTCAAGGCGGCGCATATTCTGGCAATGCAGGGGCCATTCTCGGAGGAGATGAACACGGCGATGCTGCGCGCCATCGGCGCAAAATGGCTGGTGACGAAGGACGGCGGGGCCGCGGGCGGCTTCGCGGAAAAGGCGGCAGCCGCCGCGAAGACCGGCGTGCGCCTTCTGGTCATCGGACGGCCCGCAGAGGCGGACGGGATCGGACTTTCAGAGACGGTCGCGAGACTCTGTGCGCGGTTTTCGTTTGGGCGCGTGCCGCATGTTTGCGTTGTGGGCATTGGGCCCGGCAGCGAGGCGGCGCAGACGGGCGAGGTCCGTGCAGCGATCGAGCATACGGACTGCCTGATCGGCGCGGCACGGATGCTGGAGGTTGCGGTCCGGCCCGGTCAGCTGCGCGTCGCGGCCATCGCGCCGGACGCGATCGCGGCGGCCATTGCGGCGCACCCGGAATGTTCGAATTTTACGGTCCTGATGTCCGGGGATACGGGATTTTTCAGCGGCACGAAGAAACTGCTCCCGCTGCTGCCGAATTGTCATGTCCGCGTGTTGCCGGGGTTGAGCTCGATGAGCTATCTCTGCGCGCGGCTCGGGAAGCGCTATGAGGAGGCCGTGCCGGTCAGCCTGCATGGGCGGGAACACGACATCGCGGCCGATGTGCGCGCACAGGAAACGGTCTTCGCGCTCGTCGGCGGCGAGGGCGGCATGGCGAAGCTCTGCGCGCGGCTCGTGGATGCGGGCCTTGGCGCGGTGCGCGTCAGCGTCGGCGAGCGGCTGAGCTACCCGGACGAGAAGATCACCTGCGGGACGGCGGCAGAGCTGGCATCGCGGGAATTTGACAAGCTCAGCGTGGCGCTGATCGAAAATCCGGCCCCGGATGCGGTCGTGACGCACGGGCTGCCCGACGAGGTATTTTTGCGGGAGATGGATCCGGCGCACATTGTGCCGATGACAAAAAGCGAGGTGCGTGCCGTCTGCCTTTCCAAGCTGGCGCTGACGGAGCGCGCGGTCTGCTGGGATGTCGGCGCGGGCACCGGTTCGGTCTCCATTGAGATGGCTTTGCAGGCGAAGCGCGGACGCGTGTACGCCGTGGAACGACAGGAAGATGCGCTGGCGCTGCTGGCGCGCAACAAGGCGGCGTTTTCCGCCGGGAATCTGGAGATTGTCTCCGGGACGGCCCCGGCGGCGTGCGAGGCGCTCCCGGCGCCGACGCATGTGTTCCTCGGCGGGACCGCGGGAAATTTGAACGGGATATTGGACGCCGCGCTGCGGAAGAATCCGCACGTCCGCATCGTGGCGACGGCGGTGACGCTGGAGTCTGTGGGGGCGCTGGCGGCGCGCATGGCGGACTTTGAAAAGGCGGAATGCGTCAGCCTGCAGGCGGCCCGTGCGCGGACGGCCGGAAGCTATCACCTGATGCAGGGACAGAACCCTGTGTATATTTTCACGATGCAAAACAGGAGGGAACAGGCATGAAATGGTCCCTATTCGCACTTTGCATCGGATTTTGCATCGATCTGCTGATCGGTGATCCGCACAGCCTGCCGCATCCGGTGGCCGCGATCGGACATCTCATCTCACTGCTGGAACGGCTGTTCCGCCGCCTTTTTCCGAAGACGCCCGGCGGCGAGCGGGCCGCCGGAGCCTGTATCTGGATCCTGACGGCACTGATCGCTGCGGCCCTTCCGGCGCTGCTCCTCTGGGGCTGCGCGCGCGTAAGCGTCTGGCTGCGGCTGGCGGTGGAGAGCGTGATGTGCGGACAGATCCTCGCGGCGAAGTCGCTGCGGGACGAGAGCATGAAGGTCTATGCGGCGCTGAAGCATGGGAGTCTGGACGAGGCCAGACAGGCCGTGTCCATGATCGTCGGACGCGACGTGGCGCGGCTGGATGCGCGCGGCGTGATGCGCGCGGCGGTGGAGACCGTGGCGGAGAACACGTCGGACGGCGTGATCGCGCCAATGCTGTTTCTGGCGCTTGGCGGCGCGCCGCTCGGCTTTTTCTACAAGGCCGTGAACACGATGGATTCGATGCTTGGCTATGTGGAGCCGCCGTACAAGGACATCGGACTTGTGCCCGCGCGGATGGACGATGTGTTTAATTTTATCCCCGCGCGGCTGTCGGCGCTGCTGATGCTGGCGGCGGGGGCGCTGCTGCAGCTGGATGTGAAAAACGGCTGGAAGATCTTCCGCCGGGATCGCTGCAAGCATGCGAGCCCGAACTCGGCGCAGACGGAATCGGTCTGCGCGGGACTGCTGGGGCTGCGGCTGGCGGGCGATGCGTGGTACCACGGGGTGCTGCACAAGAAGGACTATATCGGCGACGCGAAGCGGGAGATCGAACTGGAGGACATCCCGCGCGCGGGGCGGCTGATGTATCTGACGGCGGTTCTGGCGCTCGTGGTGTTCGGCGCGGGGAAAGCGCTGTTGATCGTTCTGTGAATTTTGAGGAAATGCGATGCTTTATGGAGTCAAAAACCCGCATGGCGGGGACCGATACGGCGATGGGATCGCGCTCGACTTTTCGGCGAACGTGAGTCCGCTCGGCACGCCGAAGTGTGTGACCGAGGCGATTGAACGGGGCCTGCCTGAGCTCTACCGCTATCCCGATCCCTACTGCCGGGCACTTGTGCAGGCGATTGCGCGCTATGAAGGGGTGCCGGGAGAATTCATTCTCTGCGGGAACGGCGCGTCTGAGCTCATCTACGCCTATTGCGAGGCCGTGCGGCCAGGGCGCGCGATGGAGCTCGCGCCGACATTTTCGGAGTATTCGCTGGCTTTGCAGCGGAGGGGCTGCGGGGTCGTGCGCTTTGCGCTCAGTCAGGAGGAAAAGTTTGACTTGCAGGAGCGCTTTCTGGCGCGTCTTGCGCGCGAAAAGATCGATGCGCTGTTCCTCTGCAATCCGAATAACCCGACGGGACGGCTGATCGCGGGCGGGCTGCTGGAAAAAATCCTGCGTGTCTGCCGAGAGAACAACATTGCACTGTTTGTCGACGAGTGCTTTTTGAGCCTGTCGGACGGCGGCACCGATCTGACGCCGTTTTTGCGGGAGTTTCCGCAGCTTTTTGTTCTCAAGGCCTTTACGAAGAGCTTTGGTATGGCGGGGCTGCGGCTGGGGTATGGCTTGAGCGCGGATGGGGCCTTGCTGCGGAAGATGTCGGCGGCGGTGCCGCCGTGGAATGTCTCGGCGCTTGCACAGGCGGCGGGCGTCGCCGCGCTGGGCGATGCGGAATTTTTGGAGAGGAACCGCGCGGTCATCCGCGCGGAGCGCCCGCGGCTCGAAGAACGGCTGCGGGAGCTTGGCTTCTGGGTGTGTCCGTCGCAGGCGAATTACATTCTGTTTCGCGGTGAGGCGGGCTTGGCGGATCGGCTGCGCGAGCGCGGCGCTGCGATCCGCGACTGTGCGAATTTTGAGGGCCTGGGGCCGGGATGGTATCGCGCGGCTGTGCGGCTGCGGGAAGAAAATGATGCGCTGCTGGATGCGATGCGGCGGGCGAGGGAGGATGGAAGATGGCGCTGAATCTGATGCTGCAGGGAACGATGTCGAACGCGGGGAAGAGCCTGCTCGCCGCGGCGCTCTGCCGCATTTTCCGGCAGGACGGTTATCGCGTGGCCCCGTTCAAGAGCCAGAACATGGCGCTGAACTCCTTCATCACGGCCGAAGGCGGCGAGATGGGCCGGGCCCAGGTGGTGCAGGCAGAGGCGGCGGGGATCGCGCCGGATGTGCGGATGAACCCGATTTTGCTGAAGCCGACGACGGACTCTGGCAGCCAGGTGATCGTGAACGGACAGGTCGTAGGCAACATGCGCGCGACGGAATATTACCGGCGGAAACGGGAATTTCTGCCTGCGGTGACGGCGGCATATGAGAGTCTTGCGGCGGAATATGACGTGATCGTCATCGAGGGCGCGGGCAGCCCGGCAGAGATCAACCTGAAACAGGACGATTTTGTGAACATGGGGCTGGCCAAGCTGGTCGATGCGCCGGTGCTGCTGATCGGGGACATCGACCGGGGCGGCGTGTTCGCGCAGCTCTACGGGACGATCGCGCTGCTGGAGCCGGACGAGCGTACGCGCGTCAAGGGGACAATCGTGAACAAGTTCCGCGGTGACCGGGCCATTCTGGAGCCGGGACTGCGGCAGCTCGAGGCGCTCTGCGGCATGCCGGTGGCGGGTGTGGTGCCGTACACGACGGTGGACATCGACGATGAGGACAGCCTGACGGAGCGGTTTTCGCGCGACACGGCGCGGAAGCTGGTCGACATCGCGGTCATCCGGCTACCGAAGATCTCGAATTTCACCGATTTTTCGCCGTTTGAGCGATATGAAAATGTGTCGCTGCGGTATGTCGACCATGTGGGCGCGCTCGGCACGCCGGATATGATCCTCCTGCCGGGGACGAAGAGCACGATCGCCGATCTCCGCTGGCTGCGTGAGCGGGGACTGGAAGCCGCGATCCTGAAGGAGGCGGCAGGCGGGACGCTGGTATTCGGCGTGTGCGGCGGATACCAGATGCTGGGCCGGTCCGTTTCGGACCCGGAGGGTGTCGAGGCCGCGGGGCTGACGGAACTGCGGGGCATGGGACTGCTCGAGATGGAGACCGTGTTCCACGGGGAGAAGGTGCAGCGGCAGACGGCGGGGATGTTTTCCGGTGTGGAAGGGATGCTCGCGGGGCTGAACGAACTGCGCTATGAAGGGTATGAGATCCACATGGGCCGCAGCGAGGCACAGATGCCCGCGCTGGCCGGGAACGGGAACGTCTACGGCAGCTATGTGCATGGGATATTTGACGCGCCGGGCATCGCGGATGAGATCCTGAAGGCGATCTGCGCGCGGCGCGGCGTGGCGTTTTCGGCGCTCGGGACCTTCGACCGGGCGGCATATCGGGAGCGGCAGTATAATCTGCTGGCGGACGCGGTGCGCGCGGGATTGGATATGGAATTCGTTTATCGGGTGTTGAGAAAAGAGATTTAGTTTTTTCAAAAGCGGGCGACCAATTGGCGAACACGCATAAGGACAACAACGAGATACCGCTCAGAGCAAGAGAAGTCCTTCCGGGAAACCGGAAGGACTTCTCCAACTATTGGAATCTGCTTTTCTATAGTCACGGCAGTCTAAGTTCAGGCATGCGTAGATGTCACCGATGCGATTTCACCACATTTCCCATTCGCCGCAAACCCATTTATCTGGGCATCGAAATATTATTAGATCAACACAACAGGGGAAACTGTGAGGCCCGCGAAGAAGCCCACAAGAGCTAATCTGATCATGAACGTCGAAGCTTTTTTTATGTATTTTATACTAGTGATGATTAAGACAATCGTCCCCACAAGCAAAGCACCTGACCCGTTGTCCAGTACAAAGGATATCAGTATAGCAACAACTCCACCAAGTGCGCATGCTCCATAATCGATCGACCGCATGGTTGCTTTTCGCAGTGCTGATTGAATCACCACCAGTTCGGTCTACAATCGCGGCAATAATCATTACTCCTTTACGTAATCTCCAGAAGCTTTTGAGTGACACGATTCATGGTGTCAAGGTAGTATTTAAGCTCTGCATCATTCAATGTGCCGTCGTTCCATTCTTCCATCTTTTTTGTCATTTCTGAATACTGCTCCATAAATTTCAGATAATCAGATAACATTTCCGTGGCATTATCAGATTCTTGATATTTTTTCATGAAGGCAACATATTCATCAAAGAACTTTTCGTAACTATCCATAGCTTCCTTGAATGATACACGCATCCCATCAACCATTTCTTCAGAGGAACTATCATTTTCTGCTGGTTCAACTTCTTCGGGCTGTTCCGATATAGCCGGAACCTCCTCTATTTTTTCTTCTGATTCTGCATCACTATGCTCAGAAGTTGGAGCTTCTGCGGGGGTAATCTCAACCGGCTCTGTACTTTTCACTGTATTTTCTGTTGTTGATTCTGAGATGCCTTCCGTTGGATTTTCAGCAGCTTCCTTATCCTTACCGCAGGCGGTCAATCCAAGAACAAGTACAAACGCGAGGAACACACAAATAAGTTTTTTCATTTTTGTTTTCATTCTCCTTTTGTAAAAAATAAAAAGTGCGCCTCCAATGACGGAAGCGCACCGAAAAAGCACGTTCCCTCATTGTTGCCACACAATCTCTCCGTACCGCAGGGTATGAGAACGAGGGAAAGCACCTTTTACCAAGATGCTTCCCTACGATACGGAAAAAATCAATTGTGTGGCACTTGAATCATACCACAAATAATGTCAGTCCGCAACAGAATCCGTAATTTCTTTTTCCCATTCTTCCAGATTAACACCATAATCCGTCAGTTTGGAAGTGTAATGCCTTTTTCTTTTCGCAACTTAAGAAAAATACAATCCGGAAAAGCTTCTATTTTTCAAAAGTACCATTGACAAACGTTTGTTCTGATGCTATCATGTGAATCGTGACAGGAAATCCTGCCGACAACAGAATAATCCGAAGCGCACCATGAAAAATAATGAAGGAGCGCTGCGACCGAAAATGGCCGCAGCGCTCCTTTTGGTGCTCTTTAGGAAAATTTGGGGGGGATCACAATCCCAGACAACTGAATAACCAGCAACGCGGACAACACCGCAGGTCGGGAAACGCGCACGGCGCGCGCGAAGGCCCGGAAGCAGTGAGCTTTCATGACATGAGACACACGTTCGCGATGTTATCACTGAAAAGCGGTGCGGACGTGCGAACAGTGTCTGAAACGCTGGGCCACTTCAGCGCAGGATTCACGCTCAGCACCTACGTCCACTCGACACCGGGGATGAAACAGAGCGCGGCAGACGCGATTGGAAACACCATCCGCAACGCGATATGACCCCAAAATCAAAGCGGCGGCTGCAACTTGC
>ENA-ORTG01003549-ORTG01003549.1-human-gut-metagenome-genome-assembly--contig:-NODE-3549-length-10934-cov-4.319607_pt1 | contig 10934 bp, 7 predicted proteins | sample MGYA00241906_ERZ509176 | MGnify/ENA primary metagenome ERZ509176 (study PRJEB26280, sample SAMEA2338811) | human gut metagenome | biome: human gut; feature: human-associated habitat; material: faeces... | reverse complement strand
TCCTTCATCTGTCCAAGTGCCGCATGAATATCTGCCTTTGTGGCTCCGACACAGGTCAGATGGGCAATCGTTGTCACCTGCTGTTCCTTCTGGATTTTCTCTGCAATTTTAATGGTATATCCTCTGGTGCTTCCACCTGCTCCATAGGTCACACTCATGTAGCTCGGCTTTAAGGCTGCCACACCGAGCGCTGCCTTTTCCACCGCTTCATAGTTCGTGGTTGTTTTCGGTGGAAATACCTCAAACGATACGGTAATTTCTTCTTTTTCAAATATGGATGTGATTTTCATTACTTTACCTCTTCATGTTTGTGTATTCAGAATCATCATTATAGCATGGATTCATAAAATCTGCCACACTTCAATTACCGTTAATCCGTTGCAATCCGGTAATCAACCATCTCCCCTACATGATACTTCCGGTAATACCCTTCCTCCAACGGGATCCAGAGCCGTTCATAATTCGGATATCTCTCGCCTTCCCTCTCGATCAGCCGCTCCTTCTGTGTTTCCCTGCAGCATGTCAGAAATACGGTCAGATCATAAAACGATAAAAGCTCCGGATAATGGGAATAGCTTCCTTCCACTATGGTAAGCGGCTGACCGGTAATCTCTATCGGAGGCAGCAGCCGCTTTTCCCTGCGACAGGGAGCGGTACTGAATATCACCAAAGGTTCATTCGGCGGTTTTGCCGTTACCGGTTCAACCATGGATCTTTCTGACAATGCCGTTGTCAATGTCTATACCCAGGGATACGAAAGTTATGCTTTGGGCTATGGCACTTTTAACTTATCCGGAGCGTCAAAAATAAATGTCACGACGGAACAAAATTATGCGCACGGATTGATAGCGGCAAATGTAAATCTTCTTTCGTCTCAGGCAGAAATAAACCTGAATATAAAAGCAAATTTTGCTTTCTCATTTTTAGGCGGTGACGGATGGGGTTATGATACAATATTTGACGGTGTTGCCGGTGCCAAAATTTATACCCGGAGCGGTTTGTATACGGTTCCTGCCGGAGGGGTTAAGTCAGATTTCAATGGTTATGGCAACAGTCTGGCCGCGCATGGTTTTACGGAAGACACTTCGCAAAAGGCATCAACTTCGGCCGCCTTTGCCCAGATATTTGCAGATTTTGCCGCGTATATGCAGCAAACATCGCGCCGGCCTTCACAGGAGAAAGGATATGCCGGGAGTCACGCCCAAGAAAAACAGTTCAATGAAATCCTGCGGCAGTATGATTTTCTGATTGGTGATGCTTCTTATAAAGGGATAAATCTTCTTGACGGCCAGAGCCTGAAAATCGATTTTAATGAAGACCGTTCATCAGTAATTGAAATTAAAGGCGTCAAAGCCGACAGTAATAATTTGAAAATTGCTGCGCGTGAATGGGAAAATATTGAAGATATTGAAAAATCGGTTTCCGAGCTGGAAACCGCAATTAACTCGCTGCGTTCTTTTGCTTCCGCATTCGGCAATTATTATTCAATTGTTACCACAAGGCAGGATTTTACCGAGAATTTGATAAATGTGTTGGAAGAAGGCGCCGATAAACTGACGCTTGCCGATATGAATCAGGAATCTGCCAATATGCTGGCTCTGCAAACTGCTCAGCAGCTGGCGGTTAACTCGCTGTCCCTGGCTTCCCGTTCGGCGCAGAGTATTCTGAAGCTCTTTTAGCTCTTGTATTTTCTTTTTCCGCTTCCTAAATAATAATAAAATTTAGGAGAAAATTAATGAGCAGTTATGATGATTTGTTAACCCGCCGGTCGGTCCGTTCTTTTGTCCCCGGTAAAAAGATTTCCGCAGAAGATATGAAAAAGCTGTTACGGGCAGCCATGTACGCCCCTTCGGCCCGAAACTGCCAGCCTTGGGAATTTATTGTTGTTGATAATGATGACGTAATACGGGAAATCAGCGGAGTTCACCCTTATGCTTCTTTCCTGAAAGATGCCGGTCAGGCTGTAGTTGTCTGCGGCAACTTGGAAGAACAATATGACAAAGACTATTGGACAGTTGATTGTGCGGCCGCTACGGAAAATTTGCTGTTGGCCAGCCACAGCCTGGGACTGGGAGCCTGTTGGTGCGGAATTTATCCCAATCAGGAACGAATTGAGGCATTTACCCGCTTGTTCGATCTGCCGGCGCATATCAAACCTTTAGCTTTGGTGGTTATCGGTTATCCGCGCCTTGAAGCCAGGCAGCCGTCAGACCGTTTTAATGAAACAAAGGTTCATTATAATAAATATTAAAAAAAATCCTCCCGACTGTCCGGGAGGATTTGCTTTTTCTTCAGAGTTTAACAGGCTTTGGCCATTGTCAAGCCCAGTTCTTCCATAACATCTTTTTTCAAAGTAACGTTATCAGCCTTGCCGGTGGCGAAAACCGGCAGACGGTCGCGGAACAGAATGACCCGCGGCAGATAAAGTTCCGACATGGCATTGGCTTTTATGTAACTGTGCAGGCATTCCTGTGTAACCTTGCGGTTATTGGTAACCAGAACAATCTGTTCGCCTTTGCTTTCATGCGGTACGGCCACAATTCCGTAACTGTATTCTTCGCCGTCTTTTTCATAGGCTCTGCGTACCATTTCGTCAACGGCGTTTAATGAAACCATTTCGCCGCCGATTTTGGCAAAGCGCTTGATTCTGTCTTTGATATAAACAAAACCGATTTCATCAATTTCAACCACATCGCCGGTATGATACCAGCCGTCTTTCAACGGCACCAAAACACCGGGATTGTCGGGCATAATATAACCTGACATGATATTGGGGCCGCGGATAACCAGTTCGCCGCCTTTTTCGATTCCGTCAACCTTTTCAATTTTGTATTCAATTTTGGGCAGCAGCTTGCCGATTGAACCGAAACGGTTGAAAATACGGTTATTGGCGCTGATAACCGGCGAACACTCGGTAGACCCGTATCCTTCCAGAACGCGGATACCGAGACGTTCCATCCACATATTGCGGGTGTCGGGTTTAACCGCTTCGGCGCCGCCGAACATAAAGCGGATATTGTGAAAGTCAAACGGATGGGCAATTTTTCCGTAGCCGCGGAAAAAAGTGTCGGTTCCGAACATAATTGTCGCGCCGATTTCATAAACGATTTCGGCAACCACGCGGTAATGCAGCGGGGAGGGGTATAAAAACAGTTTGGCGCCTTCCAGCAGCGGAAACAGCGTGCCGACCGTCAGGCCGAAACTGTGAAACATCGGCAGGGCGTTAAACAAAGTGTCGGAAATATTAATTGTTTCAATTGAGGACATCTGCTTAATATTGGATAAAATATTGGCATGAGTCAGAACCACGGCTTTGGGAGCCCCCTCGGAACCCGAAGTAAACAGAATAACAGCCTTTTTGTTGCCGCCTTTTTTATGCGGGACGCGCTTGATTTTATAGCGCAGATAAGCGTTGATTTTATCCCACAGGCCGATTTCTTTACGCAGATCTTCAAGATAAACAACTTGAAAACCGGCCTTTTCAAGCGCTTCCGCAACATTTTCCATTTTGGCGTTTTTAATAAACAGACGCGAGGTGATAACTTTTTTAACCACGGCGGTTTTGCACATCGAAACCATGTTGGCGGCGCCGACCGAAAAATTAAGCATTACCGGCACGCGTTCATAGGCGCTGAGCCCGAAGAAAGTGCAAACCGCGGCGATTGAGTTGGGCAGCAGCAGAGCGACATGTTCGCCGGGCAGGGTTCTTTTCTTAAAATATTTTCCCAGAACATAAGATTTGATGATGATATCTTTGTAGGAATTCGGAACCCGCTGAATGTCTTCGACAAAAGTCGGCCGGCGGAAGATGCCCTTTTTGGAATGCACTTTGGCGGTTTTCATCAGCTGGGCAAACAGGGAAATGTTATCATTATAAGATGCCTCAAAAGACATTTCCCGCATCAGGACATAAACTTCATTGCTGATGTGGTCGCGCTGGCGGCGGAGTTCGTCTTTTAATTTGAAATTGACCGGCGCTTTGACTTTGACGCGGATTTTAGGAAGCGGACGGTGCGGCAGTTTTCCTTTGGTCTTGGAGAAATAGCCGTACTGCGGGCCGTTAATCCATACCGGGATAATCGGCGCTTTGGATTTATCGGCAACCAGGCCGGGAGCTTCATAGATTTTCATCAAGCCGCCGCTTTCGGTAATCCGCCCTTCGGCAAAAATTACGCAGCGGCGCCCGCTGTCTACTTTGGCAATCAGTTCTTTGATATCGCCGGGTTCAATCGGGTTAAACAACATTACGTCGGCGGTACGCATTAAAAAGCGTATCCACTTGCGGCGGTATAAATGCCCGTTTAAGGCAAAAATCGGGTTTCCGGGGAGATAAGCAAATAAAATAATCGGATCCAGGTAGGAAACATGGTTCGATACATAGACTGCTTTTTGAGGAAGAGTATTTTCATTAACGGCAATATTACATCTGACTTTCAGAAAACGAAATACTGTCCTTAAGCAAAATCTGACGAAATTTCTCAAAATATATCTCCGCGTAGTTCATAAATATAGCTTATTATGTAAACCGAAACCGCATATTTTGTAAAGTTAAAAAAGGTTGTATATCAGGTAATGCTTTGGGATGTGTGCTTAACCTATTGAATCGAATATATTTTTGTTTGTTTTTCCAGAGGTGGATAAATAAAACGATTGCTTTTTAAGTGAAAATTGTCTATACACGGACAGTAACATATTATGACCGAATATTACAAACCGCTGATGAATGTTACGGATTATTACAGTTATCTCCGGCGCTTTGTTACAATATGTTACAACTTGGATCAACTACAAAAAGTGTTTATGATGAAAAGACTTTTAACTTTAACTGCCATTGGAACCATTCTTTGCTGCTCTGATGCCAGTGCTTCCGGATTTTTATTGAGAGAACAGTCTGTTGCCGCGATGGGCAATGCTTTTGCCGGAGCGACTGCGGGTGCCGAAGATGTTTCTTATTCTTTTTACAACCCTGCCGCCATTATCAAACAGACCGGAACCAAAGCTACTTTGGGCGCCACCGCCATCGTCGGTAATGTCAAAGGCTATGAGGGCAAAAGCCCGTTCGGTTTTGACCGGGAAATGGACAATGTTGTCGATAAGGCCGTATTGCCTTCATTCGCCATATCTCACCAGTTAAACGACCAGGTTACCGTCGGTTTGAATTTGAACTCTCCTTTCGGGTTAGTGACCGATTACAGCAAATATTGGTCGGGAGCCAACCATGGTACCTTATCCCACTTAAGAACCTATGACCTGATGCCGATGGCGGCATACCGTGCCAATGAGCATTTGAGCTTCGGTGCCGGTCTTAACATTCAGTATGTGACCGCCGAACTTAAAAACTCTGCCGGCACGCCTTATTTGAATCATGCCAAACTCAAAGGCGATACAACCGACCTGGGTTATGTTCTCGGCGCTTTATACGAATATTCGCCGGCAACCCGCTTCGGCGTTTCTTACCGCAGTGAAGTTAAGCACAAACTTAAAGGCAAAATCCAGTTTGACCGCTATATTCCCACCGGCAACATTGCCACCACCATGCGTGATCAGGACATCAGCGCCAGATTAACGACCCCGGCTTTGTTAACTTTCGGTGCTTACCATGACATTAATGAAAAATGGGCGGTTATGGCCGAAGTTCAGAAAACTTACTGGTCTTCTTTTGAAGATTTGGATATTCAGGGAGCGCACGGTCTGCGCAATATTACCGAAGAAAACTGGAAAGACGTTTGGTTTTATTCAATCGGCGCCAGCTATAAAGTTGATGATCAATGGAAGTTGAAAGTCGGTTTTGCTTTCGACCAGACCCCGGTCAGCATTCATACCCGCACCCCCCGTATTCCGGATTCAGACCGTATCTGGTATTCCGGCGGTGTTGAATACAAATATGATGACAACTGGACATTTAACGCCGGTTATACGTATATCCGCGCCGAAAAGTCCAAAGTTGAGCTGAAAAACGATCCCGCCCGCGGCGATTTACATGCTCGCTACAAAGGAAATATCCATTTGTTCGGTTTTTCGGTTAACTATAATTTCTGAGTTTGAAACGCAGAAAATGAAGAAGGGAGCTTTCGGGCTCCTTTTTTCTTGCATAAAATTTTATTCTGTGTATAATGACAAAATATAGACACAAATTCGGAGAATGCCGATGGCCGCCCCCCAGACCAATATTGCCCAGCTGATTTCCCGCTTTGAACAGGACATAAGCCATTATCCTTACGGATATAATGAAGACAATGTCGAAACTCTGCTTCAGTCACAGCTTGATATTCTCAAGAAAGATATTCCGGTCGAAGCGGCGGCTCAGTTCAGCAAAAAGGTGCTCTGGCGTCTGGTTAATTCTCTTATCCGCAATACCGGCCGCAATCCTGCCCGGGCTCGCTTCTGCCGCAATCTGCTCAATAATAATATCCGTTTTTTCCGGCTTGATATCGGCACGAAATGCACGGTGCTCAATAAAATGAAAAAGTTCGGGGTTAATCCCGGCGAAAAACTGGAAGCCTATTTGTCCCGCAAAACAGACAATGACGTGGTTCCCGCAGTTAAAAAGAGCAAAGTCGTATATGCGCCCGAAAACTATCAGGCGCTTATCAGCGAGCAGATGAAAGGAGATGATGCCGCATTATATGCTCCTAAGGCTTTTGCCTATATTGCCGGCCTTTTCAAACAAAATCCCGATATGGAAATTCCGGCTTTTAACAGAAATGTCGACCTTCTGTTGGCCGCTGCCGAAAAATCGGCGCTTGATGACAAATATATACATTTCAGTTCTCTTTATGAATTTATGCGGAAAAAAGCCCAAACTCACCCGAAAGCGGTGGAGGGCAATTTATTTGAACAGGTTGTCGCCGAACCTGACACCATTCAAAAGGATTATGTCAGAAATGTCGCTCGTATCTATGCCAAACGCCTGTATCAGGCAAAGGATATGAAAAACATCAGCCGTCTCTGCGCGATGAAGTTTAATAATATGATGGTGGCAGTAGTTCGCAAAAATTCTTTTACCCGCGATGAAGTCAAAGATCTGGCCAAAGAACTGCAGAGCCAGCCTTGGACGTCCCGTTCGGTCGATGCTCATGTCAACCGTCTTGGCGCCGATTTGGTCGACGTATTTGATAAAAAACAGGCTGATGAAATTAAGGCGCTGAATAATTGGGTCTTTAATAATCGCAAGGAAGATCCGCTTGAGCGGCAGGCCGTTCAAGATGTTTATGCCGCCGAACTTTATAAAAAACTGATTATCGGCCAAGATATCGGAGGCGATAAATTCGACAACCAATATACCGCCAAAAAAAATCTGCTTAAGCGTGACGTCTGCGCCTTGTACGGAACTGCAGACGAAAATGGACAGCCGCTGGATAAAAACCGCGCCCGTGAACAGGCAATCAATAACCGCCGGCAGGAAAATCAGGATAAAACCGATATTATTGCCAATTATCTCAATAAAAAATGCCGGAAATGCAGTTTTTACGGAGCCGTGAACGCTATTCTGAAAGACTTTGATTTAATCCGGAAACCGACGTTTGCGCCAAGCCTTAACAGCCGCTGTTTTCCTGAGTTTGACCGCTGATTTTTATTTCTTGGGCAAGTAATCTTTCAGATATTTGGCCGTATAGCTTCCCGGTGTTTTAACCACTGCTTCGGGCGTGCCTTTGGCAATAATTTCGCCGCCGCCGTCGCCGCCTTCGGGACCGAGGTCGATAATATAATCGGCGGTTTTGATAACATCGAGATTATGTTCGATAACAATAATCGAATTTCCCTGATCGACCAGCGTATGCAAAACTTTCAGCAGTTTGTTGATATCTTCGAAATGCAGTCCGGTCGTCGGCTCGTCAAGGATATACAGGGTCTTCCCGGTTGCCCGTTTGGACAGCTCTTTGGAAAGTTTGACGCGTTGGGCTTCGCCGCCGGAAAGGGTTGTGGCCTGCTGGCCGAGCTTGATATAGCCGAGGCCCACGTCGACGAGCGTGGCGATCTTATTGCGGATGCGCGGCAGATTGTCGAAGAAGGCCAGCGCCTCCTCCGCCGTCATGTCAAGGATATCCGCGATGTTCTTGCCCTTGTACAGAACCTCGAGCGTCTCGCGGTTATAGCGCTTGCCGCGGCAGACCTCGCAGGGGACGAAAACGTCGGCCAGAAAGTGCATCTCGATCTTCACAAGGCCGTTGCCGCTGCACGCCTCGCAGCGGCCGCCCTTCGTGTTGAACGAGAACCGGCCCGGGCCGTAGCCCCGCGTGCGCGCGTCGGCCGTCGACGCGAACAGGTCGCGGATGTCGTTAAATACGCCCGTATACGTCGCCGGATTGGAGCTTGGCATACGCCCGATGGGGCTCTGGTCGATGCCGACGACCTTGTCCAGATGCTCCAGCCCCTCGATGCGGTCAAATTTCCCCGGACGGGTGCGGGCACGGTTGAGGCTGCCTGCAAGCTTTTTATAGAGAATTTCATTGACGAGGCTCGACTTGCCGGAGCCGGACACGCCGGTCACGCACGTAAACGTGCCGAGCGGGAATTCCACGTCGATGTGGCGCAGGTTATTTTCCGCCGCGCCGAAGATCTTCAGGCTTTTCCCATTGCCCTCCCGGCGCGTTTCGGGCAGGGGGATCTTCTTTGCGCCGGACAGATACTGGCCCGTGATGGAGCGCGGGGCGGCAATGATATCGTCGACTGTGCCCGCGGCGATGATCTCGCCGCCGTGCACGCCTGCGCCGGGACCAACGTCGACGATGAAATCGGCGGCGCGCATGGTGTCCTCGTCGTGCTCGACGACAAGCACGGAGTTGCCGATGTCGCGCAGACGGCGGAGGGTGTCGAGCAGCTTGTCGTTATCCCGCTGGTGCAGGCCGATGGACGGCTCGTCGAGAATATACAGAACGCCGATGAGGCTCGAACCGATCTGCGTGGCCAGCCGGATACGCTGGCTTTCGCCGCCGGAAAGCGTGGCGGCAGAGCGCGAAAGCGTCAGATAGCTCAGGCCCACTGCCTGCAAAAACGACAGCCGGGAGCGAATTTCGCGCACGATCTGCTCCGCGATCACGGCCATGGAGCCGGTCAGCTTCAGATTGTCGATGAATTTCAGCTCCTCTGAGATGGGCATGGCGCAGAAATCCATGATGTTCATGCCGCCGACCGTGACGGCAAGGCTGATGTCGGACAGACGCCTGCCGTGACACTTGGGGCACGGGCGCTCGGACATACACTCCTCAAGCTCCTTGCGCATGGCGTCGGACTGCGTCTCGGTGAGGCGGCGGGCGACGTTGTTGACAACGCCCTCAAACGGCCGCTCCAGCGTGCCGCGCCCGTTGGCGCGCTCATAATAGATCGTGAGCTTTTCCGTGCCCGTGCCGTAGAGAATAACGTCGAGCGCCTTCTGCGGCAGCGCATCGATGGGGTCGCTCAGAGAAAAGTGATATTTTTTCGCCAGCGCTTCAAAATACATCCGGGAGATGGAGTCGTCGCGGACATTGTTCCAGCCGGAGGCCTGAATCGCACCCTGCAGGATCGACTTGGAGCGGTCGGGGATGATGAGCAGCGGGTCCGCGACCTGCTGCGTACCGAGTCCCGCGCAGACCGGGCACGCGCCGTAGGGGTTGTTGAACGAGAACATACGCGGGGACAGCTCCGGCATGGAGATGCCGCAGTCCTCGCAGGCGTAGTTCTGGGAGAAGAGCGTGTCTTTGTCCCTGTCCAGCTCGTTGAGGATGACGAGGCCGCCGGAAAGATTGGAGGCTGTCTCCACGGAATCCGTCAGTCTCCGGGCAAGATCGGGCTTCATGATGAGCCGGTCGACGACGACCTCAATGTGGTGCTTTTTATTCTTGTCGAGCGCAATATCCTCCGTCAGCTCGTACAAACTCCCGTCGACGCGCACGCGGGCGTAGCCGCTGCGCCGGGCATCCTCGAAGACCTTCTGGTGCTCGCCCTTTTTGCCGCGCACGACAGGGGAGAGAATTTGAAATTTTGTCCGTTCAGGCAGGCCCATGATCTGATCAACGATCTGGTCAACCGTCTGGCGGCGGATCTCCTTGCCGCACTTCGGGCAGTGCGGCGTGCCGCAGCGCGCCCACAAAAGGCGCAGATAGTCATAAATTTCCGTGACCGTGCCGACCGTCGAGCGGGGATTCCGGCTGGTGGTCTTCTGGTCGATGGAGATGGCGGGAGAAAGGCCGTCGATGGAGTCAACATCCGGCTTGTCCATCTGGCCGAGGAACATCCGCGCGTAGCTCGACAGCGACTCGACATACCGCCGCTGGCCCTCGGCAAAGATCGTGTCAAAGGCCAGAGACGACTTGCCGGAACCGGACAGACCGGTCAGGACGACCAGCTTGTCGCGCGGAATTTCAACGGAGATATTCTTCAGATTATTGACGCGCGCACCCTGCACGCGGATACAGTTTTCCATGGTTCGCTCCTGTGTAGAAAAAGTAGAAAAATGAGAAATCGAAGAAATCAGTCTGCTTATTATATCAGATTCTTTTGAAAACTACAACAGGATTTTCAAACAAAAGTTTTTAAATTTCAAAAAGCAGAGACTTGCGGCTTCTGATGGAACATGCTATAGTATAGAAAATTCAAGCAGCGGGGAGGCAAGCGTATGCGAAACCTGTTAAAGCTGGTGTTTCAGCGGGTCGTGGCGGTGTCGTTCGGCATTGCGCTGCAGATCATATTTCTGATCGTGATGGCGACGTATCTGCGGACCGACTTTTTCTGGATCCGGATCGCCATGAACGTGCTGAGCTGGGCAGTCGTTATTTATATCATCTCGTGCGGTGTCAATCCCAGCTATAAGATCGCGTGGATCGTGCTGATTCTGGCCTTCCCCGTGGCGGGACTGACGATCTATCTGCTCTTCGGCGGCAACAAAATTTCCAGCTACGAGCACCGGAAGATGCAGTCGATCGAGGCCGTCACCATGCAGCAGCTGCGGCAGG
>ENA-ORTG01003544-ORTG01003544.1-human-gut-metagenome-genome-assembly--contig:-NODE-3544-length-10943-cov-3.546106_pt1 | contig 10943 bp, 8 predicted proteins | sample MGYA00241906_ERZ509176 | MGnify/ENA primary metagenome ERZ509176 (study PRJEB26280, sample SAMEA2338811) | human gut metagenome | biome: human gut; feature: human-associated habitat; material: faeces... | reverse complement strand
CGGCTTGTTTGAACATCGTGTTCAAACATGGCTAGTCTAATTACAGAACATTAAGAACTTCTAGGATTCAAACATATTGTATATTAGAATGAATTCATATTGAAATATATGAATTCAAGTATTGATTGTGTTTTGCAATTATTAATTTATATTAAGAATATAATTGAATTTTTATTATTTTCCTTATGAATTTATTTTTTATATTATAATTTTCTTCTGCGAGATAAGTGACCTTTATTTACCCATACAGAATTCGGCGAATATTTTGTTGACGAGATCGTCTTCGAGTTCTTCGCCTATAATTTTGCCAAGCGATGTGTAGGCGGACATCAGATCAATCGTGAAGAAGTCCTCTCCCATTCCCATGTCGATACTTTCTATGACTTTGTTCAGGCTCTCTCTTGTGTCATAGAGTAATGATTTGTGGCGCAGGTTGGTGATGTAAAATTCGTCGTTATAGGTGAGCTCCTGATTGAAGAACATGGACTTCAACAGGTCGTGAAGCTGTTCTTTGCCAGTGCCCTCTTTCGCTGATATTTCCAGTATTTTAGTCTCTAATTTTGAAGTTATCCCCAACTTATCCACAACCAGATTCTGATCGTTTTTATTGATCAAAGTGATGACTTTTTTGCCCTGTAAAGCGTCCATAATACGGTAATCATCATCATTTAGAGCGCATGTTCCATCCACGATATAAAGAATCAGATCCGCGTCAGAAATCGTTGTCATAGCCTTGGTTACACCGATTTTTTCTACGATATCTTCTGTATCATGAATACCCGCTGTATCCACGATATTTAGCGTAATTCCATCGATATTGACCAGTTCCTCCAGCGTATCTCTCGTTGTACCGGCAACCTCTGTAACAATCGCTCGTTCCTCGCCTAACAGCATGTTCAAAACAGAGGATTTACCTGCATTTGGACGTCCAACAATAACTGTACGGATTCCCTCTTTGATAATACGTCCATTCTCACTGGTTGACAGTAAATGATTCACAGTTATCAACATGTTATCCACAGTGGTGTGTAATTGCTGTGGAAAGTTATCTAATGAATAATTTTCAGGGTCATCTAAGGCGGATTCAATATATGCGATGTTATAAAGTAAAGTATCACGCAAGTCTGTAATCACAGTCTTTAATTCACCACGAAGCTGAAGCAGGGATGATTTTGCTGCCATATCATTTTTGGCATGAATGAGATCCATGACAGATTCTGCCTGTGACATATCAATCCGTCCACCTAAGAATGCACGCTTCGTAAATTCACCCGGTTCAGCTGGTCTTGCACCAAGCCGGATCACGAGATCTAACACACGTTTTAATACGGTGATACCACCATGACAATCAAGTTCCACAACATCTTCGGTTGTGTATGTCTTTGGGGCACGCATGACGAGTGCAACTGCTTCATCATAGATTTCATCTTCGTAGATGATCTTTCCATAAGCAGCGGTATAGCTATCCATATTTAAAATTGTTTTCTTTTTATTCACCGGTTGAAATATCTGATCTACAATCTGTAACGCTGTATCTCCACTGATTCGTATAATGCCTATGCCGGAATCTCCCATCCCGGTTGCAATCGCAGCAATCGTCTCACCCATAATCAAACACCTTTCTTTCAATAAGGTACCCGCATGTGAATGCACCAACATACGGGAAAATCACAATTTCCTCTATTATACCTTTTCTTTTTTTATTCAACAAGGTATAATTAATAAGTTAAAATTGTAGTTATAACATAATTAAATATACAATGATTCAATTAAAGAAGAATATGTAGATTGATAATTCAAACCAGTCATATATGTGAATTGAGATTTCTAATATTACAAATTCGAAAGCAGACCATCGAAGCACGCTGGTACTTAATGAGCAGGGATACTAATTCGTTGAATTAGTGTTACTGCGAATTTAGTACCATTGCGTGATGAGCCGAACGGGAGTGTGTCTGCGAAGAATTTGGTAATTTAGAAATCTCGTTTATAGAAGTAAATAGGTTTGAATTATCTTTAAGAGGATTTTATCGTGGAGAAAAAATATATAGAGGAAGAATATGATATTATCGTCGTTGGTGCCGGCCATGCGGGCTGTGAAGCCGCCCTTGCAGCATCTCGACTCGGTCTTGAAACTATCCTGTTCACTATCAGCATGGACAGCGTTGCCCTGATGCCATGCAACCCAAATGTCGGTGGAAGCTCCAAAGGACATCTGGTGCGTGAAATTGATGCCTTAGGCGGTGAGATGGGTAAAAATATTGATAAGACCTATATTCAGAGCAAGATGCTGAACGTATCCAAAGGTCCTGCCGTACACTCTTTGCGTGCACAGGCAGACAAGGGCGAATATACAAAGCAGATGCGTTTAACACTTCAGAATCAGGAACATCTGACACTCCGTCAGGGTGAGGTCGCTGAGCTTTTATATGATACGAAAATTACCGATGAAATGAAAGACCAGAAAATCATCTGTGGCGTCCGTATGTATTCAGGTGCAGTGTATCATGCAAAGGCAGTTATCTTATGTACTGGAACGTATTTGAAGGCAAGATGCATCTATGGTGATGTTGTGAATTATACGGGTCCAAATGGTCTTTCAGCAGCAAATCACTTGTCTGATTCCATGCGGGATGCAGGTATCTTTATCCGGCGATTTAAGACAGGTACACCAGCAAGACTGGATAAAAAGACGATTGATTTTACCAAGATGCAGGAGCAAAAAGGTGATGAGCATATCGTTCCATTTTCCTTTACGAATAAAGAGGAAGATATCAAGCGGGATCAGATTTCCTGCTGGCTGACTTATACGAACGAGGAAACACATAAGATTATCAAGGATAATATTGACCGTTCTCCGCTCTTCTCTGGATTTATTGAGGGAACCGGTCCGAGATACTGTCCTTCTATTGAGGATAAGGTCATGAAGTTCCCGGACAAAGACCGCCATCAGTTATTTATTGAGCCGGAGGGTGAATTTACAAATGAGATGTATATGGGTGGTATGTCTTCTTCTCTGCCGGAAGATGTGCAGTATGCGATGATTCATACAGTACCGGGACTGGAGCATGTAGCAATTGTTCGAAATGCATATGCGATTGAATATGATTGTATTGATGCGACAAACCTGAAGGCAAATCTGGAATTTAAAGATATGGATGGACTGTTCAGTGCCGGACAGATCAATGGCAGCTCTGGATATGAGGAAGCAGCTGCACAGGGTATCATGGCTGGTATCAATGCAGCGCGGAAGCTGCAGAACAAACCATCAGTGATCTTGGATCGTTCCCAGGCATACATCGGTGTTTTGATTGATGATCTTGTAACAAAGGAGACACAGGAACCATACCGTATGATGACGAGCCGTGCAGAGTATCGACTGCTTTTAAGGCAGGATAATGCAGATCTGAGACTGACAGATATCGGACATGAGATTGGTCTGATTGATGAAGCCCGTTATGAGAAATTCTGCGAGAAGCGTAGACAGATTGATGCGGAAATTGCACGTATGAACGAGATATCAGTTGGCGCAAATAAGCATGTACAGGATTTTCTGACAAAGCATGGAAGCTCTTCACTTGGAACAGCCGCAACGCTGGCAGAACTTATCCGCAGACCAGAGCTTTCTTATGAAGCACTGGAAGAATTGGATACTGGCAGACAGGAAGCATATCGGGCATTGCTTGGCGTTGATACAACAGATAAGATTACTTTGGATAATGAAGTGGTAGAACAAATCAACATTGCAATTAAGTATGATGGTTATATCAGTCGCCAGAAACAGCAGGTAGAACATTTTCAGAAAATGGAGAAAAAACAGATTCCAGATGACATCAATTATGACGATGTTGCAAATCTTCGAAAAGAGGCGCGGCAGAAGTTATCAAATATCCGACCGACTTCGCTCGGACAGGCGTCACGTATCTCTGGTGTATCGCCAGCAGATGTGTCGGTGTTGATGATTTATCTGGAGACAAAGAAACAGGCATAGGAATATAGAAAATGGAAAAAGTTAGAATATATGTAGAACAGATCACAGAGGGACAGGTGCTTTTGACCGATGCACAGCTTGCACAATTCGAGCAGTATTATGATATGCTGATTGAGAAAAACAAGGTGATGAATCTGACGGCTATTACAGAGCGGGAAGAAGTAATTCTGAAACATTTTATTGACAGTCTTGCACTTGCCGGATATGTGAAGATGTGGGAAAAACCATATAAAATTATTGATGTGGGAACGGGTGCGGGATTTCCGGGTATTCCGTTAAAAATTGCATTTCCAAATCTGCAGGTAACGTTGTTTGATTCTCTGAATAAACGTATTAAATTCCTGCAGGATGTGATTGAAGCGTTAAACCTGAATGAGATATCAGCGGTACATGGACGTGCAGAGGAAGGCGCCAGAGATAAGGCAATGCGTGAGAAATATGATTTTGTAGTTTCACGTGCGGTAGCAAATATGGCAGTGCTTTCGGAGTATTGTATTCCATTTGTGAAGGTTGGAGGCTACTTTATTCCATATAAAACCGGAACGGTGGAGGAAGAAATCACACAGGGAAAAAAGGCAATCCAGATTCTCGGTGGTAAGATTGAAAAAGTAGAAAAACTCATGCTTCCGGATTCGGATATCAGCCGGAGCTTTGTATTTATCAGAAAAGAAAAACAGACACCAAAAGCATATCCGCGGAAAGCAGGAACTGCAAGCAAACAACCCCTCGGCTAATAGCCAAGGGGTTTGTTTTAATTATGACGCTTTGTCTGACGTCTTATCCGGAGTTCGTCCTGTCGCTCTTTCATTGCTTCCAGACCTTTTTTATCGGTTGGAATCATCGTTTTAATGACAAATATATTGTTGTTTCTCGATTGTTTGAATCGAATCTTACCGCTCACCAATCCGTGGTGCCAGCATTTTCCAATACAGGTATAGGAGTTCGGTGTATTTGCAAACCATTTTACCTTTGGTGCTAATTTCTTACCACAGCGATAGCAGATCGGAGCCATCAGTTCTACGTCTGAAATCGCTTCCTCTTTGCAATGGTATTCTCTGGAGATATGCTCTAAATAATGCTTGTGATGGGAGATAATCTCATCTTTTTTATCCTTCGGGTTGTTATAGATATCGTAACAATACCGGTCTGCCAGATCTCTTGGAGACATTGCTTTCAGCACAAGTCCGGTATAGTATGCATCATTCACTGCACTGTGAAATGGTTTATCCTCTTCCACTTCTATCTTCAGATGTTCGACCGCTTTTTTCAGCTTTACAATCTTACCATCTTCGTCATACATATCTGCATAGATCTGCTGTACATTATAGAACTTTAATGGCACGGGCATCGGCTTTAAGTAGTAGTAGTCCATGTTTGTCTGAAGGATGTTCAAGTCCATTGAACCCCACGTGCCAAAGATATAATCATCCTGCCCACACCATTTGATGAATTCCCGATACACCATATCAAACGGTCGTCCCTTTCGAAGTGTGGATTCATCATAATTTAAAATCGTCTTGATATGTGGTTGCAGCTTCTTGTAGAGCTTTGGTTTTATAATACTGGAGTATGTGTCGATAATATTAAATTTTTTGTCCAGTTTTACTGCACCGATTTCTATGATTTCAAATGGCATGCGCGGGTTTTCCATATCTCTGCCACCACAGCACTGGTTCCATTCCAAATCAAATATGATATAGTTCATGTTTATTCTGCCTTATCCATTATGCGAAGATGGGAGTAGTCGTTCTCATCCTCTGTTTTTCCGTTACGCTGTTCCAGTTCTTTGCAGATATCATTGAGAATTTCAATGGTCTCATTGGAAGAACGTGAATTTGCGGTTGCCATTTTTGTAATCAAAACAGCCATCTTTTCCGTGCTGCTTACCACACGGTCGGTATTGTCTACATCCTTCTTCAACTGAATCTTTGTCATCAGCTTATCCTGTTCCATGAGATTTTTCATGTGCTTTGAATTATCATCCTTGATCTCAGACAACAGCTTGGAATTCTCGTCCTTCATTTCCAACATCATATCAAGAATGGCGGACATACTCTGGGTACGGGAAACCTCTTCTCTTTTTGCAACTGAGTAGATACCCTTCTCTACCTTGGTAAGCTCGTTCTGCTTATCGAGGTTCAGGTTTGAGATTTCATCGACTTTCGCAAGAATCCCATCCACTAAGAAATAGGTATCAACGACGACAATCAAAGAGACTGCAATGATAACCTGAATCATGGAAGGATATACCAATATTAAATATAAGTCAATCAGCAGTGCCGCTATAAAAGCGACAGCACTGATTGTAAGAGTTGTACTTGATTTGCGGTTCATGTAACACCCTCCGTTCTACACGTGAAACCGGTTTAATCTGTCAAATCTTCTCCATTTGTTTCGATGACCTTCTTGTACCAGTAGAAGGAATCTTTCTTGTATCTTGCCAGATCTTTCAGATCGAATTCATCCCGGTTTACATAGATAAATCCATAACGTTTAACAACACCTTCATGGGTTGATACAAGGTCAATCGCTGACCACGGACAATAGCCCATCATTTCTACACCTTCGGAACATGCAAGCTTGATCTGTTCGATATGCTTTCTCAAGTATTCAATACGATACTGGTCATGTACCTTGCCATCCTCTGTGAGCTTATCGTAAGCACCAAGACCGTTCTCTGTGACGATCATTGGCAGATGATAACGGCTGTAGATCTCACGCATCGTTGCGCGGAACCCATCCGGATCAATCTCCCAGCCAAACTCGGTACGAAGCAGATTTGGATTTGGATAAGCCTTAAATACGCCAGGCTCATCGCCACTGATCTGCTGATCTCCTCTGCCAGCAGGTTCTGTTCCATCGTTCCATTCTACCGTTGCTGTAGAGTAGTAATTAAATCCAATAAAGTCCGGATGCGCACTCGCCATGATATCCATGTCGCCATCTTCGATAACTGGTGTTGCATCGTGTTCCTCTAAGAATGCCCATACAAGATTGTTGTAACGACCAAAACCTGCCATATCAAGATACAGCCAGTTACGGATTGCATTTAAGTTTTGTGCTGCTAATACATCCTTTGGCTTGCAGCTTGCCGGATAGACAAGAGAAATGTTTGGTGCAGGACCAATCTTTCCGCCCGGTACCATCTCATGACACAGAGCCATAGCCTTTGCCTGAGCAAGCAGCATATGATGATTCTCCTGATACAGTTTCTTATATTTGTTATCCACACCCTTTAAATCACAGGTGCCAATCACTTCTCCATTTAAGGTTAATACGTTCTGCTCGTTGATCGTGAGCCAGTATTTTACACGATCACCATAGTTCTCGTAAAGAATCTTTGCGAAGTTTACGAATTCATCAACACTCTCTCTTCTTGACCATCCACCCTTCTTCTCAAGGGCTGCTGGAAGATCAAAATGGAACATCGTAACAAGTGGCTCAATGTTATATTTCAGACATTCGTCGATGACATTGTTGTAGAAATCGATACCTTCCTGATTGACCGCACCGGTTCCTTCCGGAAGAATACGGGACCATGCAACAGAAAAACGGAATGTCTTAAATCCCATCTCTGCCATCAGAGCAATATCTTCTTTGTAGTGATGATAGAAATCAGCACATACATCTAATTCACTGGTGCCTTCCGGTACCTTCTTGATATCCTGTACACTTGGTCCTTTTCCATGTGTCAGGTTTGCACCCTCTACTTGATATGCACTGGTAGATGCACCCCACAGAAAATCTTTTGGCATTGGTTTCAGCTTTTTTAAAATCATGGATATTGACCTCCTATCAAAAATATTATAAAATAGATAACGATTTGTTTCCGTAGCTCAGCAGGATAGAGCAACCGCCTCCTAAGCGGTAGGTCGGGCGTTCGAATCGCCTCGGGAACATTTTTTTATTGTCTAATTTTCCAGGTACATCTGTCGGAAGCTGTAAAGCGCACCGAGCAGATTTGAATCATTTCCGAACTTACATACATCAACCTTGATGAAATTTGTAATCATACTGATGGACTTTAACTTTTCTACATAGCGCTTTACACCTTCCACGAATGCAGGCTGCGCGCTGATTCCACCGCCGAGCAAGATGATATCCGGATCGACAATGGCAAAGATGTTGAACAGATATTTTGCAGTTGTAAAATAAAAATCTTCCAACATATCAAGGACAACCGGATCGCCTTCTTCTGCCATCTTATAAAGAAGTTCCCCGTTGAATTCTTTTGGATTGATGCCTTTTGCCACTGCAACCTGATAACAAAAAGCACGTGTAGAATACGAAGTAGACCAAAGATAAGGAAGCTTCTCGTATTCTTCTTCCATATCGCTGATTGAATCAATATCAAAGATTTTATCCACATCTTTTCTTGTCAGTGTATCTGCGAAGAAATAAGATAATTCTCCAGCAGACAGATCTTTTCCACGATGCACATGTCCGTTGATTACGATACCACCGCCGATGCCGGTTCCAAGGATGACTACAGCTGCATTCTTACAGCCTTTGGCATTACCAATCCAGACTTCTGCAAGGGCTGCACATTTTCCATCGTTTTCCATGGAAATTTTCATACCGTCACAGCGCGCACCAAGCAGTTCTGCCAGATGTGCGTCCTTCAGATATTTGATACCACCGCCGTTTCGGATGATACCATTTTCTGCGTCGATAAGTCCTGGCAAAGAAAGGGCGATTCCTTCTACACCCTGATCTTTGTATTTGTCATAAATCTGTCCGAGAGATTCCACGAATTCTGGTACAGATTCTCCTTCCTTGGTCGGGGTTGGGTATTTTCCTTTTTCCTGAATATTACCGTCCATACTCATCCAAGCGTATTTTACAAAAGTTCCACCTACGTCAAATACTAGATACATAAAATCTCCTTCCTGAAAGTATATTATATTGTCACGACACCCTGTAACCAGATTTCACCGCGGAACCGTCTGCCGACCTTTGGTTCTCCCTGTAAATCTGCTTCATTGATGCCGACATTGATCATCAGTCCATTTGCTTCAATCAGTAAATTGTAGACAATCTCTTTACTGTATATATTTTGCAGTTTTTCCACTGCATAGATATTTCCGATAACCATGTAATGGTCGCATTCCACACCGCAAGGCATAAAGCTTGTATCGATGATCGAAAGAACATCCTCCTTGATGACTCTGGAAGAAATAGAGGTGTAGGTGTTCATTTCGTCATAGGTCAGTTGTTCCATCGCGTCGGTATCACCGTTTCGCGCTGCATCGAGCAGCTGGTTTCTGCGGTTCCGTCCTTTCGATTCGACGGCTATCTGGTGCTTGGAATGATGCATACCAAGCAGAACCGTTCCAGCTACAGATAAAGCAGAAAACTTGACCTTCGTGATCTGCCGGTTGGAATAATTCAACCATTTGGATTTTGCATAATCTGCGATATTGATGACATAGAAGATAATCGTCATACCAAGATGGTAATCTTCGCAGACTCCCGCATAGCTTTCTTTGTCGGTCTGTTTCTGAATTGTGATGTTCTCAAACTGCATGAACCGGTCTCCCTTCAAATAAGGAAAATAATGTTCAATGGATAAAGAACCCTTGATGTCATATTCACCGACGAGCGAGAGTCCGAAATTCTTACCAAAATCTTTTTCAAACTGCAGCAGCGACGTATCGACGCTGATCGTCGTCATTATCTTGCGGTTTGGAGTATTCAACGTGTGACGATAAATATCTTCCAATTGCTGTCTATTTTTACATTCGCGAAAACCGATCGCACGTAGATAAGTATGCATACTACCTCCAGCATTTCCGCATGGGAAATGGATTAACAGATTTTTGTCTTACCGCCCATATATGGCTGAAGCACCTTTGGAATGTTGATGCTTCCATCTTCGTTCAGGTTGTTCTCTAAGAATGCAATCAGCATACGAGGTGGAGCAACAACAGTATTGTTCAATGTATGAGCAAAATATTTTCCATCCTTGCCCTTTACCTTGATGCCAAGACGACGTGCCTGAGCATCACCGAGGTTTGAACAGCTACCAACTTCGAAATATTTTTTCTGACGTGGAGACCATGCTTCAACGTCGTAAGATTTTACCTTTAAGTCTGCCAGATCACCAGAACAGCACTCGATTGTACGAACTGGAATATCCATAGAACGGAACAGATCAACTGTATTTTTCCACAGCTTGTCGAACCACATCTTGCTATCCTCTGGCTTGCAGACAACGATCATTTCCTGCTTCTCAAACTGGTGGATACGATAAACACCACGCTCCTCGATACCATGTGCACCCTTCTCTTTACGGAAGCATGGAGAGTAGCTTGTCAGAGTCTTAGGAAGCTCTTCCTCTGGTGTCATTGTATCGATGAACTTACCAATCATAGAGTGCTCACTTGTACCGATCAGATACAGATCCTCACCCTCAATCTTATACATCATGGCATCCATCTCAGCGAAACTCATAACACCGGTTACAACGTTGCTGCGGATCATGAAAGGTGGTACACAGTAAGTAAATCCACGGTCAATCATGAAATCTCTTGCATAGCTGATAACGGCTGAATGCAGTCTTGCAATGTCGCCCATCAGATAGTAGAAACCATTTCCGGCTACCTTTCTTGCACTGTCAAGATCAATACCGTTCAGCTTCTCCATGATGTCTGTATGATAAGGAACTTCAAAATCTGGAACAACTGGCTCGCCAAAACGCTCCAGCTCTACATTCTCAGAATCATCTTTACCGATTGGAACAGTCGGATCAATGATGTTCGGAATGACCATCATTTTCTTCTTTAACTCTTCACGCACCTGTGGCTCCTGCTTCTCCAGCTCTGCCAGACGGGCTGCGTTCTTTGCAACTTCCCTCTTAACTTCTTCTGCCTCTTCCTTCTTGCCCTGTGCCATCAATGCACCAATCTGCTTTGCAATAGCGTTCTTCTTTGCACGAAGCTCATCGGCTTCC
>ENA-ORTG01003531-ORTG01003531.1-human-gut-metagenome-genome-assembly--contig:-NODE-3531-length-10979-cov-9.681985_pt1 | contig 10979 bp, 10 predicted proteins | sample MGYA00241906_ERZ509176 | MGnify/ENA primary metagenome ERZ509176 (study PRJEB26280, sample SAMEA2338811) | human gut metagenome | biome: human gut; feature: human-associated habitat; material: faeces... | reverse complement strand
AGACCGGCCATGAGCAGTGCCTGCGTGTAGAGAATCTTCACCAGATCCTCCGCCTTCTTCTCGTCCTGTGCAACTGCGATCTGCAGCTTTGCGAAGATCGGGTGATCGGCGTTCAGCTCAAGAATGCGGTCGGCCTTCATACCGGCTTCGGGGTTCATGCGCTTGAAATACTTCTCCATTTCAAACGTCATGCCGCCGTCCGGGACGACGCTGACGGGGTGGCTGCCAAGATTGTCGCTCAGGCGCACGTCCTTGATCTTGTCGCCCAGCGTCTTTTTGACGAATTCGAGCGTCTGCTTCGATTTTTCGCTCTTTTCCTCGGCGGCCTTCTTTTCCTCTTCCGTTTCGAGGCCCAGATCGCCCGCCGTGATGGCCTTGAGCTCCTTGTCCTGATACTTGACCAGTGTCTGTGGTACAAAGCCGTCGACCTCGTCGGTCATGAACAGCACGTCGCAGCCCTTCTGCTGCAGCTTTTCCATCTGCGGCAGCTGGTGCAGCGCCTCGCGGCTCTCGCCGTTGGCATAGTAGATATACTTCTGATCCTCCGGCATGGCAGCGACGTATTCCTTGAGAGAGATCAGCTTGCCCTCCTTGCTCGACCAGTAGAGCAGCAGATCCTGCAGCGTTTCCTTCTTCGCACCGTAATCGGCCAGAACGCCGTATTTGATCTGCGGGCCGAAGGCCGCGAAGAACTTCTCGTATTTCTCGCGGTCGTTGTCCATGAGCTTCTGCAGCTCGGTCTTGATCTTCTTTTCGAGATTGCCCGCGATAAATTTCAGCTGACGGTCATGCTGGAGCATCTCACGGGAGATATTCAGACTCAGATCCTGCGAATCGACCACGCCGCGCACAAAGCGGAAGCAGTCCGGCAGCAGATCAGCGCAGTTTTCCATGATCATCACGCCGGAGGAATACAGCTGCAGGCCCTTCTTGAAGTCCTTGGTGTAGAAATCATACGGTGCTTTCGCGGGGATGAACAGCAGCGCCTTGTATGTGACCGCGCCCTCGACGTTCGCGTGAATGACGGCCAGCGGGTCTTCAAAATCGAAGAATTTCTCCTTATAGAAATTGTTGTATTCCTCGTCGGTGACGTCCTTTTTATTCCGATTCCAGATCGGGACCATGGAGTTGAGCGTCTCGACCTCGGTATAGGTCTCATATTCGGGCTTGTCGCTCTTCTCCGTGCCCTCCTTCATGCGGCTCTTTTCAACCGCCATGCGGATGGGGTAGCGGATGTAATCGGAATACTTGCGCACAAGAGATTGAAGCTCCCAGGTCTTGAGGAAGCGGGAGTATTTTTCGTCGTCCGTGTCGGCCTTCAGCTGCATGATCACGTCCGTACCGGCGGCAGCGCGCTCACACGGGGTCATGGTATAGCCGTCCGCACCCTCGGACTCCCATTTCCATGCTTCGTCAGAGCCGTATTTCTTCGAAATGACGGTCACCTTGTCCGCAACCATGAATGCCGAATAGAAGCCCACGCCGAACTGGCCGATGATGTCGGTGTCGGCGGCCTTCTCCTTGTCGAGCGCCTGCTTGAACTGCAGACTGCCGGAGCGGCAGATCGTGCCGAGGTTGTTTTCCATCTCGTCCTTGTCCATGCCGATGCCGTTGTCGCTGACGGTCAGCGTGCGGGCGGTCTCGTCGGGCTTGAGTTCGATCGCAAAATCGCTGCGGCTGAGGCCGACTTTCTCGTCCGTCAGCGCCTGATAGGCCAGCTTGTCGATGGCGTCGGAGGCGTTGGAAATGATTTCACGCAGGAAAATTTCCTGATGCGTGTAAATGGAGTTTATCATGAGATCCAGCAGACGCTTGGATTCCGCCTTGAACTGTTTCTTTGCCATAGTAAATGTCACGTCCTTTGCAGATTAGCACTCATGCTATCTGAGTGCTAACTGTATTCTAGCACACTTTTCCTCGTTTGCAAGGGGTTTTTGCAAAATTCATAAAGCGTTCACAAGCGGCTGGATAGGGCATGGTCAGGCTGCCCGTGCTTCCCATGCCAGCAAAAGCGATTCCAATTCCGGCGTCAGCCGTCTGCGGCACTCTGCTTTCAGATCCTCCGGCACACCATAGAACGCCTCGGCGATGCTGCCGGTGATGGCGGCCAGCGTGTCGCTGTCTCCGCCGAGGGACACCGCAGTGCGCAGCGCGTCTTCAAAATCCGCGCTTTCCAGAAACGCGGTGATCGCCTGCGGGACTGTCTCCTGACAGCTCTCCACATGATGGTAGTCAGGGCGAATTTCATCGCAGCTGCGGCTGAGGTCGTAGCCGAACTCGCGTTCCACATACGTCCGGATATCCGCCTTGCTGCTGCCGGTGCGGGCGAGGAACATTACCGCGGCGGTCGCCTGTGCGCCCTTGATCCCTTCGGGGTGATTGTGCGTGACCTCGGCGGTGAGCTTCGCCAGATGCAGCGCCTGCTCCATATCCTCCGCCAGCTCCGCCGCAGCGGAAACCCGCATGGCGCTGCCGTTTCCATAACTGTTGTAGGGATGCGGATCGTCCTCATGCAGCCAGCCGTTGAAGTGCGCGCCATAGCCCCTGCCGGGATAGGCGCGGCCCAGCTGCTGCATCTGACGCACAAGTGCCGCCCGGATGGCTGCGTCGTCCTGCCCGCACGTGTCCAGCAGCGCCTTTGCCACAGCCAGCGTCATGACCGTATCGTCGGTAAATTCAGAATGCCGGCAAAAGAGCGGAAAGTCCTTCGACTTGTAATTGTTGAAGTCGAATTCATAGGGGCTGCCGATGATATCGCCCAGAATTGCGCCGTACATATTTGATTACCTCCCACGTTTTTTTACATCCGCGTCGATTCGCGCCTTCCATCCGGGGCTGAGCGGTCTGGACGCGCGGACGGTACAGATCGCTTCACTGATCACGTCATAGTTGAGCGCCGTGCCCACCTCGTCGCATTTGTAATCCACCGCACGTTCGGCGCTGATGCCGAAGCGGGCGGCTTCCTTCGCCGCGTCGATGTTCGCGCCGAGGAACAGAAACTCCCAGCCGTATTTTGTCTTCTGCCGCTCGATCATCCGCTGCACCGTCTCGTAGCTGTAGCGGCGGCTGGCGTTTTCATAGCCGTCGGTGGTGATGATGAACAGCGTCTTTTCCGGCACATCCTCCCGCCGGGCGTACTTGTGGACATTGCCCATATGATGGATGGCTTCGCCTACCGCGTCGAGCAGCGCTGTGCAGCCGCGTGCGAAATAGTCCTTCTCCGTCATGGGCGGCACCTTCTCCAGCGGCAGCCGGTCGTGAATGACGGTGCTGTCGCGGTCAAACAGGACCGTGGAGACAAGCGCCTCGCCCGCTTCCTTCTTCTGCTTGGCGATCATGGAGTTGAACCCCCCAATGGTGTCCGCTTCCAGCCCCGCCATAGAGCCGCTGCGATCGAGAATAAAAACCAGTTCTGTCATTATGAATACCCTCCTGTGTTTGTTGGTGTCCTGATTATACCGAACACAAAGGAGGATTTGGTCGCTTGGAAAGCGACATATTTTAAGCTTCGATTTTTTCTGCATGATTTCCAAGTCCTGCGTAGGGGCGGACGACTCTGTCCGCCCGCACAGAATGCAGCATTTTCCGGAAATCTATCATAAACCCGCAAGAACCTGTTTTTTGAATGTAGGGGCCGATGCCCACATCGGCCCGTGAGGAAGTTGCGAATTCGCCGAAGGCTTCCGTAAAAGCGGTGCATTCTGCGCGGGCCGATGTAGGCATCGGCCCCTACAGGCGCGAATTCGGAGGTGTCTGCGAATCACGCCCCCAGCAAGCTCTGGTCAAAGGCGAACAGCGCCTCGTTGATCTCGTAAATGTTGTAGTTCCGCTGGCTGATGAAATACTCGATGATCACGTCGAACTTGCTGCTGCGGCTGAGGGCATAGCCCGCGCGGGCTATGAGATCGCGTGTCTCCGTCAGGTCCAGCTCCAGCGCGATGGCAAAGGCGAGGGCCGTGGGCTTGGACGGCCGGTAGTCCGGGTTGCTGCGGATCTTGGAGAACAGCTTGCGGTCGACGTTGGCCCGCTTGTAGATCTCGGAATCCTTTTTGCCGCTGCGGTCGATGTGTGCCAGCAGCGTTTCGGAAAATCCGGCGTCCAGATGCCTCAGCCTGTCGTTCAGACTGCGGAGGGGCCGGGGGACGGACGGGAACGCCGCGCTTGGAGCTCTGCAGGTGGGCCTTACGTCTTCGTCGGTGATCGAATCCGAGTACGGACGCGAGCGGATAAAATCCGTATGCGCGTCTACATAGTGGTCGTCGATGTACGCAGCAATGTCCGCGAACAGCCGGCTGCTGATCTGGTAGGCGCTGCGGTCGAAAATGACGAGATAGACCGTCATGTCGTGCTCCAGCAAAAACGCGCCGATGGCGTCCATCGCCGTGCGCAGCGCCTGCTCCTTTGGGTACCCGTAAACGCCGGAGGAGATCAGCGGGAACGCCACCGTCTGGCAATGGTGCTTCCTTGCCAGCGCAAGGCTCGTCCGGTAGCAGGAAACGAGCTGCTCCTGTTCGCCGTGATCGCCGCCGTGCCACACCGGGCCGACGGTGTGAATGATATATTTGCAGGGCAGGCGGTACCCCCGCGTGAGCTTGGCCTCGCCGGTCCTGCACCCGCCGAGTCGCCGGCATTCAGCCAGCAGCTCCGGCCCGGCCACCCGGTGGATGCAGCCGTCCACGCCGCCTCCGCCGAGCAAAGACTCGTTGGCTACATTGACAATGGCGTCCACGCGCATAGTCGTGATGTCGTTTCGAACGATAATAAGCGGCATGACGGCGCACCTGCCTTTGACATATTTCAGGCCCGGAACGCCGCCAGGCCCGATAGAATCTGGATAGCAATATTGTACCAGCTTCGACTGGAAAATGCAAGAAAACACAGGAAGCGCGCAGAGGTTTTCCGGGAAGCACGGTTGCGCGGACTGCGGTTCTCTGCTACAATAAGAAAAACTGAGGGGAGTTCGGATATGAGCAGAACGGAGAATGTAGAGCTGGCCGTAGTATGTCTGCTGGAGGACGGCGGCAGGGTGCTGCTCCAGAACCGGAAAAAGGAGGACTGGCACGGCTGGGCGCTGCCGGGCGGCCATGTGGAGCCGGGGGAGTCGTTCGTAGACGCTGTCATCCGGGAGATGCAGGAGGAAACCGGCCTGACGATCCGGAACCCGAGGCTCGTCGGCGTCAAGCAGTTCCCGATCGAAGCCGGACGGTACGTCGTGCTGCTGTTCAAGGCCGTGGAATGGTCGGGAACGCTGACCTCGTCGGAGGAAGGAGAAATGGCGTGGATCGAATACAGCAAGCTCCCGTCCCTGCAAACCGTGGACGATCTCGAAGAAATGCTGCACATGATGAACACGCCGGAGCTGACGGAATTCCAATATCTGCTCCGCGGCGATGAATGGATTATGTCGATCAAATAGAGGAGGGCAGTTATGCGGTATCTCACAAAGGACTGGTACATCGCCTGTCAGACAGACCCCATGACGCCGGAGGTGCAGAAGCGGCTGGACGAGATCGATCGGGCGTACTGCGCCGCGCAGACGCGCGAGGCGCTGCCGGATGGACTGTTACAGCGGCTTTTCTTCCATGACGGTACGGTGCGGGAGATTATCACCGGAACAGACCTCACGCTCCGCATCGACAGCCCGTTTTCTGAATACCATACCGTGACCTTCCGCAATGCAAATGTGAAGCAGGAGCCGCCCCGCGTCGGCGCGGTCTGGCTGTACCGGGAGCTTTACCGGCACAAGAGCGGGCGCGGCTACGAGGCGCACATCCTGTTCGAAGCCCCCGCAGGCCCCGTATACCGAAAAATCTGCGCTGCCGCCCTGATCGACACAAGGATCATCTGCGATGAGATCGAATTTGCGTAAAAAAACGGGGGTGTCTCAAAAACCACTTTGAGACACCCCCGCGTTCAATTCCCGCCCGCAGGCGGCACGGTCTGCGAAGCAGACCACACTCGCACCAATAAAGAAAAGACACGCCAAAGCGTGTCTTTTCTTTATTGTGTTTTCACTACACTATAGATGAACACACATCTTGTCGGAGTGACTCCGATCAACTACAAAATCAAGCACGCTTCTGAAAAAATGTTTTCTCTGCCATATGGATCACGAAGTCACGTTCGTCCGGATCGGCTTTTGCAAAGTCGATCTGATACCGCTGGCAGGTCTTGCGGAAGTGGACAACGTAGGCCAGATCCTCTTTCGTCGGAGGTGCAACATAGCCGTTCGGCGCAGCAAGCGCGTCCAACTCCAGATATTTTTTGTTCTGCATCCGTCAGACCTCCTTCAAGTATTGTCCAAATAGTTCCCGCGCAGCATCGCCATCGATCAACAGCAGGAACGGGTCAAAGCGGCTGAATGGGATCGCGCCGTAATTTCGCATATAGTGTTCCCGAAGCTGCGACGTTTTCGCTTTCAAATAAATTGCACCGCCGTAGCCGTAATCAATGGAAAGCTGAATCCCGAACGCCAGCAGTGCCGCGCCGATCCCAGCGTATTTTCTAGGCTTGGACAGTGTCGGATTTCCGCTGGGTGCGCTCTCCATATACTCCACATAAACCAGCACGCCTTCCGGCATATCCCGGTAAGCGGCAAGTCCAACCAGTTCTTTGGTTGTATCCAACTCCAGCGCGTATTTTTCGAGCAAAGCGTCCTGAATAAAATCCGTGCGCCAGTCGGTTTGCCAATGCTCTCGCGCTGTTCGTTCAAAATCAGCGGCAGTCGCTTCCCGAATAGAGGCAGGAAGCTTTGCGCTTGTCTGGCTTTCGATGATGTAATAGCATGGCTGCATAGCTGCTGCTCCTTCATTTCCTGATTTATTATACCACAGCTCTCAGAAAAACGCAAAGAAGAGTTTTCCTGATCTGCTTCCGTACCCGGTTCGTAACCGCTACTGAGAATCTCCAACAGTTCTTTCTTTGACCACTTCTGTACCCGCGCCTGTTCCAGATACCACTTGCGCGCATCTCTTGTCAGCTCCGATTCCATAATGACCACATTCAGCGTCCAGCCGATTTTCATTGCCAGCCGGAGGAGCGTTTGGTCATTTTCATAGGTCTTGTAAAAAACACGCATCCGGCGCACGTTGCGTGGGGAAAAGCCTGTGCGGTCAGGGAACTTTGCCTGCAAGAATTCTGCGGCTGCGACCGCCGCGCCCTTCTCCGGGCGCTGGCTGATGACCTTGCCGATGGCATAAATTTCGTCCATCTGCGGAAGATTCCGTGCAAGAATTGCGGCCAATTCCCGGTACATCGTGCCGTAATCTACAGGTTTTCTGACGTTCATAGCCTCTCCTTTCCGCGCTGGCGCGCATCATTTTTGTTGTTCCGTTGAAGTATCGCTTCGACCTTACGAATGGAGCGTCACTCCGCTTCCTTAAATAAAACCCGCCTTTCGATAAATGCACTCGAAAAGCGGGTTTTGCTTAAGCTCTTATTGTAATGGTTTTATTTCTGGACTGATTTGATCCACTTGGGATTCAAAACCGAACTGGGATGTTGGAGTGTTTGATAAAATTCGAAAAATCAGGTGCGTTATATTTGCAATACTGCAAAAAATCCCGAATACTTGATTCAACCAAATCACTTTGCACCGTAGGCGAGATTGTAATGCTTTTTACTGCATTTTCTGAAAATTTCAGCTCTATGTAGGGTATCAGAATCCCATTGCCTGCTCTGAATTTATAGACGCCCATTTCTGAAAGCTTATCAAGAAGTTCATCAGGGACCGAGATTACGATACGAAATTCACTTTCCTGATTGAAACAGTCTCTTTTTATAAAAGACAGGCAGTCGCTGAGTGCGGCCTTTTCGAAGCTGCACTGTTCGCCTTGATAGACATACACGGGAAGGTTATCCAGCTTTTGCTCTCTTTCAGAATCGCTCACTTTTTTCTCCAGTTCACGCAGTGCTGATTGGTCGATGCCTGAAGCTTGCTTTTTTGACATCTCGGTGACGACGGCCAGAAATATTTTTGAAATAGCGACCTCCATAGAGGACAGCAGCCCGTTTGTAAGTATGTGGCTATATTCTGAGTCGTTGTCCTTACTGTAGTCAACATTCCCGAAGGAAAAGCTGCAGCCATCCAGAACCGGATTGCTTCGCAAGATGCTTTCTACGAGCTTTTTATCATCAAATTCGATATTGTATCCTTGGCTATTGATTTCTTTCGTATAGTAATTCCACATAGGAAGAGAATCTTCCTTAAGAGAGAAGCAGCATACAAACAGCTGCATGCCAAGATTTGTAATAGCCAAACGCATTTGTTCGCGCACTTCGTCCGATGCATTGCAATCTTTTGCGATGCTGTCCAGCCCCGCAATAATCTCATCCTTATCATTCATATACTTAATGTTCGTAAAACGAAGTGTTTTGTTGCGCAGTATGCTTTCCAGTCCGCCGATGGAGGTATAATGATAAACTGACTTTGCCCGTTGTCCCTTTTTAAATTTTAATTTGGACTTTTGCAAATGCGAATAATCAACTTGCACTTGATCTGTGTAATCTATGTACTCCATTGCTTGCTGCACCCCACTTGATCCGAACGTTCTTTCTCTGTATCAAGGCATATGCTGAAGCTGTTCAGGAATATTCAATGTGGTCAATGCAATCCTCCATGCGCTTTTTGATCCCCTTTTTGATTGCCGCATCACAAATAATCCCCCAGTAATCCTGCTGCAAATTTGATTTCGCGGATGAGCCACTTTTAACTGTTGTAAAACACAAAGGTATCCGTGTTGCTTGTAGGTTGTCGGCGGCTTGGAGCATTGCATCAATCGCAGGATATTTTTGCTGCAGCTCATAGTCAAGAGCGCGTGCTTCCTGCTCTGACCCGTGTGCAATTGTGTATTTAATTCTGCCAAGGTCCTTTAGAATATCTGCGCAATCCTCCGCGTCTTTCAGTGCTTTCAAGGTTAAAGATTCTAAGCCTGAAACAAAATGAATTGTACCCATTACTTAAATACCCCCTTCAAATACGCTCCGCTGATATTACCCTTGTCTACGTCATTTTACTTAAAAATAGATTACCGGCAGCGCGCTATTCCACTCGGAAACTGGTACATAGGAATTTTCGGTCTTTATGGCCACGCAGCATTCTCACCTCCGTCGTCAAAAATAGAAAAATTTTGTAAACTCCATGTATGTATTATAGCATATTTTATCGGAAACGGCTGCCTGTTTGAAGGATCTGTACGAAAACGTAACAAAGCCAGCTCCGAAGTGTGCTGCTGCGTGATAAAACGCCGCAGACATTCAGTAGCAAGCAATTTGACTATGCCGAGACCCCCGCTCATATATCCGCTTCGCTTAAGATATTCCAGACAGTGTCTGGAATATCTTAAGCCAGGGTGTCTTGTATTTTGTTCGAGAACCATTTGGGAATATACAAGCCCTTTTACTGCTGCGGGGCTCTCAATATAATGGTCTCAATTTTTTTAAGGAGAAAGAAATATGCCCAAAGAATACTCAACCAAATTCAAAACCGAAGTAATCAAACGTTACCAGAACGGCGAATCCATCCTGGCACTCAGTCAGGAACTGCGTATTGCCCAAAGCACGATCTACCATTGGAGAAAAGAGTTTTGCTCCATCAAAGCAGCAAATCGTATTTATACACCGAAAGAGTTTGATGCGCTTTCGCGGCGGCTGGAAAAATTGGAGCATGAAATGGAGATCATTAAACGATCCGGTTACATCGCAGATGTACCGCTGCAGAAAAAGCTGTCCGTTTTAGAAAACATTTACCGTCAGGCAGATAACACCTACAGCGTCCATGAACTATGTGAAGCACTGGATATTGCCCGCGGAACCTTTTACAACTATATTTTTCGCCGCGCCGATCATAGCAAGCGGGAGGAAGCGCAGATCGAACTTATGCGATTGGTACAGCAGGTCTTCGATGATAGTTCCCAGCGATTCGGCGCTGAAAAGATTCGTGTCACTCTGGCCGGGAGCGGTGTCCGGGTCAGCACCAAACGCATTGCGGCAATCATGCAGGAACTGGGGCTGCAAAGCATCCGTCCAGACGCGAAAAAGCAATACAAGAAGCAGCAACAATACAAAAAGCAAAATCTGCTGGAACGCCAGTTTACTGCAGACCATCCGAACCAAATCTGGGTCAGCGATATTACATACTTCAAAGTCAATGATTACTGGATGTATCTCTGCATCATCCTCGATCTTTTCTCACGCCGAATCGTCGATTATCGAGTATCCCGCAATGCCAGTACAAATCTGGTCACCAGCACATTCCGAACCGCTTTCCGGGAACGCGGCAATCCCAGTGGCTTGACTTTTCACAGCGACCGCGGCAAGCAGTACACATCGGCCGCATTTACAGCATTGCTGCAAAAATGTGAGGTGAAGCAATCTTTTTCCGCCACAGCACGGCCGCATGACAATGCCGTCGCCGAAACATTCTTTGCTTCCTTCAAAAAAGAAGAGGCGTACCGCAGAGAGTACACCTCAGAACAGAGCTACCGCAAAAGTGTGGAGCAATATATTCGGTTTTACAATGAACTCCGTCCACATCGAACCTTGAAATACAAGACACCACAGGCGTTTGAGGAAGCCTACAGGGAACGTTTATAAAAAGGTCGTGTTCAAATAACGACATTGTGTAAAAATAATAGTTTCATATTCTGCGAGTTTTGATGCACATAAGCTCAGCAGATAAAAAAGAAAAGCCTTGGTTTCTCAAGGCTTTGAAGACAAGAAGAAACCCGTTTTTCGATAAAACTGTTCGAAAAACGGGTTTCATTCACATGGTGCGAGAGATGAGACTTGAACTCACACGACTGTTGCCACACGCCCCTCAAACGTGCCTGTCTACCTATTCCAGCACTCTCGCATTCAATTTTCGATTGCTCGGTTATTATAATCACACTTCGTGCGTTTGTCAAGTGTTTTATTTCTTTTTGGCCGGATGTTCCATCACTTTTTTACTTGCGCTTCGTCCCGATATCTGGTATAATACC
>ENA-ORTG01003517-ORTG01003517.1-human-gut-metagenome-genome-assembly--contig:-NODE-3517-length-11014-cov-2.833288_pt1 | contig 11014 bp, 11 predicted proteins | sample MGYA00241906_ERZ509176 | MGnify/ENA primary metagenome ERZ509176 (study PRJEB26280, sample SAMEA2338811) | human gut metagenome | biome: human gut; feature: human-associated habitat; material: faeces... | reverse complement strand
GCTCCGCGAGTTTTTCGCCGAGCATCAGGATAAGCCTGCGCTTGAAAATCCATCAGGCGTAAGCTAAAAATTTTTGTCGTGTGCTTGACATACGGGTGCCGCAGCACATGGAAATTTCGATAAGGGATCCCCGCCGCCTTCAGCAATGTGCGGTACTGGTATTGCAGTGTCCGCGGTTCCAGCGGAGCAGACTTACCGGTCAGAAAATAGTTCTCCTCATTCCTGGCCGGGCAAACCGTTTGCCTTAAAAGGGCCAGCATATCCTCTGGCAGCGGGATCGTGCGCCGGGCGCTGTCGGTTTTGGGCGGCTGCACCACTAGGTGGGTGTGCATGCCCTTTTTCATTCGCTGGGCCGTTTTGGTGATGTGGATCACCCCGTTACACAAATCAATATCCTTATACTGGAGCGCACATAGCTCCCCCAAGCGCAGACCGGCATTCAGCGCAAGCAGGACCCCAACGCCCGCCATGCTGGGCGCTTCCAGGACCTTTTTTGCCAACCGCCCAATCTCGTCGGCGAAAAACACCTCGATCTTTTTCCGGCGATAGACGGGCAACTCGGCATTCACGCCGGGACAAATGCAGTCCAGCTTTTTGGCCGTATACTTCAGAATTGACTTTAGTAATACGCCGATGTCCCTGGCGCTTTTGCCGGATAACCCGCTTCGCTGCAGGCGGCGCAGAAAATCAGAAATCTGATCCGCCGTCATCTGACAAATAGGGGCTGTTCCCAAAGCAGGCAAGATATAATGCTGCGTCAGATAGGAATACCGATTCCAGGATGATGCTTTCAGAACATGGCTTTTCTCACTTAAAAACAGCTCTGCGGCCTGGGCCAAGGTCGCAGCAGATGCTTGCACGGCAGGCTTTTCTGGCAGCGTCTCAATGCACTGCTGCCGCTTGGCTCGGCACGCCTTATAGCTGTCGGCGTAAACATACCCATACTCAGCCTGCCCGGAAGCTGTGCGGCCGCGAATATATCGCCCCTCCCAGCGCCCGTCTTTCCGCTTGTAAATATTTTCTCCTCTTTTAGGCATGACCAACGCTCCTCCTTGACGATGTTTTTGACGGCGTAAACGATTTTGTGATTGGGAATATTTGTAAAATAGGCCCTTGAGTAGCAAGTGATTCTATGCGGCATTTATAATTTGTACCTACTTTTCGCTAAATTTCCGCAATTTAGGTATTGACTTCCCTCAAAAAAGACGATACAATGGGGATGCATAGGTGGATTCTACTTTCGCAAATTGTATAGATTTACGAAAGCTCCGCCTTGTTTTTTTGCCAAGGGCAGCTGTGCCGAGTTCGGCTTGTTATTCCTCATACAAACACATAAAGACCCATCACTGAGAGTTTACCTCTGAGTGACGGGCTTTTTTTGTCGAAAAAGATGCGGAATTATCAAAAAAACTTTATTAAGGCTATTCCCTGGCGTATAATGAGAGCTATGCTGCGAGAAAGGATAATCGAAACAAAATGAAACAGGCAGAGCTGAGATACTATATTTCCATCAATGTAAACGGCCAACATCCATTGATGAGGTCAGCGCAGGGCTACACTGAATATTATAGTGAAGCACTGGAATTCTCCGATCTTCTTGATGCCTATCGTTTTGTTGAACGGCACGGTTTGGAAAAACTGGCATCCATCATCACACGGCCAACCTAATCGTGCGATTGCCCCTCTATTATCGACTTCCTATCGGGAGCCATACTTTAGCAACAACTGTTGTTACTGGTACAAATGGGTCGTCCCAGTAACGGGAATCATAGGAGTCATCCGCATTGTCTCCCAGCATGTAGTAGGAGCCTTCGGGTACAGACATGTTGATTCCGTTATGCATGACCACATTCCCACCAACCGCTGCAATACGCTTGACAAAAAGATTCCCGCCATGGCAAAAGATAACAACGTCTCCGACTTCAAAGCTGCCTTTGATTCGTACACCGAGGATCAAGCTACCAGCTTCGAGCGTCGGTTTCATAGAGTTAGTAGGCACATAGCCCAGGATAAAAACCGTGCGAAACATAACGAGTACAAGCAGCGCCGCTATAACAGGCAGCAAACGGCTTAGACATAACTTCTTTTTCCTCATTTTGGATACCTCTAAATAAGAAAACAGGACAACGGAAGGGAGACCGCATGAGAAAGTAGCAAGTCTTTCGACTTTTAGAATCCGTCGGAATGATTGAATTGATAGGACAAATCAAAGAATAATTATTGTGAACCAATACCGCGGTATTTGCTGCGAGTTCTACAAGAAGCACTGGTTCTGAGTGGAACTGATGAAGCAAGGGCTGAAAAGCGGCTTTTCACGAGAGTCCTGGAAGAATGCTTTATGACTCAGCCTGTAAAACAGCAGCCCAAGTTGTCAATATTCTAAAAGTAGAACATACACTACCCTTGCGGGATGGTGTATGTTCTACTAATGCACAGATAAGGGATGGCAACATCTATTTAGTAATACGAAAATCCGGAACTACAGTTACTCCTCACCTATATTCACTCGAACGATTTTTCTGGTAGGATAATTTGTCACTTGCAGCCAGATATTGCTTTGCTCTAAACGATTCCATTCAGCGGATGTGAAGCGATATCTATACAGATCAAATGGCAGCAAAATATCACATGAGGCGCCATCCTGTAACCGAATCCCGGTGGCACCGTCCAATATAGGATTAACCACGCCCAAGAGATCCCAATCCATATTCATGAGCATATCCGTGGTGTATAATGATAGTTCCGTTAAAGGGAATCCTTCTGCGGAACTATTCTGCTGAGAAACAGTAACGCTAACCAACGCAATCTTATCGGGAATTCGACTTCGATCGGTTCCGTCATACTGCAAGGCGGAAGTATAGGCACGATAATCTACAATTTCAAAACGGTTGACCTGAAGCATATAGCCTTCAGCCGCCAAATTATACCCTACAAAATCCGGCGCAATAGGAACGATTTCTCCAACGGAGTATGTCTTCTCTGTATTGGCAGACCATCGTTGACGATAATCCTGATTAATTGCTTTATAGCGGATCATCCAAACAAAGAGCACTACTGCCGCAACGGAGAAAATCAGCCAGAATTTCTTTTTGCCTTTCATTTGCCTATCACCGATGTTACCCTTCCCGCTTGTATTTGAATAACAACATCCGATACACTCTGCACAAAGTCAGCATCATGACACGCAACGACCACTAATGCACCGCACTGACATTCTTTACGGATCAACTGTGCGATCATAGCAACGCCCTGCTCATCCAGTGCATTTGTTGGTTCATCCAAAATCAGCAGATCGGGCTTTTCCATCAAGGCCGCAGCAATACCCAGGCGTTGCTTCATGCCTAATGAATATTTTTTGAAAGTCCGTTTATCATTCGGGTCCAGGCCAACCGCTTGCAGGGTGTTATGGATGTCGGAGACCGAGATCAGCTGTTTTAGACCGGCAAGCAACTCCAGGTTTTTTTGCCCGGTATACTCGTCAATAAATGCGGGACTCTCGATCATCACGCCCACAGATTCAGGGAAATCCAGATCCTTCCCCAGGCGACGATCATTTACTGAAACACTGCCCTCTGTCGCATAGATCAACCCACACATCAGACGTAAAAGCATCGTTTTACCCGATCCATTTTCCCCTTGCAATCCGTAGACTTTTCCGCTTTCAAAATTCAAACTGATGTCTTGCAGCACGACCGCTCTGTGAATGGTTTTTGTGACATGATCCACCACAATATTCATCGTATCACCGTCCTATTTTTCAAGAGATATGAGGTCTTTTCTTTGTATCAGTAAATATCCTGCGCCTATTGATAAGAGCAACAGTAGCAGTGTAAACACCAGTTCTTTACGATAACTCAATCCATTTGCATCAAAAAGCTGGTATCGCATCACCATCGCTCCGTTGCCGACCAACCATTCAATAGGGAAATATGCGGCAGCAATATATGTGACAAAGCATATTAGAAAGCTAATGGCCGGACGGGCCACAAGGTTTAAGAGTGTTTGCAGCATACATACGGCCGTAAGCGTCACAAACGGAAGGAGCAAAGCGTATAGGATAACACTTGCCGGCGTGAGTGAAATTGTCTCTCCACACAAGACCTCCGAAAACAAGAATGCGGTGATTTCGGGCGTGTTGTTTAGGCCGAAGGTAACGGGTGTCAGAATCGCTGTGCCTATTATGGCAATCATTTCACAGGCAAAGTATAAAGTACAGCTTGCTATGCACCATATACACTTAGACAGCCACCATTTCCCACGCGATGTGCGTAGGAAAACTTGCTGACCTTGTACACTGATACCTTGCGCAGGATATGCTGCTGTTATATACAGGCAAAAGCCGCACACAATCAGCCATTCGATGGGGACCGACACCTTTTCTTCCATAGAGCCGTGTTGTATGATTGCCATGCCGCGAAATAGACACAGCATATAGTCGCCAATTGAACCCCGGCTTGAAATGGATTCCACATTGCAATAGAATTGCACAGAGCGATATACTGCGAATAAGCGCATGGAAAAGAGGAGAGTGGCAATCAGATAGTTTCTCCTTTGCAATCCCTGCCGCAGATCATAGCGCAACAGCCTATAAAACCTCATGTCTGTATTTCCTATATATCCCCGTAAGAACAGATACGAATGTCAAAAGAATAAGTTCCGCAAGTATGATCCATGTGGGACTGGGATTTGTACTTGCCAAATTGCACAGCCTTAAAGGCGAGAGCTCTATATACCAGTTCATTGCGTCGGCAAGCATGGGGGTAATGAAATCAAGTAATAGGAACAGCAGAAGTGGAGTTGCTGTCACAAAGAATCGGTGTTTTACCTTATGCCCGACGATAATGCACAGACTGGCCGCAACGCCGCCCCAGAAAAACTCAATAACACACCAGATGATTGCATGCAGCCAAGGGTGGGTATAGTATAGCTTCGCCAAAAAGGCTGTGCCTGAACAGAATCCTGTAATAGGCAGTGCAACCCGAGGAATACAGGCGGGACATACCATCGCGGATGCAAACAGATCCGTAGTTACCGGCAATGCAATAGCAATGCCGCCACTAACAAATACAGCCGCCATTTTGGCTGTTAGGTATTGAGAATCCACGCTGCGTAGTTGCCGAGCAATTGGCCAAGCATACCGCCCAGATAAAATAGTCCGACGCATCCCAGTATGGCGGCGATGAGTATGGCTATCTTGCGGTTTTTATCGTTCAAATAAATCCCTCCTTTCCGGGTCGAGTTCCGCTTCCACAGCGTCAAACTCGATCGTCTTTATTGTTACGCGGTTCCCGAGATATTCCCGGATGAATGCCATCTGGTATGGGTAACACAGCACCTCATAATTTCCACACTGATTCTCGACGGCTTCCTTAAAGCGAACCAGCCTTGCGAGATCTCCATCCAGATGCGAGAACACATGGGCATCACCGATTTTTGCGTCATACTCAAACAGTCCACGGTCATAAGTCCGCACATCCGGGTCGAATAAAAGCTCCAAAAGCCGTTCTTTCCATTCGGGTACGGTCATAAGCCGCAACTGGCGAATGCCATGCTCATCCATTGGGATGAAATACAGATTTCGGTAGATCGCATCAAACCGGAACTCCGGCCGCTTGGTTGTGTCGGATTCCAGCAGCGTCTTCAGTGCGACGCTCTCAGACTGACCAAATAAAATGGCGGCCGGCATTGCATCGGTGCCGGCATTCAAGCGGCTGATCTCAATGACGCTGTGCAGTGTTTTGAACTCGCCCTTGCCGCTCCATTTCATCACAGCGCTGCGCATGTTATAAACGGCGTATGGGCGCTGCCCGAGATAGGCTGTTCCCACCATCCGGGTAAACATCGTTTTGTTCATCTCCGCTTCGCCGAGCTTCTTCAGTTCTTTGGCAAGATAAAAGCAGGGCGCATCGGGGATCCGCTTGGTGATGGTCCGGTTTTGAAGAATGGGAAGCATATACGGTCGGCATTCAACACCTGAGCGCATACACATAGCCGCAGCTTCGGCAACACGGTGGTTTCTGTCCCGGTGTGCGGCATTCCCGGGGAATTTGTGTTCCCAAAAGGCGTCCATGTAATACCGGTAAGCACCCGGGTGAAGCCAATCCAGTATGGGGAGAGCACCCTTGTAAAAGCGCACAGATCTGCTGTTGCCTTTGCCGGTAACGGTAAGCAGGCGTGTGGTCATTTCCGTTTCCGTTTGAGGAATGCGGAATGTTTCCGGTGTGGTGAGTTTATGAACCAGGGCTTTGTAAGCGCGTTCATTGCCGAGCAGGTACAGCGAACGAATCGGATATTCACCGGCGATGGAAAGCATTGTGATGAGCTGCCGGAGCTGACTGCCCGGGCGGAAGTATTGCATAGGCGCATCACCTCGCTTTGTAAGAAATTCCGACCACATGACTGCTCTCTTTGTCGGAATACCCGCCGTGAAATCTGCCCCAAATCGCCGCTATACCGGGCGTTTTCGACTCCCAATTTCTTATGTAAGTTTTCCGGGGCGGAAAACGGCGGTTTTTACATAAGATTTTCCCCTTAACAAAAGCGGACTTCATAGAGCTTCACCCCCTTATCCGGCAGCGTTTTCTCTTCGACCATCCACATAGGAAAATCGTGTTTGGGAATCACATAGACTTCCGTGCGGTCCTCGCTTCCGACAGCGCTGCAATAGTAATGCGAACAAACTGCCGGGTGATCGTCGGGCAGAACATACAGTGCCAGAATGTCCGTGACCATATTGGTTTCGATATTATCGTGATCCCGCATGGCCCGTTCCGGGCGGCTTCTGTCATACACATGGCGATAGGCAAGCACACAATCCCGAAAGCGGACCGGAGGCTTGCCCTCAAAGAACTTCCGCATAGCCGGATAAAGATAAGACCGGATATAGTCTGCTGAGCCGGACGCTTTCTTTGGCAGCAGTGCCGGAATGCGAACGGAGAACCATCCCTCGGCTGTAAACCCGACCTCGACCGGAATCGTATCGGATATGATCGCATCCGTTTGGATTGTTGCCCCGGCTGCTCCGGTGTAGGCCGGAAGGACACGGGTGAGAAGAACTGTCTGCTCGGACAGTTCCTCAAGCCGAAGCGCCCGGTTATAGCTCTCCGGAAGATTTCCGTTTTCGTAAAACCAGCGGACGGCAGCGGCCTGTTCCTTCATGCGGGACAGCTTGGCTTCTACTTTGCCGAGCGTTTTCATATAAGTCGTTTCAGCCTTCATGCTCGGTTGCCTCCTCACTGTAAAAATGAACTTCCGGTTCGTCCTGGCCGCAAAAATCTACTGTGGCGAACAGACACGGCGCATTCGGCAGCCGAACAGTGCTCACCATATCGATCCGAGGCACCACAACGATATATTTCATATCTTCCTGGGGCTGAAGCAGCCTCAACAGATTCTGCTCGCCGTCATAGAGCACTACGATCTCATAGCCGACATTTTCTTTTAAGAAAAATAGCTGCGACGGATAGACCGCCGGATAATGCGCCATCGGTTCTACCTTGTCAATGAACCGGAGCAGCACCCATATCGCCAGGATCATCCGCTGATCCGGCTGGCACATCGGGTCAAGCCCGATATAATAACCACCGGAAACATCTGCGATACGCATCTGCCTTTTCAGATTCCGCAGGATCTTTTCTGCCGTCTGCGGCGGCTTTTGCAGCATCTTTATGATTTGCGCACGGGGCAAGGCTCCGTATTGCGAGAGCCATTTGACCACATACTGTTCATCGGTCAACAGCACGATAACCACCTCCTTTTTGTACTCATTTGCGCCAAAATGCGTATTCCGTGCAAAATACGCACTGTTAATCCGCCTCCTGCTGCCGCTCCTTGAGAATGGCTTCCAGCTCGGCACGGTCGGTCGTGATCATTTCCTGTTCCTCTTTGGACGCCTTAATGATGACAGGCACCTTACTGTTGTTGGAACAGATCAGCGCCTCGCCGCGTTCAAAGCGGGTAATGGAACGGATCTCGGTCTTCGTAAGCTTCAGCGTATCCCGGACAAACTCCGCTTCGTCCGGTTCCAGATTCAGAATGATCTTATTTTTGGAATTATTGATAATTGCCCGACCGTAGCGACCATCTTCCAATCCGAAGAAATCGGACAGGTCCTGCGTTGCGGAAATCGCCGCGCCGCCGAAGCCTCGGATGACCTTGAATATTTCCAGGCAGAACTCTGCCGCCATCCGGTTGGAACCGGCACCGATCAGTTGCCAGATCTCGTCGATCATAATGGCTTTCTTTTTTGTGCGGTCGCTTTTGATTTTATCCCAGACATAATCAAGGGCGATCATCATACCCACAGGCAGCAGCTTGCCCTTCAGCTCCGACAGGTCGAGAACGATATACTTATTAGACAGGTCCACATTCGTCTGCTGATTGAAGGACTGCGCCGAGCCGGTGACAAAGCGGCTGACAATGATGGCGATGCGCTTGGTCATTTCATTCTTTTGCAGTTCCTCATGCAGATCTCCGAGGATCGGCATGGCCTTCATCTTCGGCGGAACGGCATTGCGGTCCTCATAGACCGAATCGTTATCATGCGTGATACCGAACTTGCCGTAGGTACGGATCAGCGCCTCATCCAGCATCTGCTCCTCTTCGTTGGTCATGTCCGGAATCAGCAGTGAGAAGAAGATCATCAGCTGCTGAATTTTCTGCGCCAGAAGGGAGTCCATCTCGCTGTAATCCAACTCATCGATCAGTTCCATCTCTGGACTGATGGTGTGCCGGATCTCCATAATATTGATGCAGTGCGGCGAGCCCGGTGCAATCTTGATAAACTGACCGCCGATGCGGTTGCATGCACGCCGGAACTCATGTCCCTTGATAGGAGCAATAATATAGCACTGAATGCCGCGCATACGCATACGCAGTGCCAGCAGTTGCATGGTAAAGGTCTTTCCGGCGCCACTGGTACCGAGCAGGTTCAGATTGGCATTTTTATTTTTCTTCGTGTCAAACAGATCGACAATGCACAGCGAGTTGTTAATTCCGAGCAGCACGCCGGTATCGTCCGACATCTCGAAGGATGTGAACATATAGGTAGAGGCCGCACCGCTGGTCAGCACATTCCGCTTGGATTTCTTTTCAAGCTTCAGGGATATCTGCAGAAACGGCATCACCGTGCGCAGGGCGTCCTCCTGCTGGAAGCTGCAGTCGCTGACATACATATCCATAGACTTGAGCATATCGGTCATCTGCTGTTTGCGCCACATCAGTTCTTCGTAGGTCCGTGCTGACACGGTCATGAACACCGACATATAAAAAAGGTCCTCGTTGTAATTGGCGATCCCTTGCTTGATGAAATATCCGGCCTGAATGGAACCGGCAAGCTCCTCATAGTCGGTCGAGGTGTCCTGCATGCTTTTAAGCTTCGTGCGGTTCAGGCGGATGCGCTGGGCAACCTTGTCGATGGTCTTGCTGCGGTTTTCTCGTCTTAAAAACACATCGACATCAATGCCTTCGCCGGCGTTGATGAGGGAGGACATCCATCCGGCGCGGACCTTATTCGGGTATCCGTTTCCTTTGATATACAGGAAGGAGTAGTAGAGCCCGTCCATAATGATATAATTGCGGTGCGTCAGGTCAATTCCGCGCGGCGCAATAAAATGCGCCATACGGATATGCGGGACCGGATCAATCCCGATGACCTTGTTTTTCGTCGCCATCGTGTCTAAGACGATGCGGTCGACACGGGAATGAAACGGCTCCTCCACACAGGAACGGCGATTGAAAAACATATATAAAATCTCCGCCGTTGCTTCGTCGGGATCCTTCGGCTGAAGGATATTGTTGCCGCACTGCATGAAGTAGGCTCGGGCATTCTGCTCGGCGGTCAGCAGCGTGCTGCAGATCTGCCCATAGTCGCTGTTTTCGTTACGCCGCAGTTCTTCATACCGGAAAATCAAAAAGAAGCGCCTTGTCAGCGCTTCACGGCTTCCCACATCCTTAATAAGTCGGATATATCCCTCGCTGAGCTTCTTACACTGCTCACTTTCCTCGGTTTCCGTTTCCTTTCGGAGCATAGCTATATGCTTATCGGAGTCAGCTTTGCGGGTGATACTCTTGAACTGCAGATGCACCGGCGAAATTTTCAGCCAGCTTGCAAACGAGCAGATGATCTCATACTGTTCTTCCTCCGAGCGCAGCATAAAGTTGATGGGCTCAATTTCAAGAATTTTGATATACCGCCCGTCGGTCGTCTCAATAATGCCGTGCTCCAGATTTTTGATCGGAATGAAATCCTGGGTAAAGCTCAGCTTTTCAGGCTTTCTTTTTCCTGCTTTTCTTTTTGCGGAGCTGTCTTTGGTCATATTTGTATCCCACCCTTCTCAAATGCAGTTTTCTTCTGTGCGCTAGATAGCAGATAATGTGCCCTGCATACTGGAACAGCGAATCGCCGTCAATGCCCATAGCGGCGAGGATCCCGATCGGAATCAGCGTGACGGTCATCACAACGATGCGTATTGTGGTTGCCATCGGGATCAACATCAACTCCGGATATCCGATGGCCAATATCAGGATCAGTGCCTCGACCGCATTCCGCGGTTCCAGCATTCCGCCAAATATCTTTCCGGAGTCGGTATAGTTTGCCGGAATGGCAAATGTCGTATTGAATTCTTTTTCTTCCATGATTCCTCCGTTCTTTTTTATCCCGGTGTATCACCGAAATCTACATTCTTCGGTCGGCGCAGTGCCAGTCCGGCCTCATAGCTCGGCGTATTGAAGATCACGCCCTCACCACCGGAGGAATGGACCCACATACGCTCGCCGTTTTCACCGTATCCGGCAAAAATAAGTACATGATTCCATCCGCCTCCGTCGTCATCCATCAGGAACCCCAGATCACCGGGCAAAAGCTCTTCGGCGGTAATGGCATAGGATTCGTCCCACTGGCTCCAGGAGGCACCGTTCAAGCTGACGCCAACAGCCGTTTTATAGGTCCAGTCTGAAAAGCCGGAGCAATCCAGGCCGAATGGGCGGATCGTGCCGGTCGTTGTGGAACCGGCGG
>ENA-ORTG01003514-ORTG01003514.1-human-gut-metagenome-genome-assembly--contig:-NODE-3514-length-11029-cov-3.208857_pt1 | contig 11029 bp, 10 predicted proteins | sample MGYA00241906_ERZ509176 | MGnify/ENA primary metagenome ERZ509176 (study PRJEB26280, sample SAMEA2338811) | human gut metagenome | biome: human gut; feature: human-associated habitat; material: faeces... | reverse complement strand
ATAGTTATTCACAGCTGAAAACAGCAAAATAAGGCTAAGCCGGGTTGATCTTCTTCTTTATGATATTAATAGTGTTAGAAAGAGTCTCGTCCGCCTGTAATTCGTTCTCGATTTTTTCGATTCCATGTTTGATGGTAGAATGATCTTTTCCCCCAAGGATGACACCGACTGCTTTTAATGAAGCTTCTGTCATATTACGGATCAGATACATGGCAATCTGGCGCGGAAAGACGATCTCGGCGTTACGTTTGCCGCCTTTGAGGTCGGCAATAGACACACCAAAATGATCGGAAACGATATCCAGGATCAGTTCCGGTGTAACTTCTCTCTTATTATCCGAAGAAATGATGTCTTTTAATGCTTCTGCTGCGAGCGCAATATCGATGGATTCGTTATTGTTCAGCTTATAAAGTGCGATCAGCTTATTAAGAGAGCCTTCAAGTTCTCGGATATTTGTCTTAACGTTCGTTGCGATATACTCGAGTACATCATTCGGAATGTTATATTTTTCCAAATGATCCAGTTCGATCTTCTTCTGAAGAATCGCCATACGGGTTTCATAGTTAGGTGATGAAATATCAGCGATCAGACCCCACTCAAAGCGCGTACGAAGTCTGGCCTCCAAAGTTTCAATATCTTTCGGCGGCTTATCAGACGATATGATGATCTGCTTTCCGGAAGTATGCAGATGGTTAAATGTATGGAAGAACTCTTCCTGTGTACTTTCTTTTCCTATAATGAACTGGATATCATCAATCAAAAGTACATCATTATTACGGTATTTATCGCGGAATTTCGACATTGCGGACTCGTTTCCGGCGGTTTTACCGTTCTTCAGAGCTTCGATCAGCTCATTTGTAAATGTCTCACTGGTTACATAGAGTACTTTTTTCTTTGGATTCTTGTCCAGAATAAAATGCGCGATCGAGTGCATCAAATGGGTCTTTCCAAGTCCAACACCTCCATATAAGAAGAGAGGATTGTATACTTCTCCCGGAGATTCGGCAACAGCAAGGGAAGCTGCGTGGGCGAAATTATTATTCCCGCCGACAACGAAGGTATCAAATGTATACTTCGGATTCAGCCCGGCCTTCTCCGCAGCACTTTTGCTTTTTTTCTTCTGATTCGCTTCAATGGCCATATTCTGGATCTCATTCAGTCTGTCATCATCTTCCGAAATGAAGACAACGTCATATTCAGTTCCGGTAGTCTCCGCAATGCATACCTTTAATGGAAGCTGATATTTTTTCTCTATATATTCTACACTCGCATTCATATTTACCAATATAAATACGGTATTGTCTACAACATCGTAGACCTTCAACGGTTGTATCCATGTATTGAATGATACATTGGATAACTCGTGTTCTACCCTGAGATGTTCGATAATTTCAGGCCATTTTTCCTTCACTGTATTCATTATATTTACTCCTAATCTGTCTGATTCGCGGATTTTCACCTATAAACCCACTCTTCTACATTGTACATCAAAAAGTTGCTTTAGGCAATCTTTTATCGCTATGCTTTGGCAACTGGCAGTTTCTCTTGATGTAGATTTGAAATATGTGGAAAACTCAATCCCAATTATCAACATAGTAAAAATGCGTATGTAAAGGGGAAAAAAACTAAAAAAATATATGATTTCCACACGTTATCCACAAAAATCCACAAAGTTTTCCACAAAATGTGGATAAATATATTTTTAAAATTTGAGGAATAGCTTGACGTAGAGCGGTTTTTTTTATATAATCAAGGCTGATGTCTTATGAAAATTAGGGAGAACATCCCTTGGAATAAAATAAGGAGGTGGATATCCATGAAGATGACATTCCAGCCAAAAAAGAGACAGAGAGCTAAAGTACATGGCTTCAGATCTAGAATGAGCACAGCAGGTGGAAGAAAAGTACTTGCTGCAAGAAGAGCAAAAGGAAGAAAGAAATTATCAGCGTAGGCCGCATATATGTGGCCTTTTCTTCTACTCAGAATAATTAGGAGAATCACACAATGAAGTATTCCGAATCACTGAAAAAGAACAAAGATTTCCAATATATATATAGAAAAGGGACATCTTATGCCAACAAATATCTGGTTATGTATGTACTGGAGAATGGGACAGGTCAGAATCGATTAGGAATATCTGTAAGTAAAAAAGTAGGAAACAGTATAGTACGGCACAGATTAACGAGGTTAATCCGCGAAAGCTATAGATTACAAGAAGAACGGTTCAGATGTGGATTGGATATTATTGTTATAGCAAGAATAGGCGCCAAAGGAAAAGGTTATAAAGAGATTGTCGGCGCAATGCTCCATCTGGCCCATCTTCATAAGATTATAGATGAGGGGTAACGTATTATGAAGAAGATTCTGCTCACTGGTATCAGATTTTATCAGAGATATCTGTCTCCGATAAAGGGCGGTTCCACCTGTAAGTTTTATCCGACCTGTTCTCAGTATGCGAAAGAAGCAATTGAGAAATACGGCGCGTTAAAAGGGGGACGGCTGGCAGTGTGGAGAATTCTGCGCTGTAATCCGTTTACCAGAGGAGGTTACGACCCTGTTCCTTAAAAAGATTACAACTACATATGGAGGAAAAAATTATGGTACCAAGTTTACTGACTGCCGCTAACTGGCCGATTGTCGGACAGCTTTGCTGGATTCTGGGTAAGGTAATGAACTTTATCTATAATTTACTGGACAACTGTCTGCCAAGCGATAATGGACTGGTAGGTCTGTCAATCATTCTGTATACGATTTTTGTGTATACATTATTACTTCCACTTACGATTAAGCAGCAGAGAACATCCAAGATGTCTTCTGTTATGAATCCGGAGATTCAGGCTATACAGAAGAAGTATAAGAATAAAAAAGACCAGGCATCAATGATGAAACAGCAGGAAGAGATTCAGCAGGTGTATGACAAATATGGTACATCGATGTCAGCAGGATGCCTTCCATTACTGATTCAGATGCCGCTGTTGTTTGCTTTGTACCCGGTTATCTATAATATCCAGAAATATGTTCCGGAGATCAAGACAGCTCCAAAAGCAGTAAATGTATTCCTGACCCTTCCTGACCTGACCATCTCACCTATGCAGATGATCAAGAACAGCGGGGACTATGGATTTGCACCGGTTGTTATTATTATTACTGCAATCTTGCTTCCGGTATTATCTGGTCTGACACAGTACGGAAGTATCAAGCTTTCACAGGCTATTTCCGGACAGCAGCTTGATAAAGATAACCCGATGGCATCTACGATGAACACGATGAATGTGACAATGCCGCTGTTCTCGGTATTTATGGTATTTTCACTTCCGACAGGTATCGGTCTGTACTGGATCGTCAGTGCGGTAGTACGTTGCGTTCAGCAGATATTTATCAATAAGCATTTAAGCAAGATGTCTGTAGATGAGATCCTGGAGAAAAACAAGGAAAAGGCTGAGGAAAAACGTGTAAAACGTGGCGAGAAGAATGAACGAATCGCAGCAATGGCTCAGACGAATACCAAGAATATGAACAACCAGGCATCCATGAAAAAGCAGAGTACATCTAACTTAAGTGAAAAAGAAAGAGAAGCCAGAGTGGAAAAAGCGCACCAGAAAGCAGACAATGCGAAGAAAGGAAGTCTCGCATCAAAGGCAAATATGGTGAAGAAATTTAACGAAAATGATTAGGGGGCGGCTGTAATGGAGGATTACATTACCTTATCAGCAAAGACACTGGACGATGCGATTACAGAGGCACTGGTTCAGTTAGGCGTAACAAGTGATCGTTTAGATTATATTGTTGTTGAAAAAGGAAGCGAAGGTTTCCTTGGAATCGGAAGAAAGCAGGCTGTGATCAAGGCCCGCAGAAAACAGGAAGAAAAACCGGTTGAAGAAGTTGTAAAAGAAGAGCCGAAAGTGGAAGAACCGGTAAAAGAATATTCACACGCCAGAAAACCGGCGAGAGAAGAGAAGCCGGAAGTAAAATCTGCTCCAAAGAAAGAAGCAGAACTTGCAAAGGTGGAACCACAGACGATCGAGACATGTGAGAAATTCATCTATGATGTGATGAATGCAATGGGCATGGAGGATGTAAAAGTTACATCTGCTGTAGATGAAGAAGGTGCACTTTCTATCAATATGGAAGGAAGCAATATGGGTATTCTGATCGGAAAACGAGGACAGACACTTGATTCTCTGCAGTATCTTACAAATCGTGTTGCCAATAAGATGCAGGATGGATATGTAAGAGTGAAACTTGACACAGAGGATTACAGAAGAAGAAGAAAAGAAACACTGGAAAATCTTGCAAAGAACATTGCAAGCAAAGTAAAGAGAACAAGAAAGACAGTTTCTCTTGAGCCAATGAATCCATACGAGAGAAGAATCATTCACTCTGCGCTGCAGTCTGACCCGGCAGTATCCACACACAGTGAAGGTGAAGAGCCTTACAGAAGAGTTGTGGTAACACTGGTAAGAAACAGAAATAACCGATAATTAAGAGACAGGGGTCTTTAAGCGGCCCTTGTCTTTTTTGATACCAAAGTATGGAGGAAATATGGAACAATTATATAATTCCACAATTGCCGCAATATCTACGGCAATGAGTAATTCCGGGATCGGAATTGTACGAATGAGTGGTCCGGAAGCATTTCAGATCGCAGACCGGGTATATAAGGGGAAAAAAGAGAAAAAACTATGTGATCAGAAGTCACATACCATTCATTATGGATATATTGTTGATGGAGAACAGGTAATTGACGAGGTCCTGGTCATGCTGATGCGCGGGCCGCACAGCTATACCGGTGAAGACACGGTAGAGATCAACTGTCACGGCGGTGTCTATGTGGTAAAACGAATTCTCGAAGTCCTGATCAAAAACGGTGCACGCCCGGCAGAGCCGGGAGAGTACACTAAGCGTGCATTCCTGAACGGAAGACTGGATCTTTCGCAGGCAGAAGCAGTTGGTGATCTGATCGCATCGCAGAACGAATATGCTTTACAGAGTTCAGTGAGCCAGCTTAAGGGCAATATCAAAGATAAGATCGGTGAAATGCGTGAAAAGATCCTGTATCACACTGCATTTATCGAGACCGCACTGGATGATCCGGAGCATATCAGCGTTGATGGATACGGGGAAACACTAAAAAAAGTGGTTGATGAGATCATAGAAGCAATGAAAAGATTGCTAGATAGCTGTGATGATGGTAGGATTATAAAAGAGGGCGTACGCACAGTCATCCTCGGAAAACCGAATGTGGGGAAATCATCCCTGTTAAATGTACTTCTCGGTGAAGACCGGGCAATCGTTACAGATATTGCAGGTACAACCAGAGATGTATTGGAAGAACACCTGAATCTGAAGGGAATTTCTTTAAATATCATGGATACTGCCGGCATCCGTGATACGGAAGATGTGGTAGAAAAGATCGGTGTTGACCGTGCAAAAGAATATGCAGACAAGGCAGACCTGATCCTGTATGTGATCGATGCATCCAGACCGCTGGATGAAAATGATGCAGAGATCCTGCATCTGATCAAAGGAAAACGTGCGATCATCCTGCTGAACAAATCCGATCTGGATATGCAGGTGACAAAAGAACAGGAAGAACTGCCGGAAGAATTTCCGGTGATCGAGATCTCTGCAAAGAATGTACAGGGAATCGAAGAGCTGGAAGATACGTTAAAGGAGATGTTCTTCCAGGGCGAACTGACATTTAATGATGAAATCTATATTACGAATGTGAGACAGAAAACAGCACTTCAGGATGCATATGCCGCACTTGAACGTGTGAATGACAGCATTGCCGCAGATATGCCGGAGGATTTCTATTCGATTGATCTTATGGATGCATATGAAGCTCTCGGCAATATCACCGGCGAAACGATAGGAGAAGATTTGGTTAATGAGATATTCAGCAAATTCTGTATGGGAAAATAAAGATAAATATGATGTTGTCGTCATCGGTGCCGGACACGCAGGATGCGAGGCGGCATTGGCAACGGCGAGACTTGGATTTCAGACACTGGTATTTACCGTAAGTGTGGACAGCATTGCGATGATGCCGTGTAATCCGAATATCGGAGGAAGTTCCAAAGGCCATCTGGTAAGAGAACTGGATGCCCTTGGCGGAGAGATGGGAAAGGTCATCGACCGTACATTTATCCAGTCAAAAATGTTAAATAAGTCCAAAGGCCCGGCGGTACATTCGCTTCGTGCACAGGCTGATAAGGCGGTCTACAGCAGAACGATGCGCCGTGTACTGGAAGCGCAGGAGAATCTTGAGATCAAGCAGGGAGAGGTGGCAAATCTCCTGGTGGAAGATGGAAAGATTACCGGAGTGCAGACATTTTCGGGTGCAACTTATCACTGTAAGGCGGTTATCATCTGCAGCGGAACTTATCTGAAGGCACGTTGTATCTATGGGGATGTGAGTCAGTATACCGGTCCGAACGGACTGCAGGCGGCCAATCATCTGACCGATTGTCTGAAAGAACTGGGAATTAAGATGTACCGTTTCAAGACAGGAACACCTGCCAGGGTAGACCGTAAAACCGTGGACTTCAGCAAGATGGAAGAGCAGTTCGGAGACGAGAGGGTAGTGCCGTTTTCATTTACTACGAATCCGGACGATGTGCAGATCGACCAGGCTTCATGCTGGCTGACTTATACAAATGAGACGACACATGATATCATCCGTGCCAATTTGGACAGATCACCGCTGTATTCCGGAATGATCGAGGGAACGGGACCGAGATACTGTCCGTCGATCGAAGATAAAGTTGTAAAATTTGCAGATAAAAAGCGTCATCAGGTATTTCTTGAGCCGGAAGGACTGGAGACGGATGAGATGTATATCGGTGGTATGTCGAGTTCGCTGCCGGAAGATGTACAGTATGCCATGTACCGCAGTGTTCCGGGGCTGGAGCATGTGAAGATCGTAAGAAATGCATATGCGATCGAGTATGACTGTATTGATGCAAGACAGTTAAAACCATCCCTAGAATTCCGTAACATCAGTGGATTATTCAGCGCGGGACAGTTCAACGGAAGCTCCGGCTATGAGGAAGCTGCCGCACAAGGGCTTATAGCGGGCATAAATGCAGCCAGAAAGCTGCAAGGCAGGGAATCCCTGGTGTTAGACCGTTCAGAGGCTTATATCGGCGTTCTGATTGATGATCTGGTTACAAAGGAAAGTCATGAGCCATACCGTATGATGACTTCCAGGGCAGAGTACCGTCTGCTTCTGAGACAGGACAATGCGGATCAGCGTCTGACGGAAAAAGGCTATGAAGTCGGTTTGATCTCACAGGAGCGTTATGACCGTCTGAAAGAGAAAGAAAGACTGATTGAATCTGAAATCGAGAGATTAAAGAATGCCTATGTCGGAACCAGTGAAAAGGTACAGGAACTTCTGGAATCTTATGAAAGTACACCTTTGAATTCAGGAAGCAGTCTGGCAGAACTGATAAGGAGACCGGAATTATCTTACGAAGCTGTTACGGATATTGATGTGACGAGACCGGAACTTCCGAAAGATCTGGCAGCAGAAGTGATCGAGCAGGTGGATATTTCTCTGAAATATGACGGTTATATCCAACGTCAGAAACGCCAGGTAGAGCAGTTCAAGAAGATGGAGAATAAGAAAATTCCGGAAGATATGGACTATGATGCAGTGAACAGCCTTCGTATTGAGGCAGTTCAGAAGCTGAAAGAGTACAGACCGGTGTCAATCGGGCAGGCATCGCGTATCTCTGGTGTATCTCCGGCAGATATATCAGTATTGCTTGTGTATCTGAGTGGAAATCACAGATAAGAAATCATAGATAAATTAATAAATGTGATGAAAAAGTAAGAAAAGCGTGGATGAACAGCTGCAGTATAATGAAGTATATCAGTAAGAAATACACCTAACACAAAATAAATGTATTAATATTAACATACACTAAAAATATAATTACACAGTAAATATAATGATAAGTATATAAAATGAATAAGATGAAAAATCATACATTTTATATACTTATTAATTTTAGAGAGAAAAAAGGAGAAAAATATGGACCAGATTTTGAAAAAAAGCCTGGAAAAGATAGGAATAGAGATCACGGACCGGCAGAAAGAGCAGTTCGATGCCTATCATAAGATTCTTGAAGAGTGGAATAAGGTGATGAACCTGACCGGAATCACAGAATATGAGGAGGTTGTGGAAAAACATTATGTAGACAGCCTTTCTATTGTAAAAGTCATGGATATGGCTAAGGTAGATCAGGTAATCGATATTGGTACGGGGGCGGGATTCCCGGGATTACCGCTTAAGATTGCATTTCCGCATCTGAAAGTGACATTGCTTGATTCGTTGAATAAAAGAATTAAGTTCCTGAATGCTGTAATCGAAGAACTGGGATTGGAAGATATCCACACAATTCATGGAAGAGCGGAAGATTATGCCAAAGATGCAGCATATAGAGAAAAGTATGATCTGTGTGTATCCAGAGCAGTTGCAAATCTGGCAACGTTGAGCGAATATTGCCTGCCTTACGTAAAAGTGGATGGTATGTTTGTACCTTATAAATCGGGTGAGATTGATGAAGAAGTAAAAGAGTCGTCGAAAGCGGTAAAGATACTTGGTGGTAAGATTGAAGACGTAGTAAAATTCGAGCTTCCGGGAACAGACATCGGCAGATCGTTCGTGAAGATCCACAAAATGAAGAATACGGCAAAGAAATATCCACGAAAGGCTGGAATGCCTTCCAAAGAGCCGATACGGTAAGAAAAATAACAATTTGATAAGAATTTTGTGAAAACAAGAAAATGTAAAAGGGGTAATGTTTCATGTGAAACATTACCCCTTTTGTAAAACTTAATATTATTTACTGGTGATAAGGCAGAACACTAGCAGTTGTCACTTAGCAATATGTCTAACTGCTCTAAAAATGCATCAGCATTTTCCCGCTGCGGCAGTAATCCACAGCCTGCAATTTCAATATGCTCAATGGATGGGAGAACATTACAGTATTCTTCAGCGTTTTCGAAAGTTTCCGGTGCATTTTTCCCGGAAATCACGGCAATGGAAGTTGTAAGTCCTTCGAGACAATGAGCAATATTTACTGTTGTATAATGACCTAAAATGCTGGAGTAGAGATATCTGCATTCAGCAGAATCCGAAAGTGCAGTGTTGCGTGCGCCAACATTATAGATGAATGTTCCATATATAGGAAGATTTATAATACTTGCGAGCAACTTTGACTTATGGTTTGGTGCTTTTGCAAGTGTACGGATGCTTTCCGGACAAACAAGGATTATATGACCAATCTGATCGGCAATGTTCTGACAGGCAGCTGTTACAAAAGAAACAGATGCTCCGGTTGCAACGATATCTGTCTTTTCTCCAATGATATCGCGAATGAAATCAGTGAGAAGCTGGACATAGAGATAGCAGGTGTATGTGATGGCAGGTTTATCAGATTTTCCGCATCCAAGAAGATCTATGGTATACACAGTGTGTTCTCTGGAAAGAGTATCGATTACTTTGTCCCATTCCATTGAAGAACTGTAATGATTCAGATCATGAATAAGAAGAACCGGAGAACCAGTTCCTTCTTTTTTATAATATATATTTCCAAATTTCCAATTGTAGTAGTTGGATGAGTCTTCTTCTGAGAGTTCATCAGAGGTGTTGAATATGAATTTGTTTATTACGTGGAACGCCAGGGTTGTTGTTCCAATTGCTGTCGAGATGAACAATAATGTCTTTTTCCAGTTCATGTTGATACCTCACTTTCTTACTACTAATTATACTATATTTACTTATAAATTGGAAGATTGCCTTTGCAAAATGAACGCAAAATGAACATCTGTGTAATCAAAGAAAATGTTTCACGTGAAACATTAAAAAATAAAAAGAATAAAAAGAATGGAAAAGCATAAAGATAACGAAAATAACAAATAGAACAGATTCATATTTATGAAAAATGGAAAAACTATGTTTCACGTGAAACATTTTATGGATAAGTACCTGGAAAAGTGATATACTAATATCATGTAAAAAAAGGGAAGGTGATAATTAAATGGGACGAGTTATAGCCGTTGCGAACCAAAAAGGTGGTGTTGGAAAAACAACGACAGCTATTAATCTGTCGGCATGCCTTGCTGAAAAAGGCCAGAAAGTTCTTGCTATCGATATGGATCCGCAGGGAAATATGACGAGTGGATTAGGAATAGACAAAGATGAAGTTGAAAAGAATATCTATGATCTTATGATTGGTCAGGCTGGTGTAGATGAAGTTCTGCAAAAGGAAGCAATTGAAAATCTGGATGTGATACCGACAAGCATTGACCTCTCGGCTGCTGAAATTGAACTGATCGGTGTGGATGATAAAGAATTTATTATAAGAAATGCAGTTCAGCCGATCAAAGATGATTATGATTATATCATTATTGATTGTCCGCCATCGTTAAGTATGCTGACGATCAATGCAATGACAACAGCAGATTCTGTACTGGTTCCGATTCAGTGTGAGTATTACGCACTTGAAGGGTTGAGTCAGTTAATACATACAGTGGAGCTTGTAAAAGAAAGGCTGAATCCTGTTCTGGAGATTGAAGGAGTTGTATTTACTATGTATGATGCACGAACCAATCTTTCACTCCAGGTAGTGGAAAATGTAAAGGAAAACCTGCAACAGAACATCTATAAGACGATTATTCCTAGAAATATCCGATTGGCTGAAGCACCAAGTTATGGTATGCCGATTAATCTGTATGATCCAAAGTCTACAGGAGCAAGCGCATATCAGAGACTGGCGGATGAAGTTATGAATAGAGAGTAAATGAAAGATGTAATGTAGGAGGAAACGAATGCCAATAAAGAAAAAAGGATTGGGGAAAGGACTGGACAGTCTGATTCCTGATAATAAGAGCATGAAGTCTGTTACATCGGAAAAAACTGTGGAATCAAAAGAAGATGCAGCAGCTAAATCCGGTGTACAGGTAATGAAAATTAATGAGGTTGAGCCAAACAGAGACCAGCCGAGAAAGAATTTTG
>ENA-ORTG01003512-ORTG01003512.1-human-gut-metagenome-genome-assembly--contig:-NODE-3512-length-11032-cov-4.770065_pt1 | contig 11032 bp, 7 predicted proteins | sample MGYA00241906_ERZ509176 | MGnify/ENA primary metagenome ERZ509176 (study PRJEB26280, sample SAMEA2338811) | human gut metagenome | biome: human gut; feature: human-associated habitat; material: faeces... | reverse complement strand
ACGGCGCCGGTGCTCGAAGCGATGTTCTGCTTCCTGCCGAAGATCGACCCGAAAAACAAAAATTACGATAAGTTCGGCGACGCCTATCTTGGTATTCAGCTTGTGACGCTGCTGTTCCTCGCGGCGATGACCGGCATCTGCATCACCGAAGCGCTGCGCCCGGGCACGGTCAATGTTTCGGGCGTGGTATGCCTGCTCGTCGGCCTGCTGATGGTCTACCTCGGCAACGTCATGCCGCGCTTCCGCATGAACTGGTATTGCGGCTTCAAAACGCCGTGGGCGCTGTCGAGCGAGACGGTCTGGACGCGCACGCAGCGCGTCGCCGGGCGGCTGCTGTTCGCGGCGGGCCTCATCGGTGCGGCCGGTTCGTTCGCGCCGGGGGACACGGCGAAGTTCGTGCTGCTGCTCGCGCCGCTGGCGTGGGGCATCGTGCTGGGCTGGGCGGCGGCGAACGTGCTGCACCGGCACTGCTTCTTCTCCCGGTGGACGTTCGTCGCGCTGGAAGTGCTGTGCGTCCTCGGCATTGCGGGCGCTGCGCTGGGCTATCCCATTGCGCTGCTTGCGTCGGCGCCGCTGCCGCTGTGGATGCTCGCGGGCGCTCCGCTCCTGCGCCGCACGACGCTGCGCTCCTTCTCCCCTGCCGCCATCGTCGATTTCTTCCAGCGCCTGAAGCCGCGCTGGCAACTGCGGCGAATCGGTCTGCACACGGCGGCAACCGTCAGCTACACTGCACCCGTCAAACGCAATCGCTTCTTTATTGAGCTGCAATGTACGCATCCGAGCACGGGGAATGCGCTGATCTTGTTTCATACGTCCACCATTGAACCGGCGCTGGGGCAGAAGGTGCATGTGATTCTGCATCCGACGGAGGAAGATATATATGAAGTGGACTTGACGACGAGCATTCCGCGGGTAAAGATTCGCAAGAATGACTTGTGGCGGAATCGGGAATAGGATAGTATCGGAGGTATCAGCATGGAATCATCCCTCAACATTCAGAAAATCGTCAAGCCCTCCTTTGCCGTCATCGGCATCGAAGGCTCGACAGACGACGGCGAAGGCTTCATCCCCATGCTCTGGTCGGACGCGAACGCCCACTTCGACGAAGTCTCCCCCGTCGCCAGCCGCGACGAAAACGGCGCGCTGCTCGGCATGTGGGGCGTGATGAGCGACGAAACCCGTTCTTTTCTGCCGTGGACAGACGGCTTCTCGCGCGGTTTGTACCTCGCGGGCGTGGAATGTCCCATCGACGCGGAAGTGCCGGATGGGTGGACGAAGTGGGTCGTGCCGGGGTATGAGTACCTTGCCGTAGAGAATCGCCGCGCGGACACGTTCAGCCGCATGGTCGATTACTTCCGCGAAAACGGCGTGAAGCTCGTCGGCGCGGTGCAGGAATTCACCGACCCGAAAACGCAGCAGGAGTATCTGTACTTTCCGATTCGGGCATTATGACAGCTTGACGCATTTCCAAACGGATGCTATAATACCCCATGAATCTGATGCAGAGGTGAACATGATGGCAGAAGAATGTACGCATGACTGCTCCTCGTGCGGGAGCGCGTGCGCATCGCGGCAAAAGCCGCAGAGTTTGCTTGCCCCGGCAAACGCGGGCAGCCGGGTGAAGAAGGTCATCGGCGTTGTCAGCGGCAAAGGCGGCGTGGGAAAATCACTGGTGACGGGTCTGCTCGCGTGCGAAACGGCGCGGCGCGGGAAAATCGCCGGGGTACTGGATGCGGACATCACGGGGCCGAGTATGCCGCGCATTCTGGGCATCCGCGACAAGGCGGTCGGCAATGAGCTGGGTATCCTGCCGCAGGAAGCTGAAAACGGCGTGAAGGTTATGTCCATCAACCTGCTGCTGGAGCACGACACCGACCCCGTTATCTGGCGCGGCAGCCTGATTGCGGGCACGGTGAAGCAGTTCTGGACGGATGTGTGCTGGGGGGATGTGGACTGCCTGTATGTGGACATGCCGCCGGGAACGGGCGACGTGCCGCTGACAGTGTTCCAATCGCTGCCGGTGGATGGCATCGTGATTGTCTTAAGCCCGCAGGAGCTGGTCGGCATGATTGTGGAAAAAGCCGTCAAAATGGCGCAGATGATGAACATCCCCGTGCTGGGCTTGGTGGAAAACATGGCGTATATGACCTGCCCGGACTGCGGCAAGCGCCTGTACCCCTTCGGCGAAGGGCGCACGGCGGATGTCGCGAAGCAGTATGGACTGCCGATGCTGGCGCAATTGCCGATTCAGCCCGAACTTGCCAAGAAGTGCGACGAAGGCCGCTTGATGGACATTCAGCTGCCGGAAATGGGCAAAGCAGTGGATGCCGTGCTGAAATGCAAGGTTCGCAAGCACGAATAATCGAATCCCGTCGGAATCGTCCGGCGGGGTTTTTCATATCGAAACGGTTCTCGCAGCAGGAAAATCCGGCGCACATGTCGAATAATAGTTGATTCAGCGGAACAAATCCGCGTTTTTCTCCGTCTAATCCAGCGGAAAGGGAGGAAAAGCGCCGCTTGTTTCGTTATATCATTGGAAGGCGCGGGCTTTTCGCCACTTTCCGGCAGGGGAAGTGCAATTTAGCCCTTGCACACTGCCCGATAAATGTGTACAATATAGATGGGCGATTGCCCATACGCCTCTTTCCGGCAAATCCGGCGGGAGGATAACGCTTGCTCCGCTCGCCCTGAGTGTGAAGGAAGGGAATTATCATCATGAAGAATCATGCCGCTGCAACTGTTCGCAACCGCATTCTCAAGGGCGCTGCCCTGTGCGGTGTTTTAGCGCTGTCCATGACGCTGACGGGCTGCTTTGTGCCGCCGGACGACCTGTCAGGCGACCTGTCCAATCAGGGTGTTGTTTACAATACGGTTGCTGTCACAGCGCCCCAGCGCACCGCCACGCCCACTCCTTCGCCCACGCCGACGGTTGAATCCGTTTTCAATTTCGGCACGAACACCGTCATGCCGACGACACAGCCGGGCGTGATTACGTCCAACGGCATTGTCACCGTGGTGACCACGCCGCCCGGCAGCGTCGCCACCACTGCGCGTCCGACCGCAACGCCCACGCCGACTGCGGCTGCCGTTCTCAAAAAAGGCTCGTCCGGCGCTGATGTCAAGACGCTCCAGCGCCGCTTGAAGCAGCTTGGCTACTACACCGGCAGCGTTGACGGCGATTTCGGCGACGCGACGGAGAAGGCGCTGCGCGCGTTCCAAGACCGCAACAATCTGCTGGTGGACGGCATCGCGGGCAAATCGACGATGGCAAAGCTGAACAGCTCCAACGCTGTCAAGGCAGCCGCCGCAACCGCTACTCCACGCAAGACCGCAACCCCCAAGCCGAAAACCACCGCGACCCCAAACCTCTCCACTGAGTATTATCTCCAGAGCGGTTCGTCCGGCACACGCGTCCGCACGCTGCAGGCGCGCCTGATTGAACTGGGCTGGATGGCGGGTTCGCCGGACGGCAACTACGAGGGCGCGACAGAATATGCCGTCAAGGCGTTCCAGAAAAAGTACAAGAGCCTGTACACCGACGGTGTCGCCGGGCCTTCGACGCTGCAAACGCTGTATTCTTCCTCCGCGGCGAAATCCTCCACGCCCGTGTCCTCCATCGGCACGACGCTGGAGTCCGGCATGAAGAACAGCGGCGCCGTCAAGGCGATGCAGACGCGCCTGAAATCCTTGGGCTACCTGACCGGCACGGCGGACGGCTCTTTCGGCGACGCGACAAAGGCGGCGGTGATTGCCTTCCAGACGGCGAACGGCCTGAAGGCGGACGGCATCATGGGTTCCGCCACCACGAAGAAGCTGAACCAGACCAGCGGCACCGTCAACAACGGCGGCACGACCACCATCGTCCCCCCCACCACCGCGCCCAACGTGACCACCATCAGCGCGGCCAGCGGCGACGCGCAAGGGCGACACCGGCACGGCGGTTCGCAATCTCCAGCAGGCGCTGAAAAACAAGGGTTACTATTCTGGCAGCGTGGACGGCAAATACGGCGCGGCAACGACGGCGGCAGTCGTCGCGTTCCAGTCGGCGCAGGGCTTGCGCGTGGACGGCAAGGCAGGTCCCGCGACCCAGCGTGCGCTGTTCACCACCTCCAGCAGCACGGATACATCCAAGTACACCACGCTCCGGCCGGGTGACAGCGGCGCGGCGATTCGCCAGCTGCAGACGACGCTGAAGCAGAAGGGCTATTATACCGGCACGATTGACGGCGATTACGGCTCCGGCACAACGGCGGCGGTTAAGGCGTTCCAGAAGAAGATGAACATCACGCCGGTGGATGGCATTGCGGGCGACAAGACGCTGACGCTTCTGTACTCCTCTGACGCGGTGGACAGCGACGAATACGCAACACTGCGCCCCGGCGACACGGGCGCGGCAGTGCGCACCATGCAGGCGACGCTGTACGAACTGGGCTACTACGACGGCTCGCGCGACGGCGTGTACGGCGCAACGACGCAGGATGCTGTCCGCGCATTCCAGATTCGCAACAAGGTGACGCCGGTGGACGGCATCGCGGGCAACAAGACGCTGACAAAACTGTACAGCGGCACAGCGGTTGCGGCAGCGGCGAAAACGACGGAGTACAAAACGCTCCGCAAGGGCGACCGCGGCGACGAAGTGGTGCAGATGCAGGACAGCTTGCAGCAGCTTGGCTATCTGGCAGCCGTCACGGGCTATTACGATGATGCGACCGTCGCGGCGGTTCGCTCCTTCCAGTCCCGCAACGGGCTTTCCGTGGACGGCTCCGCGGGTCAGGAGACCCTCGCGGTGCTCTACGGCAGAAATCCCCGTGCGGCATATTAAGGGGAGACGCAAGGGGCTTTGCCCCTTGACCCTGCCAAAGGGTCTTCGACCCTCTGGACTCCCTTTTCGCGATTGAGTTGAGCACACTTTCATACAGTGTCCGCGTGTTTATTTCTAAGAATACAGTCCAGCTTGGCGCGTTTGCACGGCTGGACTGTTCTCTTATCCACAGCTTTTCCCCGTCTTCCACCGAAAGGAGGGATTTCTGTGCAGAAAATCCGCTTTCTCCCCCTGCTGTGCGTTCTGCTGATGCTCTTCACCGCTCCGACCCTGCTCGCCCAGCAGGAACCGGATACGCCCTATCCGGCGGAAACCATGCTCTCTGTCCGCATGATGCCGCCCGGCGAACGTAGTCTGCGCAATTTCCTGTATCCAAAGCTCATGGCGCAGGAAGGCAGCATTCAACTTCCCGCCGGAACGTCCTACAATCTGCTGGTACAGACCTTGGATAACATGCGCAACGACTATCCGGAGCTGTTTCACATCGAATCCTACCGTGTCCATTATCAACGCAATCAGCCGGATGTCGCCCAAAGCATTTCACCGCGCTACCTTTGTTCCGCCGAAGAAGCATCAGCCTTGCGCAAACAGCTGCTGGAGACAGCACAGTCGTGGGTGGAGGAAAATCCCGACCCGCTGGCGCTGTACGAACGGCTTGTACTGAGTGCAACCTATTCTCCCGACAGCATGTGGCAGCACACAGCCGTGGGCGCTTTGCTGTATGGCGAAGCCACCTGCGCAGGATATGCGCAGGCGATTTCACTGCTCTATCGGCTTGCGGGCATTCCATGCGCAACCATCATCGGCGAAGCGTCAGACACAAGCGGCGAAACCGGTTTGCATGCATGGAATGTGACCAATTTCGGCTTTCTTGACGCAACATGGGGGGCCGCTTTCGACGGGCATGTGTTCCACAGCAACTACGCCATGGGTGAAGCGGATATGTCCATCGACCACACGCCCAATCGCGGGTACACTTTCCCCGACCTGAGCGGCGTTCCGAACTACTATCAGGCGCACGGGCTGTACGTCTCCACCGAGCAGGAACTGCTGACCCAGCTGATGCGTCTTGTGGACGGTGAAACCGTGGAGATTCAGCTTTCGCCCGACCTGTACGCACGGTATACAGCGGCTATGAAGGACAAGCAATCCGATATTGTCACCTTTTGCGCCGAAGCAGCCGGGGCGGAAATTCCCTTCTACGACCCATGCCGCATCCTGTCCGATAAGGCGCATCGCGTTCTGCTGCTGATTCCCCACCCTGAATTGGCGGAGCAGTAACAGCAGTTTGCACGAGCGTAAAGGCAGATTATTGCCCCTGAGCACTTGCATGTTCGGGGGCTTTCATGTTATAATGAAAGAGTAGTGTGTCTATTCGGGAATAGGTGCGCTCATATGATTGTGATTTTCCAAATATTATCAGAAATTGTTTCTATATTGAAAGGAGAACTTTATGTTCGATTGGGTCAAAAAACTGCTGGGCAGCAGCAATGACGCGGAGGTCAAAAAGCTGCAAAAGACGGTCAACGCCGTGGAAGCCCTCGAAGATGAATACAAGGCGCTGACGGACGATCAGCTGCGTGCCAAGACGGATGAATTCCGCACGCGCTTGCAAAATGGCGAAACCGAAGATGACATTCTGCCCGAAGCGTTCGCCGCCATCCGCGAAGCCGACGCCCGTGTGCTGGGGATGCGCCCGTACCGTGTGCAGGTGATGGGCGGTCTGGTGCTGCATCAGGGGCGCATCGCCGAGATGAAGACCGGCGAGGGCAAAACACTGGTCTCCACCCTGCCCGCGTACCTGAATGCGCTGTCCGGCAAGGGCGTGCACGTCGTGACCGTCAACGACTATCTGGCACGCCGCGACAGCGAGTGGATGGGCAAAGTCCACCGCTTCATGGGGCTGAGCGTCGGCCTGATTGTCCACGATCTGGACAGCGCCGAACGCCGCGCCGCCTATGCCTGCGACATCACCTACGGCACGAACAACGAGCTGGGCTTCGACTACCTGCGCGACAACATGGTCATCCGCCAAAGCGAACTGGTGCAGCGCGGCCACAACTTCGCCATCGTCGACGAAGTGGACTCCATCCTGATTGACGAAGCGCGTACCCCGCTGATTATCTCCGGCGCGGGCGACAAATCTACCGACCTCTACGCGAAGGTGGACGCGGTCGTCCGCACGCTCAAGCGTGACGTTCACTTCGAGATTGAAGAGAAGAAAAAGGCCATCAGCCTGACCGACGAGGGCGCCCAGCGCGTCGAAGCCGCGTTCGGCATCACCAACATCAATGACGCGGAAAATGCCGAGCTGAACCACCACGTCAGCTGCGCCCTGCGCGCCAACTTCCTGATGAAGCGCGACGTGGACTACGTCGTCAAGGACGATCAGGTCATCATCGTTGACGAATTCACGGGCCGCCTGATGATTGGCCGCCGCTACTCCGAGGGTCTGCATCAGGCGATTGAAGCCAAGGAGCATGTGACCATTGAGCGCGAAAGCCGCACACTGGCGACCATCACCTTCCAGAACTATTTCCGCATGTACCACAAGCTCTCCGGCATGACAGGTACGGCGAAGACGGAAGAGGACGAGTTCCAGAACATCTACTCGCTGGACGTCGTGCAGATTCCGACCAACAAGCCCAACATCCGCAAGGACTTGGACGACATGGTCTACAAGACGAAGAAGGCGAAGTTCAACGCCGTTGTGGACGCGATTGCGCAGGTGCACGCAAACGGTCAGCCCGTGCTGGTCGGCACGGTCACGGTTGAAACGAGCGAAATGCTCTCCGTCATGCTCCAGCGCCGCGGCATCCAGCATGAGGTGCTGAACGCCAAGAACCACGCCAAGGAAGCTGAAATCGTCGCGCAGGCAGGCCACTGGGGTGCCGTCACCATTGCCACCAACATGGCTGGCCGCGGCACGGACATTCTGCTGGGCGGCAACCCGGAGTTTCTCGCCCGCCGCGCCATGCGTCAGGACGGCTATGACGAGGAAATCATCGAAGCCGCGACGGGGCACGCGGAAGATGTGTCCGATGAAATTCTCGCCGCGCGCGAAAAGTACCAGTCCCTCTACAAGGACTTCAAGCGCACCACCGACGAAGCGCATGACCGCGTGCTGCAAACCGGCGGTCTGCACATCATCGGCACGGAGCGCCACGAATCCCGCCGCATTGACAATCAGCTGCGCGGCCGTGCGGGCCGTCAGGGCGACCCCGGTTCGACCCAGTTCTTTATTTCGCTGGAGGACGACCTGATGCGTCTCTTCGGCGGCGACCGCATCATGCCGATGGTCGAGCGTCTGGGGCTCAAGGACGACGAGCCGCTTCAGGCGGGAATGCTCACCAAGCAGATTGAATCCGCGCAGAAGCGCATCGAGGGCCGCAACTTCGAGATCCGCAAGCACGTTCTGGAATACGACAACGTGATGAACCGCCAGCGCGAGATTATCTACGGTCAGCGCCGCCGCGTGCTGATGGGCGAGAACGTCCGCGACAACATTATCGGCATGGCGTACAAGCTGATTGACGCCGCGCTCTCCCGCCACTGCGCGTCTGACGACGGCACGGATTGGGATATTCCGCAGCTGACGAATTATCTGGAAAACCTGTGCATCCACCACGGCAAGATTGCCGAATTGGAGGATGTCGTCCACTCCGGTGACCGCGACGCGCTGGCGCAGGCGCTCAAGGACGACGCGAGGGCGTTCTACGAGGAACGCGAGACGGCGCTGGCGGAAATCGGGCTGGACATGCGCGAAGTGGAGCGCGTTGTGCTGCTGCGCGCGGTGGATGTGCGCTGGATGGATCACATTGACGCAATGGATCGTCTGCGCGACGGCATCGGCTTCCGCGCGTACAGCGGCAAGAACCCCGTCACCGAGTACCAGATTGAAGCGGGCTACATGTTCGACGAGCTGAATCACCTGATTCGCGAAGACACGGTGCGCCGCATGTATCAGCTGCGCATTGAGCGCACGCCGGAACGTGTGCAGGCAGCGGTTCGCCCCGTCGAGGGCAAGCCGATTGTGCCCGGCAACGGTCAGCCGCGCCAGCCCAAGCGGGTGAAGCCGTCGGAGCGCGTTGGCCGCAACGATCCCTGCCCTTGCGGTTCGGGCTTGAAGTACAAGAACTGCTGCGGCAAGGACAAAGAAACAAGGGAGTAACTCCCTTGACCCATTTTCGCGATTGAGTAGGTGGCAATTCCAATGTAATTTTCGCGTGTTTATGCAGGGATTTCGCGTCTGCGGACGCGAGGAGGGGGCTTTCCGATCGCCCCCTCCACCCCTTCGGTGCCCTCTTGCATAGTAGGTTGTAATTGTTGCTTTTTAGTTAGTGTACCTTTCGTGCCCAACTAACATAAACCAACCAGTAACATCCTGAGGGCGAATGCGAAGGGGTCAAGGGGGCGACCGCAGACTTCGTCTGTTTTCATGCCCCCTTGTCGCTCCCGCAGGAGCGAAACCCCCGCAACATAAAAAATCAAGCATCAATCCACCCCAAAAGCAAAATCATCAACCAGAAAAAAGCCTTTCCTGACGATTGAAGGAGATTAAACATGGCGCTCATAGATATTCCCCAGTATCGCAGCGAACTGGCAGAGATTCGCAAATCCCTGCTTGCCGCGGGCGATGCCCTCCACATTGACCATATCCGCGAACAGCTGGATGAGCTGACCGAGGAAATGAATCAGCCCGAATTCTGGAATGACCCGGATCACTCCGCGAAGGTCAACCAGAAGGTTTCCAACCTCAAAGGCAAACTCGAACACTACGAAAAGCTGCTTTCTTCCGCCGATGATATCGAGGTCATGCTCGAAATGGCGGAAGAAGAGAAGGACGAAGACACCGTCACCGAAGCGGTGGACGAGCTGGCGAAGCTCAAGGAGCATGCCGACGCACTGGAGCTGGAAACCCTCATGCGCGGCGACTACGACGACAACGACGCGGTGCTGTCCCTCCACGCGGGCGCGGGCGGAACGGAAGCGCAGGACTGGACTTCCATGCTCTACCGCATGTATACCCGCTACTGCGAGAAGATGGGCTTCACTGTCAAGCTGCTGGATTTGCTTGACGGCGACGAAGCGGGCATCAAGTCCGTCACCTTTGAAGTCAGCGGCGACCACGCCTATGGCTACCTCCGCGGCGAAAAGGGTGTGCATCGCCTCGTCCGCATCTCCCCATTCGACGCCAATGCCCGCCGCCACACGTCCTTCGCGTCGCTGGATGTCGCCCCCATGCTGGAGGACGATGATTCCGACATCGAAATCAACATGAAGGATGTCCGCGTGGACACCTACCACTCCAGCGGCGCAGGCGGACAGAACGTCAACAAGACCTCTTCCGCCGTCCGCATGACGCACTACCCGACCGGCATCGTCGTCTCCTGCCAGACCGAGCGCGATCAGGTGCAGAACCGCGCGACGTGTATCAAAATGCTGAAGGCGAAGCTGCTGGAGCTGCGCGAGCGCGCCAAGGAAGAGGAAATGGCGAACATCAAGGGCGAAATGAAGAAGATTGAGTGGGGCAGCCAGATTCGCTCCTACGTCTTCCATCCGTATTCGCTGGTCAAGGATCATCGCACCGGCTATGAAACCAGCAACGTGGACGCAGTCATGGACGGCGAGCTTGACGGTTTCATCACCGCATATCTGCAAATGCAGTAAGCAAACGACGGTTTTTGAACGTCAGTGGATATTCATAAACAGGGGGCTGTCAAGCTAACAACACCGATATTTCAAGAATAAAACGAAGTATTTGCGCCCGAAGGTTTCCAAAGGGCGATGCGCCAAACGGGCGCCGTAAACGCTCGGAAAGCCCTTTGGTGGGGCGATGGGGCAAAGCCCCATATCCACAAATGCTTAGATATTTGCTTTTTTGAAATGTTTGGTTTAAGCTTGACAGCTCCGTTTTTTTGACGATGTATATCATCCTGCATGACAAATCAACCGCGGAAAACAGGTTTTTGCGCAGGAACTCTTGCGCGGGGGACATAAAGCGGGTATCATAGATCATAGAAAGATAGGGTGGTCTCGATACCCGCTTTTGCTGTATTTTCTTACCGATGATGGATGAATCATGGAGGGCGTTATGTTCTGGTATTACGATCCGACGTATTGGATGGTTTTGATTGGCGCACTGATTGCGCTGTATGCGCAGTTCCGTGTATCTGCGGCATATTCGAAATGGAGCAAAGTTCCTTCCTC
>ENA-ORTG01003501-ORTG01003501.1-human-gut-metagenome-genome-assembly--contig:-NODE-3501-length-11059-cov-4.490458_pt1 | contig 11059 bp, 12 predicted proteins | sample MGYA00241906_ERZ509176 | MGnify/ENA primary metagenome ERZ509176 (study PRJEB26280, sample SAMEA2338811) | human gut metagenome | biome: human gut; feature: human-associated habitat; material: faeces... | reverse complement strand
AATCACTTATCACAAATCACAAGTGATTAATCACAAATCACTTGTGATTTGTGATTCCTAATGATACAATATTACTATACAAAAAAAGAATGGGGCGTAGTTATGGAGAAGGAAGAACTCAAAATACTTGAAGAATTAAGACGTATTTTAAACAGTAAAAATGAAGCGATTGTTATCTTAAACAATTATTTTAAAGGTGGTGTTGGAAAGTCAAAATTATCGACTATGTTTGCTTACTTGACAGACAAATTTAATTTAAAAGTTTTAATGATCGATAAGGACTTACAAGCAACATTGACAAAAGACTTAGCAAAAACATTTAAGGTAGAATTGCCACGTGTTAATTTTTATGAAGGACTGAAAAATGGAAACTTGGCTTCTTCTATTGTTCATTTGACTGATAATTTAGACTTGATCCCTGGCACGTTTGATTTGATGTTACTGCCAAAATTAACTCGCTCATGGACTTTTGAAAATGAAAGTAGATTGCTTGCTACTCTTTTAGCACCTTTAAAAAGTGACTATGATCTCATTATTATTGATACTGTACCAACGCCAAGCGTTTATACAAATAATGCAATCGTGGCAAGTGATTACGTTATGATCCCTTTACAAGCAGAAGAAGAAAGTACAAACAACATTCAAAACTATATTTCCTATTTGATTGATTTACAAGAACAGTTTAACCCTGGACTAGATATGATCGGTTTTGTTCCTTATTTAGTTGATACGGACAGCGCAACGATAAAATCAAACCTGGAAGAACTGTACAAGCAACATAAAGAAGATAACTTGGTTTTCCAAAATATTATCAAGCGAAGTAATAAAGTAAGTACCTGGTCTAAAAACGGAATTACAGAACACAAAGGCTATGACAAAAAAGTTTTATCCATGTATGAGAACGTATTTTTTGAAATGCTTGAGCGAATCATTCAATTAGAAAACGAAAAAGAATAGAATCACAAATCACAAGTGATTAATCACAAATCACTTGTGATTTGTGATTGTTGATGATAAAATAAGAATAAGAAGAAATAGAAAGAAGTGAGTGATTGTGGGAAATTTAGGCGCACAAAAAGCAAAACGAAATGATACACCAATCAGTGCAAAAAAAGATATAATGGGAGATAAGACGGTTCGTGTTCGTGCTGACTTGCACCATATCATAAAAATCGAAACAGCAAAGAATGGCGGAAACGTAAAAGAAGTTATGGATCAAGCCTTAGAAGAATATATACGGAAATATTTACCTGACAAACTTTAAAAGGAGTGAAAATGAAATGGCAGTTACGTATGAAAAAACATTTGAAATAGAGATCATTAACGAATTATCGGCAAGCGTTTATAATCGAGTATTAAACTATGTTTTGAACCATGAATTAAATAAAAATGACTCTCAATTATTGGAAGTCAATTTATTAAACCAATTAAAGCTTGCAAAACGTGTAAATCTTTTTGATTATTCTTTAGAAGAATTACAAGCCGTTCATGAGTATTGGCGGTCAATGAATCGTTACTCAAAACAAGTTTTGAATAAAGAGAAAGTGGCTTAATATGGCAAATATAGTCAATTTTACTGACAAACAGTTTGAGAATCGCTTAAATGATAATTTAGAAGAATTGGTTCAAGTAAAAAAGCGGTTGAATCGCCAACCGCTTTTTTACTTGGTGGGCAATCAGGGTCAGGGAAAACCAGTTTGCGAAGAAGATGATTGAGCAGGCAGGAACAAAGTGATAAATTCAAATTGTGAGGGAAAATACAGATGAATCAAGGAAGAATTATTGTGATTACAGGCTCACCGGGGACAGGAAAAACAACAACTGCGTCAATTGTCGCAAAGGAATCAGATATGGATAAATCAGTGCATATGCACACCGATGACTTTTTTCATTACTTAAGCAAAGGCGCAATACCACCACATTTGCCAGAATCCAACGAGCAAAATCTGGTTGTCATTGAAGCCTTTTTAGAAGCTGCAAAGCGATATGCTCGTGGCGGATATGATGTAATTGTAGATGGGATTGTCGGGCCATGGTTTTTGGAGCCATGGAAAGCTCTTGTTCGGGAACATTATGAGGTGCATTATATTATTTTAAGGGCAAGTAAGGAAGAAACCTTGAAGCGAGCTGTTGAACGCTCAAAGTTAGACCGAAAGACAAATATCGAATTGGTAGAAACCATGTGGGAGCAATTTTGCAATCTGGGAATATATGAATCGAATGTTATAGATACGACCACTTATTCCATTCAAGAAACTGTTTCCGCAGTACAAGAAAAAATCGCAAGTAGGGCAGCATTGTTGTCTTAGATTGTTTTGGTGCAATTCCCATTTATCGAGCAGATGAAGTTGGGGAGCCGCCTGGAGGCGGCGGTGCCGAAGGATAAAATAGGAGATGTTAAGGTTATGAATAATGAATACGATAATGAGAAGTTTTTTGAAGAATATGCAAAGATGTCCCGCAGTAAAGAGGGGTTAAAAGCTGCTGGTGAATGGCATCAATTAAAACCTTTGTTTCCTTCGTTAGAAGGAAAATCTGTTCTTGACTTGGGGTGCGGATATGGCTGGCACTGCAAGTTCGCAGAAGAACAAGGAGCTACAAAAATATTAGGGATCGATTTAAGTAAGAAAATGATTGAGGAAGCCCAAAAGCGCAATTCAGGAAATCAAATTGAATATCGTATTAGCGGATTAGAGGAATATGACTATCCAGAAAATGAATGGGATTGTGTTATATCTAATTTAGCTCTGCACTATATAGAGGACATAGTGGAAATATTTCAAAAAGTGTATAGGACATTAAAACCAGGTGGAATTTTTCTTTTTAATATCGAACACCCTGTTTTTACCGCAGGAGTTGGGCAGGATTGGATTTATACAGATGATGGGAAACCGCAATATTGGGCGATTGATAATTACTTTATAACAGGAGAACGAAATACACATTTTTTAGGATGTGATGTAGTAAAACAACATCACACACTTACACAGATTATAATGGGATTGCTGAACAATGGGTTTGAGCTTAAAGTTGTAGAGGAAGCAGAACCGCCTAAAGAGATGATGGATATTCCGGGTATGGAAGATGAACTTCGCCGCCCGATGATGTTACTTGTAAAGGCGATAGCGAAAAAATAATATCTCTATTAGGAAAACTGATATATCTTGAACAGAAGAAAGACTTAAACGCGAGAGTCGAAAAATATAGCGACATCAGCAACGGCTTAAAAGAAAACATTGGAAAAGCTATAGATTTTGCGGCTAATTTATCAAACTTAATGAAAGCCGCCTCTCCTGATGAGAAAAACATGTTATTAAAAAGGCTTTTGACTAATTGTGTTTTAGATGGCGAGGTTTTGAAATATGAGATTAAGGCACCTTTTGATAAACTGCTTGCCTGTTCCAACTATAAAAAATGGAAAGATATTACGATTGAAAATTTGGAAGAGTTTAGCAACACAAACATAGATTAATAAACAATATCTTTAACTTGTAAGAACTTACTAATGATGAAGCATAATAATATTAAACAGTATCCTTATTTCAAATCATCAAAAGAAAACAAATCCATTTGATTTTGCATAATTCTTCTCCTTGTTGTTTTAGGCATTTCTATATAGCCATCTTTTAACTCTGTACCAAACACCTCTATAACAGCATAACTGGAAATTTTTTCATTGCCATATTCGTCTATATCTTTCCTTATTTCCAGCTTAGCTGATAAGATATTATTTGAACCAAATTGTAAATCTTCACTAAGTATTTTGTTTTTAAATTCCTTATCTTTCATAGAGAATTCAATTACTTCGTTATTGTAGTTACCCCTCCATTTATATTTACTATTATTTAAAACTGGAGATATAATTTCTATTGTTGCATCTTCATCAAAATCAATAACTCTTTTTTGTTTATCAATAAATTTACAGAAATCCTTCTTATCCACTTTTCCTAAGATTTTAGTTTCTTTGTTAGTAATATATTCTTCTAGAGCAAATGAAGTTATTTGAGTATTATCATTCATTTGTGTATAGATGGCAGACCTTTTGCGTTTTATTTTAATAGATGTCTCTGTTGTTTCTAAATCATCAATACGTTGCTTTAATTTTTCTATTTCTTTTTGTTGTTTTTCATTAAGTTGTTTATTTTGCTTTATTTCTTCTAATCTGGCTTTATAATATTCTTTTTGTAAGGCAGTCAATTCAGTATCTTGCGTCAAAAAGTTACTAACTACATTCACCAAAATAGCTACGACAGCGCCCCCAACTCCAACAAGAATATCTCTCTTTGTAACTTTAATGCTCAGAATGTCTCTTAAACCACCTTTTTGGGCGGCCAAAACATCTATATCTATATCAATTCCAAGTTCTGTAGAAATCATTTCAATGATAGATATGATATTTGCTTGATTATTATTGACCAAACGAGCATTCAACTGATGCAACATTGGATCTTGTAAAAAGTAGTGAATTATTAAATCTTTATTCATCCTTTAGTCCTAAAAACAGTGCATTATGCTATTAATTTAGAGAATAAATTCATAAAATGCAAGTATTTAGCCAATTTTAAATCAATTTTTGTTTCTTAATATATCAAAATTAAGTATTTAATTTTTCTCTTAATATTTGCTGCTTCCTATTGACTTTCTCCTTTTATAGGCTTTAATATAAATATGCTTGTTGGTAAGCTAGGTCATTCGCCCAAAGATTTATTCAACCAACATTGTGATGATAATAACAACTTTAGTTAATTGTCATTTATTTGATTGCGAATGCTTATGTATGACAATTAACACAGATAGAAGGAGTTATTGTTATGACAACAATAGATTACTACAAACAGCAAGCTAAGCTTTTACTTAAAGACTACAATTTGTTTAAAGAAAATAATTTTAATCAAAATGAGGCTATCTTTGATGAACCTCAGGAACATTTTGATATCAATAATGTTTTTTCTAAAGCAAATAAGAAAATAGATGATGCTATTACATTAATGAATGCTCAACATATCATTGCTAAAATTTCTGATTTCAAAGATTGGAATGATTTATTACATTCATCAGAGCATCAAAGAGAAATAGGCACTATGAAATTGAATTGTTATAAAATAGGAATGGATCCAAATATTATAAGCTCAGCTGAAATGTTAGTTTCTAGTGAATTATTTACTGAATACGTTGATGATGAAGGAAATGTAGACTATACAGATAAAGAAGAAGCTGAAATGTGGAATTATGTAATGAAAAGACTACTATTATAAATATCTGTATATGACAAGCTGGAGATACAAATTGTTGCTCGAATTCTGCACGTCGTCTCCAGCCAAGCATATGAATAGCTCGTTGAAATAACGAGCTATTTTTTTTGATTTTTTACTAGTGATCTGCTAAATGATACAACAAGGTGACACAGCAGATGACTCAAAATCATACTAGCTAAAAATTGAATTTCTTCATCTGATACTTTCTCTTTTCTTAAAGGCAACGATAATTAAGCTACCATAAATAATTAATGGTAAAAAAAAGAGTATTGCTCCAAGAATGGCATTTCCTAGACTGCCAAGTGTTAAGATAATATTTTTTTGTTTAAACAAAAAATACAAATAAACAAATATATATAATAACCATTCAGGAATTATTACTTGCCAAGATAAGGCTTGGTATAAATAATTTTTTCCATAAATTTTCAGCCCTGTGTAGAGAGGAACGGCTAAAATATAAAAACAGATGATTGTAAATGTTTCATAACGACATGGGGCTTGTTCATCTTTTCTAAACCAATGAAAATAGTTATTCCAACCAAATTCCAAATAATTTTGAATTTGAGCTCCCCAAGCAGGAGTAATACAAATTTCGCCACTTTGATGGTCATTCGTCATCATTGTTCCCCATAATAGAGATAAAACAATAATCAGTAGCTCTAGTATAATGTATTTTGCTATTTTCATTTGTTCTATATTTGAAAACCATTGAAAATAGTTATTCCAGCCTAATGCCAGATAGTTACCAATATTTATTCCATAATTTGCTGTTAGGCATGTTTCTCCAGGTTTGAGCATTGAGATAAAAAATAAATCTCCCCAAAACCAAGCGGCGATAATAAATATTAGTTCCAGAATGACATAAAATAAAATTTTCATTATTTTCCTTTTTTTGATTTAATTTTTGGCATTTCCAATGGGTTATTCCAAGATTTATTTTTATAATATTCTTTTGCCCGAGCACCATAATCATTTACTTCTTTTAATCCTGTACCATTCCATAAAGTAGCGATTTTGGCAATATCTTTATCAGGAACAGCATCATATATTGATTTAAGGACCCTTACGCCGAGTTCTATGTTTTGCTCAGGATCATTAACATCATATTGTTTTCCTTGAATATTAAATGGACTACGGCAGAATTTATAAAAATTCTAAGAAGAACAGAATCTTAGAAAACAAATAGGAGACGTTATCAGGAAAATAAATTCGTTTCAGATTGACCTTTTCTTTGTTTTTTAGCTTTAGTATAAGCGACGATTAAAGAAATTATGGCGGACAGAAGTGCCAATACAGCCAGGCCGAACAGCAAATATTTCAACAAAGAAACTGATATGTCTGCATTGCACAGTCTGTCATCGAAACAGCATTATGATACAGAGGGAATATTTCAAATCCATAAAAAAATTGACAAAAAGACTCTAAAAATATTGCGTCTTTGATGAAAATTTGTTATTTTTATTATATATATTCAAGCAGGTAAGGTTGGAGATTGGCGATGAGTTTGAAAACAAAAGCAGCGATTGCGTTAAGTGTTATGTCTTCATGGTTCGGGACATCCGCAGCGCAAAACAGCGGTGAGCCGGAAAAACCGGACAGCGTCAAACGTTCCGAGCTGATTGCCAAACCGGCTGCCGACAAAGCGGCAAAAACCTTTACCGAATTTCATTCCGTTCAGGAAAATCCGGACAGCATTCAACCGGAAAGCATTGCGGAAATTCCGGATAGTGTTCAGGCGAGGATTGAACAAGAGCGCAAAGCGTTTCAAGACAGCATCATTTTGGAAAAGAAGCATGCCAATTTAAAAGCTTCCGAGAAGCTTATGCTTTATGTTATTGCCCATTTTGAAGGAATGAAAAGCCGGGCCTATTATGACAAAGCCGCCAAAATCTGGACAATTAACCTCGGCAACACCATTCGACCTGACGGCAAGCCGGTGAGACCGGGCGATTGTATCCGTACGGAAGAGCAGGCTTTGGAATATGTAAGCGCCCACATTGACAACAAGATGTCGGAAGATATGGTCAAATACCTGCCGCTGGACCAGATGACACAAGCCGAAATCGCCATTATGGGAAGTTTGTTCTACAATTGCGGCACCGGTATTTTGCACGACAGGAAAGGCAACACCAAACAGTTTGCCCTGACGGCATCCGAATATTTTACGACACGCGGCGACAGCATCAGCAAAGAATTTGACAAGGCGTTTATGAATTACTGCCATGTAAAAGGTTCCGTCAACAAAGTGCTGCAGGAACGGCGCAAGAATGAACTGACTTTTCTGCACGGGGAAGTGCAGATTACGGTTGATGAGCAAACCAATATCGACGAGAATATCGTTAATTTGAAAAATGCCACGCTTGGCAGTTTGTACGGCTGCCGCGGAGACCCGGAAACAATTATGGAACGTTTCAGCGAAGAATCGCGCTATCATTGTCCGACAGATTCTCTGAAAGTCGCAATTGACCGAGAACTGGCTCAAAAGACTTATGTTAAGCGGGCCCGGCCGACACCTCGTCCAAAAACGACCGCTCAAAAAAGGCCTTCCTCCCGGAGCCGCGGCGGCAGATAATATTACAAACCCCGGAAAATACCGGGGTTATTTTCATCCACAAAAAAACAGGCTTTGCACTTCAGAGTGCAAGGCCTGTTTTTCACATATTTAAATTTTTTCTTTGACAATAGCGGAAATTTTTCCGTCTTCCGCCGACCACAGAACCGTTCCGGCTTTTTTGGCAGAGACAAACCCTGCACGGCTCAGCCGTTTGATTCCCTGCCCGTCAACCGAGCAATAACCGGAAAAATCATCCGTTTTGACCAGCAGAATTATCTTCCCCTTATGGTTGATAATATGCATTTCCTGACATCCCGGCATAATCGGTTCGTCTTTGCCGGTTTCATCCAGCTGATACAGCTTATTCTGTTTGGTAATGCTGTATCCGCAGGCCATGGGCCAAATTCCGTCTTTGACTCCTTCGGTAGCCGAGCGAATTGTCAGGCTGTCCAAATCAAATGCGCGGTGAGCACCGTCAACGATTGTCTCCAGATAGCGCCGTTCTCTCTCATCAGCCGTTACCGGATAGTAGCGGTGGATGGCAAAAGAATCACAACGCGTCAAAGACTGGCCGTTGTTGCGGTAAAGCGCGATGTTGTCTCCGGTTCGGGCTATGATAAAGAAGGCGTTTCCGTCAATTTCATCATAGTCTTCAATTGCCAGAGAAGACCCGAGACTGTCACACAGCTGAAGCTTTCCGGCTTCTGTTTTTTTAATGATTAAACCTTGACCGATCGGGGTTCCCTCAACAGTCTTTCCACTCTCTCCACGGCAGCTTGCAAAAAGTGCCACACCAGCCAGAACGCATCCGACCCAAAAGATTTTTTTCATAATTAAATAAAGTTTAGGTGAAACAAAAAAATATCTTAATACTAAATTTTATTGAACACACAATAACATAAACGAAACAGAATGTCGACAAAATTTTCACAATTTTTCTAAAATTTCACATTTACTCGGCTGCAAAAAACTTGATCGGCCGCCGGTTTTATTTTATGTTCGGAACAAAACAACTGATTGAGGTTTATGATGGACGACAAATATATTCAACTTTCGCAAAAGCAGACGGAAAAAGCCCGGATGGTCATTTCCTCACTGAACCTTATTGAGATTTGGGAGAAAGCCGGAGCTACGATCAATCCGGTCGGTTCTTTCAGAATCGGTGTTTTGGCCAAGCACCGCGACATTGATTTTCATATTTACACCGACAGTTTGGACATTGGCCGGAGCTTTGCGATTATAGCCGAGCTTTGCCGTCACAAAGGCATAAAGAAATGCACTTTTGCCAATTTGGCGGAAACCGACGAATGCTGTTTTGAGTGGCATCTTTATTATGAAGACGATGAAGCGCAAACCTGGCAGATTGACCTGATTCAAATAAAAAAAGGCTCTTTCTATGACGGCTATTTTGAAAAAACGGCCGAAAAAATAATCGCCGCCATGACCGAAGAACAGCGCAAAACAATCCTGCGCTTGAAATTTGAAACGCCGGACGAACTTAAAATAAGCGGCATTGAATATTACAAAGCGGTTATTCAGGACGGCGTGCAAACCCCGGAAGATTTGCTGCGCTGGCGGCAGACACACCGCTTTGACGGCATCATTGAATGGTAACCTCCCTGTTTCAATGTTGCCTCACCTAAAGTCTGGCTTCAGAAAAGATGATTTGCTCCAAATAAAATTATGGATCCGACGTTTTTGATTAATGACTTATAAAACCTTTTCGGATATAATAATTTCGTTATTAATCAGGAGAGGATGATACTATGAAGAAATTGTTTTTCAGTATGCTATTCTCTGTCTTAGCGATTAATTCGGCAATGGCAGCAGCGGGGACTCCTGCGGCGCCTGCGACTACCGGCTTCTGGAGTCATTTTGAAGGGATGAATGCCCTGACCGTGGTTTTTGCAAGCTTGTGTATTTTTGCGATTGCTTATCGCTTTTACGGAGTATTTATTGCAAATAAAGTCTTACGCCTGGATGCCAACCGCACCACACCGGCGGTAAAATATGCCGACGGGCATGACTATGTCAAAACCAACAAAAACGTTTTATTCGGACATCACTTTGCCGCAATTGCAGCCGCCGGACCGCTGGTCGGACCGGTTTTGGCCGCTCAGTTCGGTTTTATGCCCGGAGCCTTGTGGATTCTCATCGGCTGCGTTTTAGGCGGCGCCGTTCACGATATGGTGGTTATTTTCGCCTCCGTCCGCCACAAAGGCGAGAGTCTGGCAACCATTGCCGAAAGGGAAATTGACCCGTTTACCGGAACAATCGCCGGGTTTGCGGTTTTGTTTATTCTTATTCTGACACTGGCCGGTTTGTCTCTGGCCTGCGTCAGCGCCATGCATAATGCGCCGTGGTCGCTGTTCATTGTTGCGATTACCATGCCGATTGCCATTCTGATGGGCCTGATTATGCGCTATAAAGAAAACGGCGTTATGCTGGCCAGCATCATCGGCATCACCCTGCTGGTTATCGGTATTATCTCGGGGCATGGCCTGATGCAGGAAGATGTTTTGGGCTGGATGTTCAACTGGGACAAAGACACCGTTTCAATCGCCATTCCTCTGTACGGCTTTATTGCTTCGGTTCTGCCGGTCTGGCTGCTTCTGGTTCCGCGGGATTATCTGTCCACCTACCTTAAAATCGGTACAATTCTGATGCTGGCTCTGGGCATTATTTTCGTTCAGCCGGACATCATGATGCACATGTTTACCCCGTTTGACCAAGGCGGCGGCCCGGTTATCAACGGTCCAGTTCTGCCGTTTATTTTCATTACCATTGCCTGCGGCGCAATCTCCGGTTTCCATGCAATTATCGGCACCGGAACGACACCGAAAATGATCGGCAACGAAAGAGAAATTCTGTTTGTCGGTTACGGTGCAATGCTGACCGAAGGCTTTGTGGCGATTATGGCTTTGATTGCCGCCTGCACCATGATGCCGGGCGACTATTTTGCGATTAACGCCTCCCATGACGCTTATCAGGCTTTGCTGGCTGCGCACCCGAATTTTGCAGTAACCGATCTGCCCTATTATGAAGAGCATATCGGCCTTGACCTGCACGGACGCACCGGCGGTGCCGTTTCTCTGGCTGTCGGCATGGCTCATTTCACGGCTGGACAGCTTGACGAGATAGGTGCCCAGTGCATCCTCATATTTGTCCACCTTTTCCTCTTCCTCCCGCACCTTCTGGGCAAGGGAATCGTCCCACTTGTGGGTCAGGCTCATGGCCTGCACCACGCCCA
>ENA-ORTG01003500-ORTG01003500.1-human-gut-metagenome-genome-assembly--contig:-NODE-3500-length-11062-cov-5.542927_pt1 | contig 11062 bp, 7 predicted proteins | sample MGYA00241906_ERZ509176 | MGnify/ENA primary metagenome ERZ509176 (study PRJEB26280, sample SAMEA2338811) | human gut metagenome | biome: human gut; feature: human-associated habitat; material: faeces... | reverse complement strand
GCTTTTCCGTGCCGCCGAAGATGACGTCCTCCATCTTGCCGCCGCGCAGCGTCTTCGTGCGCTGCTCGCCCATGACCCACAAGATGGCATCCGATATGTTCGACTTGCCGCTCCCGTTCGGACCGACGATCGCCGTGATCTCCTGGTCAAAATTCAGGCGCGTCTTGTCCGGAAAGGACTTGAAGCCCTGAATCTCCAATGCTTTTAAGTACACAAAATCCCTCGCATACCCGGCAAAGCCCCGCGCAGGGGCGCCGCCGGTATCTCAAATGAAAATAATACAAAGTAAAGTATACCGCCAAAAACGCCATTTTGCAACGGCAGGAGCGCATTTTTTCAGATATGAAAAATACAGCCGCCTGTTTTTGCAGGCGGCTGTTTGCCGTTATTCGCTCAGCGTTTCGAGCGCGCAGCGGGCGGCGGACTGCTCCGCCTCCTTTTTGGTGCGTCCTGTGCCGCGGCCGATCTCGCTGCCATTGAGCAGCACGGCCATGGTGAACGTCTTGTTGTGGTCCGGACCGCTCTCGGCGCAGACGGTATAAGAGAGCGTCTGTCCGGCGCGGCGCTGCACGCGCTCCTGCAGCTCGGTCTTATAGTCTGCGACGTGGTGGATCTCCCCCTCGGCCAGACCGTTGAGGATGTGCGCGAGGATAAAGCGCTGCGCAGGCTCCAGCCCGCCGTCGAGGCGGCGATGACCGCCTCTACCGCATCGGCGAGGATGGACGGGCGCTCGCGTCCGCCGCTGCGCTCCTCCCCGTGGCCAAGGCGGATATAATCGCCCAGATGCAGCGTGCACGCCACGCCGTGCAGCGCCTGCTCGCACACGAGCTCGGCGCGCAGCCGGCTCATCTTCCCCTCCGGCATGTCGGGATAGAGCTGATAGAGCCGTGTCGCCGTGACCATGCCGAGCACGGAGTCACCCAAAAACTCGAGCCGCTCGTTGCTGGTATAGCCGCGCGCACGGTTTTCATTGGCGTAAGAGCTGTGCATGAGCGCATTCTCCAGCAGCGACCGCTCACGGAATGTATAGCCCAGACGGGCCTCCAGCGCCTCCATCAGTCCAGCTCCTTTGCCGCGTGCTTGTCCACACGCATATAGGAAATGTTGGCCGTGATGTCGTCGATGATGCCGGAGTCGACAAACGAGATCGCCTGACGGATGGCGTTATAGATCGCGCGCGCATCCGACGAGCCGTGCGCCTTGATGACGGGCTTGCTGATGCCGAGCATGGCCGTGCCGCCGACCTCGTTCGGGTCGAGAGAGGCCTTGAGCGCCTTGAACTCGTCCTTGATGGCGAGCGCCGCCATTTTGGTCTTGAAGTTTTTCATGAAGATGCCCTTGAGCTGGCGCGTCATGTACTTGATGCTGCCCTCGATGCCCTTGAGCAGGACGTTGCCGGTGAAGCCGTCGGTGACGACGACGTCCACATCGCCGTTAAAGACCTGTGAGGCCTCGACATTGCCGATGAAGCGGATACGCCCGGCGGCATCCGCCGCCTTGAGCAGCGGGAAGGTCTCATGCTGGAGCTGCGCGCCCTTGTGGTCCTCGGTGCCGTTGCTGAGCAGACCGACGCGCGGAGCAGCGATGCCGAGCATGGTGCGGGCATAGTAGCTGCCCATATAGGCAAACTGCAGCAGGTACTCCGGCGTGCAGTCGGCGTTCGCGCCACAATCGATGAGCATGACGCCCGCGTCGCCGTTGGGCAGCACGGGGGCAAGCGCCGCGCGGCGGATGCCGTGGATGCGCTTGACGATGAGCGTCGCGCCCGTGAGCAGCGCGCCGGTGCTGCCGGCGGAGACGACCGCGTCACCCTTGCCGTCACGCAGCAGGTTGAGTGCGACCGTCATGGAAGCATCCTTCTTGCGGCGGGTCGCCGTGCTGGGGTCATCGTCCATGGTGATGACCTCGCTCGCGTCAATGATCTCGAGCTCGGCCTGCTCGTTGCGCAGGCAGGTCTCGATGGCGGCGCGCTGGCCGACGAGCACGATCTCCGCGCCCAGCTCCCGCTGCGCGTGCACCGCACCCTTCACGATCTCGTCCGGGGCAAGGTCGCCGCCCATTGCGTCCACAAGTATTCTCATAGATGAAAAACCTCCTTTTGTTTCAGCCCGTCCAGAATCTGCAGGCTGCGCGCCGAGATCTCCGCATTCTTGTTGCGCTTGCCGCGCACGCGGTGATCGAGCGGCGTGATGATGCCGAAGTTGATGTTCATAGGCTGGAACTGGGTCACAGACTCGTTGGAAATGTACAGTGCCAGCGCGCCGATGGCCATTTCCCGTGGGAAGTCCACCGGGGACTGTCCCTTCAGGCGGCGGGCCGTTTCAATACCCACCAGAAAGCCGCTGGCGGCGGACTCCACATATCCCTCCACGCCGGTCATCTGTCCGGCAAAGGCGATGCGGGGTTCCTTTTTCAGCCGGTAATACCGGTCCAGCAGCCGGGGGGAATCCAGGAACGTATTCCGGTGCATGACGCCGTACCGCAGAAATTCCGCATTGTGCAGGGCGGGGATCATGGAAAACACCCGCCGCTGCTCCGGGAATTTCAGATGGGTCTGGAAGCCCACCAGGTTGTAAACGGTGCCGTCGGCGTTGTCCCGACGAAGCTGCACCACGGCGTAGGGCCACCGGCCTGTCCGGGGATCGTCCAGTCCCCGGGATTTCAGGGGGCCGTACAGCAGCGTGTCATGGCCCCGGCGGGCCATGACCTCCACCGGCATACAGCCCTCAAAGACCTGCCCATCCTCGAAGCCGTGGACCTCCGCCTCCTGGGCGGTGGTCAGTTCCTGCCAGAAGGACAGATACTCCTCCTTGGACAGGGGGCAGTTGATGTAGTCCGGAGTACCCTTATCATAGCGGGAGGCGAAATAGGCGCTGTCCATATCCACGCTGTCAAAGCTCACCAACGGAGCGGCAGCGTCGAAGAAGTTCAGAGTGGTTTGCTGTCCGTCTCCCAGCAGAGCCGACAGACGATCCGCCAGAGCGTCGGAGGTCAGCGGCCCGGAGGCCACCACCACCTCCCCCTCCGGCAGGTCCGTCACCTCACCGGGGACCACGGTGATCAGGGGGTGACTTTTCACCCGCTCCGTCACCAGCCGGGAAAAGCCGTGGCGGTCCACCGCCAGAGCGCCTCCGGCGGGAACAGCGGTTTCGTCCGCGCAGCGGACGATAAGGCTGCCCAGCTGCCGCAGCTCCTCCTTCAGAAGGCCCACGGCGTTTTCCAGCCCCGCCGCCCGCAGGGAATTGGAGCAGCACAGCTCCGCAAAATCGGCGGTCTGGTGGGCGGGGGTCATTTTTTCCGGCTTCATCTCCCGCAGGGTCACGGGAATGCCCCGCTGGGCCAGCTGCCAGGCGCACTCGCTGCCGGCCAGCCCTGCGCCGATCACTGTAACATGGTTCATGCTTCCTCCGCCTTTTTCCGGGTGGTTTTCGTAGTCTTGGTTGTCTTGGTAGTTTTCGCAGTCTTGGTAGTTTTGGTGGTCTTGGCAGTCTTTTTGGCGGGCTTTTTCTCCTCCTGGACAGGCTCCGCCGGGGTCTCGGCAGCGCCCTCCGCAGGCTCCTCCGTTTTGGCTTTTTTCACATAGCCGCGCTTGTCCTCCGGCAGGAAGTTGGAGCACTCAGGATTTGCGCAGAACGGCTTCATCGCACCCTTGCCGGAACGCTTGAACATCGTCTGGCCGCAGACCGGGCAGTCCTGATCCGTCGGCACGTCCCAGGTCATGAAGCCGCAGGCCGCGCCGCGCTCACAGGCGTAATAGGCATAGCCGCGCTTGCTCTTGCGCTTGAGGATGGCCCTGCCGCACTTCGGGCAGCGGCCCGGCATTTTTTCCGTGATGGCCTTCGTGAACTTGCACTCCGGATAGCCGGGACAGGCGAGGAATTTGCCGAACCGGCTCGTCTTCACGACCAGATTGCGGCCGCAGATCTCGCACTTCTCCTCGGAGACCTCATCGGGCACCTTGAGCCGGGTATCCTTGAGCGCCTCCTCGGCGTCGAGCATCTCCTGATGAAAATCGGTATAGAACTCCTCCAGCACGTTTTTCCAGCGGCGCTGACCGGCCTCGACCTGGTCGAGCTGCTTTTCCATGTCGGCGGTGAATTCGACGCTGATGATATTGGGGAAGCGGTCCATCATCAGCCCGTTGACCACCTCGCCGAGCTTCGTCGGCGAGAGCTTTTTGTCGGTCTTGATGACGTATTCGCGATCCTGGATCGTGGCGATGATCGCCGCGTAGGTCGACGGACGGCCGACGCCCTTTTCCTCCATCGCGCGCACTAAAGACGCCTCCGTATAGCGTGCGGGCGGCTGGGTGAAGTGCTGCTGCTTGTCAAAGCCGGAGGCCGTGAGCGCCTCGCCGGGGGCAAGGTCGGGCAGCGGGGAATCGAGCTTTTCCTGCTCGTCGTCGCGGCCTTCCTCATAAATGGCGGTAAAGCCGGAGAATTTCATGCTCTGGTGGGTCGCGCGGAAGACATGGCTGCCGCAGGCGGCCTCAATCGCCGTCACGTCGTACAGCGCATTGGTCATCTGCGACGCGATGAAGCGGCTCCAGATGAGCTTATAGAGCCGGTACTGCTCCTTGGTCAGATCATGCTCGACCGCCTCGGGATAGAGCGCGACATTTGACGGGCGGATGGCCTCGTGCGCGTCCTGCGCGCCGGATTTCGGCTTATAGCGGCGGGGTTCGGCGTAATAGGCCGCGCCGTAGCGGCTGCGAATTACCTCGCCTGCAGCGGCCAGCGCCTCCTCGGAGATACGCAGGGAATCGGTACGCATGTAAGTGATCAAGCCGACAGAGCCCTCACCGGAGATCTCTACGCCCTCGTAAAGCTGCTGCGCGATCATCATTGTGCGGCGTGGGGTCATGTTGAGCTTGCGCGATGCCTCCTGCTGGAGTGTCGAGGTGATAAAGGGCGGCGCGGGGGTGCGCTTTTTCTCCGATTTCTTCACGCCGGTCACGGAAAACGGCTGGCCCTCCAGCGCGTCCAGAACGGACTGCACATCCTGCTCGCTCGTCAGCTCGCGCTTCTGCGGGTCGCCGTAGTAGTGCGCGGTGAAGCTGCCGGGCTTGCCGGCGCGGTTCAGATTTACATCCAGCGTCCAGTATTCCTGCGGGACAAAGGCCCGGATCTCGTTCTCGCGGTCGACGACCAGACGGGTCGCGACAGACTGCACGCGTCCGGCGGACAGGCCCTTGCGGATCTTTTTCCAGAGCAGGGGGCTGAGCTGATAGCCGACAATGCGGTCGAGCACGCGGCGCGCCTGCTGCGCGTCGACGAGATTCTGGTCGATGGGACGCGGGTGCTGGATGGATTCCTGCACGACGTTGCGTGTGATCTCGTTGAAGGTCACGCGGTATGTCTCGTTATCCGGAATGTTCAGCAGATATTTCAAATGCCACGAGATGGCTTCGCCCTCGCGGTCCGGGTCAGTCGCGAGATAGATGCGGCCGGAGCCCTTCGCGGCCTTGCGCAGGTCTGCGATGATGTCTTCCTTTCCCTTGAGCGGCTGGTACTCCGGCTCAAAATCGTGCTCGATATCGACGCTCAGCGTGCTCTTCGGCAGATCGCGCAGATGGCCCATGCTGGCCTTGACCTGATAGTCGGGGCCAAGATATTTTCCGATGGTTTTGGCCTTCGAGGGAGACTCCACGATGACCAGATTCTGTTTTGCGTTCGGCATAGACGCCTCCATGTTATTTTTTCGCCAGCTCATAATACCGGGCCGGCAGCCGCTTGACAAAGCCCTTGACCTCCAGCAGCGTCAGCGCGGACAGTACGCGCCCGGCGGGCAGCTGCGTTTCGTCGATCATCCGGTCGACCGGCTGCTTTCCGCCCTCCAGCTGCCGCAGAACGGCGGCTTCGTCGGCAGATACGCGCGGCAAAATTTCCTGTACGTCAATATAAGCCCTGTTTTCCTGCTTGTCAACGGCTTTTGTGTCAGTTTTTTCCGGATCGGACGAAGTTTCCGCCACAACAAGGTTGTCCTTCGTCTCCTGCGGGCCGAGCGTCATGGCGCCGAGCGGCTTCTGGCGCAGGGGCAGATCCGGGTAGAGATAAGTATATTCCTGTAAAACGTCCCAGCCCTCGGAGATCAGGATTGCGCCCTCCTTGAGCAGCTGGATATTGCCCTCGCAGGTCGGATTTCCGAGATTTCCGGGCAGCGTGAACACATCCCGGCCCTGTTCGAGCGCGTGGCGGGCGGTGATGAGCGCGCCGCTCTTTCTGGGCGCTTCAACGACCACGGAGCCGAGCGCAAGACCGCTCAGAATGCGGTTGCGGGGCGGAAAATGCTCCGCCAGCGGCGGCGTTCCGGGCGGAAGCTCACTGATGACGCAGCCGTGGGCGCGAAGATCCTCAAACAGACTCCGGTTGTTTGCCGGATAGTCGATATCCACGCCGCAGGCAAACACAGCCACCGGCGCTGTTCCGGAGGATATGGCCCCGCGCAGTGCCATGGTGTCAATTCCGGCAGCGCCGCCGGATACAATAATTGCGCCGTAGCGGCCAAGCTCATAGCCGAGGCGCTTCGCCTGAAGAAGCCCATACGCGGAGGCCTTGCGCGTGCCGACCATGGCGATGACCGGTTCCGCGTCAAAATCCGGGAAAACGCCTTGATAATACAATACCAGAGGCGCATCGTCAAGATTTTTGAGCCGGTTCGGATAAGCGGCGTCCTGAAACGTCAGAACATGGATGTTCTTCCGGTAGCACTGCTGCAGGATCTGCCGCGCAGGCGCAAGCTCCTTATCGGCAAGCGAAGCGCGCCCCTCCGGGCGCAGCGCCTGCGGGTAATCCTGCTCTGCCGCGCAGTAGACCGCCTCGGGCGTTCCGAACTGCTCTAGCAGCGCACGCAGCCCGCGCAGTCCCACGCCCCTGCGACCGGTCAGCCACAACCAGTATTCCAGCATAAAAATCCCTCTGTCTTTCTCGGATTTTTTATAGTTTGCGAATCATCGGGGCCGATGCCCACTGTCGGGCGGACAGAGTCGTCCGCCCCTACGGCAAGCCGCGTGAGCGCATCATCGGTGCCTCACCGCTTCATCTGCCACAGAACGATCGTCGCGGCGACTGCCGCGTTCAATGACTCACAGCGCGGGGACATGGGGATGATGATTTTCTGCTCCGCAGCCGCGAATAGTTCTGGACAAATTCCCTGTCCCTCGCTGCCGATCACGACCGCCGCATTGCACAAATCTGCCTGCCGCAGATCAACAGCGTCGGCAGACATGGCGGTCGCCAGCAGCGGGATATGCGTTTCCCGGCAGGCGGCGATGGCCTGCTGCCTCGTCATGCTGACAGGCTGGGTGCGGAACACCGCGCCCATGGAGGCGCGGACCGTCTTGGGGTTATACGTGTCGGCGCAGCCGTCCAGCAGCACGACCGGAACCTCCAGCGCGTCCGCCGTGCGGAGAATCGTGCCGAGATTGCCGGGGTCCTGAATGCCGTCCAGCAGAAGCGTTCCCGGCAGGATCGTGCCGGGCTTCCGCTCCGGCAGGCGGCAGAGGAAGATCGCGCCCTGCGGCGCGTCCATCAGAGAGACGGACTGCATCACATCCCTGGGTACACGGACAACGCGCACGGTATCTGATAGTTTACATAATTCTACGTGTTCCTCCGCAATCACAGTATGCAGCCCCGGGTACCAACGCGCGGCCTCCGCCAGCAGCTTCACGCCGTCGGCGGCGAATTCGCCGGATTTTTCGCGGTAGGCGCGCGAGGTGAGCAGCTTTTTCGTGTGCGCCAGAAGCGGGTTCCGGCGGCTTGTGATTGTTTCCTCCATCACGGCTTCACCCTCGCGAGCCGGTCGTTCTCGCCGAGCAGGACAAGCGTGATATGCTCGTTCAGCGGGCGGTTCGCGTCCAGCGTGACGTGTACCTTTCCGTTTTCCCGCACGGCGATGACGTTCACGCCGTATTTTGCGCGGATATCCAGCTCCCGGATGCTCTTGCCGCACCATTCGCTCGGCGTCTGCAGCTCGGCAATGCCGCAGTCCGGCGAAAGCTCGATAAAGTCCAGAATGCTCGACGAGGTCAAAGACTGCGCCAGCTTGATGCCGGATTCACGTTCCGGCACGACGACATGATCTGCCCCGATCTTTTCCAGCGCCCGGCGCTGTGTTTCGTCGGTGGCCTTGCACACGACGCTCTGTACGCCCAGCTCCTTGAGGTTCAGCGTCGCAACGACGCTCGTAGCCAGATCGCCGCCGATGGCGATGACAGCGCAGTCGTAATTGCGCACGCCGAGCGTGCGCAGTGCGTCCTCATCCCGCACGTCGCACACGGCGGCGCAGGTGACTTTGCTCTCCATCCGCTGCACAAGCTCAGGCCGAAGATCAATCGCCAGTACCTCGCTCCCAAGCTCATACAGCCGCTGTGCGACCGCACAGCCGAAGCGTCCAAGTCCAATTACAATATATGTTTTTTTCATGGTTTTACTCCCTTTGTCTGCGTATAACCGCCGGTCGTTCAGGTGGAATTTCAAAAAAATCGGATGCACTCACCCATTGGAGTGTAGGGGCCGATGCACACATCGGCCCATTGGGAAGCTGCAAATTTGCCGAAGATTCCCGTAAAATCGGTATATTCTGCGGGCGGACAGAGTCGTCCGCCCCTACAGGGGTTAGCGAGGGTCGTTGTAGGGGCCGACGACTCTGTCGGCCCGTTGGGGAGCTGCGAATTTGCCGAAGATTACCGTAAAATCGGTATATTCTGCCGCCTTATCCGCTCACCCGATCATGATTTTTGTTTCCGCGTAGCTGACGCGTTCTTCGGCGCGGTCGGCGGCCATGAAGCCGACGCTGATGGTCATGATCCCAAGCCGTCCGAAGAACATAAAAATGATCAGAACGATCTGCGATGCGGCACACAGTGAACTCGTGATGCCGGTCGTCAGACCGACGGTGCACAGCGCAGAAATCGTCTCATACAGCGCGTTTGCCAGACTGACATGATCCGCGATGCTCAAAAACGCCGCACCGAGGCCGGACAGCAGCAGCACCAGAATGAACAGCGCGGACGCGTTCGCAACGGCCTGCTGCGGGATCCGGCGCTTCATGATCTGCACGCTTGTCCTGCCGCGTGCGGTCGACCACGCGGCAAGCAGAATCACGCCGACCGTCACGGTCTTCACGCCGCCCGCCGTCGAGCCGGACGAGCCGCCGACAAGCATCAGAAAATCTGCCACAGCCTTTGATACGTCTGACAGCGCGTTCTGGTCGAAGGTCGCAAAGCCCGCCGTGCGGAGCGTGACCGACTGGAACAGCGCCGCCATCAGCTTCTGCGACGGGGTCAGGCCGCCAAGCGTGCTGGGATTGTTCCATTCCAGCGCGGCGAAAATTCCCGCGCCGCCGAAGATCAGGACTGTTGTGATGAGAATGACCAGTCTCGTATAGACGCTCATGCGGGAAAAGCGGCGGTTGTGCCGGATGTCGCCCCAGACGGCGAAGCCAAGGCCGCCGATGATGATGAGCGCCATGATGGTGAAATTCACGACCGGGTCTGTCGCGTATCGGCAGAGGCTCCCGCCTACGTCTGTATCCGCAAGCACGTCAAAGCCCGCGTTGCAGAACGCGGAGATCGAGTGGAACACGCCGTACCACAGAGCCTTTCCGAAGCCGAACTCCGGCAGGAAGCGGAAAAACAGAATGAGCGCCCCCGCCCCTTCGACTGCGGCTGTGCCGCGCAGGATATTGCGCACAAGGCTCACAATGCCGCTGTAGCTGTCGCTGCCGAGGGCCTGTGCCAGCACCATGCGCTCCCGCAGGCCGATCTTACGGCGGAGCGCGAAGAAAAACAGACACGCAATGGTCATAAAGCCGAGGCCGCCGATCTGAATGAGCAGCAGAATGACGACCTGACCGAACATGGCCCAGTGCGTCCCGGTGTCGACGCGGATAAGGCCCGTCACGCAGGTCGCAGAAGTCGCGGTGAACAGGCTCGTCAGAAACGGCGTGGGTTCGCCGGAGCGCGATGCGGCGGGCAGGCACAGAAGGCCCGCGCCGAGCAGGATGATGAAGAGGAACACCAGAACGATCAGCCGTCCCGGCCGCATGGTGCGAAACGGCCTTCCGAGCCGCTGAAAAAACGATAGAAGCATGACGAAGCGCCGTCTCCTTTTTGGAATATACATTATTATAGTCAGAAGCGGCACTGCCGTCAAGAAAAACCGCTCCCCGGACTTGTTTTGCCTGAAAAATCATGGTAAACTGACAAAAAACGAAACGAAGAGGGATCCCAAATGCGTATTTCCTGCCTGCTTTCCTGTTTTTTCCTGCTGGCGCTGCTCTGCGCCTGCGCCGCGCCGGAGGCAGCTTTGCCGGAGCCTCCCGCCGCGCAGGTGCAATCTCCGGAGGAGCCGCCCGCGCCGGTTGAACCGCCGGTGGAGCCTATCATCGAAGAGGAGCCGGAACCCGCGCTTTTGCTGTCGGAACCGGTCTGGCTGCTGGGACGGCTGACGGAGCTTTATCAGGCGGATGAGACGCAATGGGCCGCGCTGGCTGACGTGCTGGAGGCGGCAAAGACCCTAAATGCCGATGCACAGCTGGAAGGACTGGAGACAGTTCAATTTCAGGGCCGGGAGTGTATCCCGCTGGCAGAGGCCGCACAGCGGCTCGGGCTGGAATGGGGCGAAGCCCCGGACGGGCTTCGCTATCTGGCACGGCGGCAGACCGTCGGCCAGATCCCCGAGGGCTGGAACGTGCCGGTCCTCATGTACCACGCCGTGGGGGACGAGATCTGGGGATATTCCGATCTGTTTGTCAGCGAGGCCGGGATGGAGGAGCAGCTGCAATATTTGCAGGAAAACGGATATGAGCCGATCTGGTTCTCAGACCTTGCGCACATCGAAGACTATGAAAAGCCGGTCATTCTGACCTTCGACGACGGATATGACGACAATTACACGGTGCTCTATCCGCTGCTGGAAAAGTATCAGACCAAGGCGACCATCTTTGTCATCGGCAATGCCATGGGCAGCCAGCACAAGATGACGCAGGAGCAGGTGTACGAGCTGGCGGCCTCCGGCCTCGTCAGCATCCAGAGCCATACCTACACGCACGGAAATCT
>ENA-ORTG01003492-ORTG01003492.1-human-gut-metagenome-genome-assembly--contig:-NODE-3492-length-11088-cov-2.644340_pt1 | contig 11088 bp, 10 predicted proteins | sample MGYA00241906_ERZ509176 | MGnify/ENA primary metagenome ERZ509176 (study PRJEB26280, sample SAMEA2338811) | human gut metagenome | biome: human gut; feature: human-associated habitat; material: faeces... | reverse complement strand
TGGTGAAGGGATCATACTTATCGGTGTCCTCGCCATGATTTTTCCTTTTGGAAAAACAATTGCTTTAACCGGACTTATCCTCATCGGACTTGGATGTGCACCGATTTACCCATCCATTATTCACTCAACCCCCGCACATTTTGGTGCGGACAAATCTCAGTCGATTATTGGAGTACAGATGGCGTTTGCCTATATTGGAACTTGTCTGATGCCTCCATTTTTTGGCATTATTGCAAGATCCATAGGTATTACACTCTTTCCAATTTATCTGGGAGTCTTTTTATGCATCATGTTCTTTATGTATGAAACAGTTATCAAAAAAACTCATATAGTATAGTTTTCTCATACCACATAACAATAAATAAAAAAGAACCAGTGGGGACACTAAAAAAGCCACAAAACTCCGTCCCCACTGGTTCTAAATATAATTCATTGCCTGATTCACGCTACTGACCCCGATCACTTCGATTCCGTCCACTTTCCCAATGGACTTCAATGTAACCGATGGCACAATACAAGTCTTAAATCCTAGTTTTTTAGCTTCTGCAACTCTCTGCTCGGGCATAGATACAGCCCTTACTTCCCCGCTTAATCCAACTTCTCCGAATACGATCGTATCTTCTGCGATTGGTTTATTCTTATAACTGGAAGCAATAGCCATTACAATGCCCAGATCAGCTGCCGGTTCGTTCATACGAATCCCGCCGGCAATATTGACATAAGCATCGTAATTGGATAATGGAAGCCCCATCCTCTTTTCCAAAACTGCCATCAGCAGGTTAACACGGTTATAATCCAATCCTGCCGCAGTTCTTCTCGGCATTCCGAAATTACTCCTGCAGATCAGTGCCTGAATCTCCATCAGCATCGGTCTTGTGCCTTCCATCGCACATGCCACCACAGATCCGGCTGCATTCTCCGGCTTTCCACTCAACATGAATTCCGAAGGATTCTCTACCTCGCATAGTCCCTCTCTGCGCATCTCGAATACGCCGATCTCATTTGTTGATCCAAAACGATTCTTCACTCCTCGGAGTATCCGGTATGATGCATGCCTGTCGCCTTCAAAATAAAGTACTGTATCCACCATATGTTCCAGTACTCTCGGGCCTGCAACCGTTCCTTCCTTTGTCACATGTCCCACGATAAAAGTCGAGATATTCAGCCCCTTTGCCAGCTGCATCAGTACATTTGTTGATTCCCGCACCTGGGATACGCTTCCCGGTGCAGATGACACTTCTTCATTATACATTGTCTGAATCGAATCAATCACAGCAACATCCGGCGTTTCTTTCTCAATCACACTTTGAATTGCTGCAAGATTCGTCTCACATAATAAAAAGAGACTATCCGCGAATTCTCCCATTCGATTTGCACGCAATTTAATCTGCTTCAATGATTCCTCTCCGGAAATATAAAGCACCTTCTTCTGCCTGGCTGCCAGCTTCTGGCACACCTGAAGCAGCAGTGTTGATTTTCCGATTCCGGGATCCCCACCTACTAATACGAGGGAACCTTGTACGATTCCCCCGCCTAATACTCTGTCTAATTCTTTTATTCCAGTTTTTGTTCGTTCTTCATCTGTCGTTGATACACTGGATAAAGTCACAATCTGACTCTTTTTCTTTGCCACACTGCTTCCTCTGGATACACCACTTACCGGAGTACTCACCTTTTCCTCTACAAATGTATTCCATTCTTTACACATCGGGCACTGTCCGAGCCACTTGCTCTCCTCATGTCCACAATTCTGACAGAAATATATACTCTTCTTTGCTTTTGCCATTATTTTCTTACGACTTTGATCTCAATCTCTTTTCCAGCCTCTGCTTCTGCACTTACGCTGAGTTTTCCACTTAAGTTTGTTGTCATGTCTCCGATATTCACATCATCCATGTATACAACGTATTCTGCATCTGCTTCCATTCCAAGTGTAAACTGAAAATCTGTCTCTCCACATACTTTAAACGAAACTACGTTCTCTGTTGCCTTGAAATTCTCTACTGCAGTTCCCGGTACGGATTCGTATACAAACATTCCGTTCTTTTCTAATTTTGTAATCTCTTTGAACGTCTTAACTTTGTAGATATCCCCCTGAAAATCAAATCCGTCTAACTTAGTCTTGCTGTCTAATGTATAATCTCCAAAACTAAGTGTACCGTCTGTTTCAGCTCTTAAAAGCTCTTTCACTGCTGCCATTTTTTCGTCCTCCTAAGGTTCTTCTTTCGTTCATTCTATTATATAATAAAATATTTTTAATTTGTAGTCTTTGCCGTAAATTTAATTTCTTTTTTAGACATTCCGGCAACGACATCCATGTCTCTTCCGATCTCTCCGCTTAAGATTGCTTCAGCGAGTTTATCCTCTAACTGGTTCTGTACGGCACGTCGGAGTGGTCTTGCCCCGTACTTCTTATCCATGCCGGTCTCTACGATATGCTTCTTCACAGAATCACGGATTGTAAGATGGATTCCCAGCTGTTCTTTTGCGCGTTTAACCAGTTCTTTGCACATCAGACCAACAATCTTCTGCATCTGTTCTGTCGTTAGCGGATGGAACACAAGGATCTCATCAATACGGTTCAAAAATTCCGGACGGAAGATAAACTTGATCTCATTCATAACGTTATTCTTCATCCGCTTATAATCTCCTGCGGCATCTTCTTTTGTATTAAAGCCCAGCTTTTTCGGATCGATGATTGACTGTGCTCCGGCATTAGATGTCATAATGATCACAGTATTCGAAAAATCCACCTTTCTTCCCTGTGAATCTGTAATGTGCCCGTCATCTAACACCTGCAAAAAGATATTAAACACATCCGGATGTGCTTTTTCTATCTCATCAAGCAAGATAACGGAATATGGATGTCTTCTCACCTGTTCGCTAAGCTGTCCGCCGTCATCGTGTCCGACATATCCCGGAGGCGAACCAATCAGCTTTGCCACACTATGCTTTTCCATATATTCAGACATATCTACACGGATCATAGAATTCTCATCTCCAAAGAGAGCTTCCGCAAGAGCTTTGGATAATTCTGTCTTTCCGACTCCTGTTGGCCCCAGGAATAAGAACGAACCGATCGGACGCTTTGGATCTTTCAGTCCGACCCTTCCGCGCTTGATAGATTTTGCTACTGCTGTTACCGCTTCATCCTGCCCGACCACACGCTTATGAAGTGTCTGTTCAAGCTTATTTAACCTTGTGCTTTCTGACTCAGCCAGACGACTTACCGGAATCTTCGTCCACTGTGATACGACCTCTGCAATATCTTCTTCCGTTACTTCCAGATGCTTTGCATCATTCTTCTTGTGAATACGTTTCTTGATTTGTTCTGATTTCTCTTCTGCATCCTTTAATTCTTTATGAAGCATGGATGCCTCAATGATATTGCCGCTTTGAATTGCTTCTTCCAGTTCCTTTGCAAGTTCCGTCTGTGCCTTTTCCAGTTTATATACATTTTCCGGTACTTTAAATCCTCGCAGGCTCACTTTTGAGCACGCTTCATCCACCACATCAATTGCTTTATCCGGAAGGAAACGGTCATTGATATAACGGCATGACATATGTACTGCCGCTTTCAACGCCTCCTCTTCGATCTCTACATCATGATGAGCCTCATATTTTTCTTTCAGACCTTCCAGGATCCGGATACACTCGTCTTCTGTCGGTTCTTCAACCGTAACCGGCTGGAATCTTCTTTCCAGAGCCGCATCCTTCTCAATATACTTGCGGTATTCCGTAAGAGTTGTTGCACCGATCAGCTGCATCTCCCCTCTTGCCAGAGATGGTTTCAGAATATTGGATGCATCAATCGCGCCCTCTGCACCACCGGCACCGATAATGGTATGAAGTTCATCTAAGAAAAGGATAATATTGCCCGCCGTCTTTACCTCACGGATCAGTTTTTTCATGCGCTCTTCAAATTCGCCACGATACTTGGAGCCTGCAATCATCCCCGGAAGATCCAGCACCATGATCCGCTTATCTTTCATGCTTTCCGGAACAATTCCTTCCGCGATCTGTCTTGCAAGTCCTTCCACGATTGCTGTCTTACCGACTCCCGGCTCTCCCACAAGGCACGGATTATTCTTGGTCCGTCTGCTCAGGATCTCCATGATACGTGCAATTTCTTTTTCACGTCCAATAACCGGATCCAGCTTTCCTTCTCTTGCTTCCTGTGTCAGATCCGTACTGTACTGGTCTATAATTCCGCCAACAGTTTCCCCATCCTTCTGATTTTCCATATACTCTTTCGGATCGATTCCCGCCGCAAGCAGAAGATCCTGAAAAAGTTTTTGAATATTTACATTCAGGGTCATCAACATACGGGTAGCCACACAATCTCCATCTTTAAGCATTGTAAGCAGAAGATGTTCGGTTCCGACTTTTTCAGATGCAAGATGCACTGCCTCATTCTGGCTTTCTTCCAGAATATATCGAAGTCTCGGACTGTACTCCAGATGCTTTCTTTCCTTCTTAGCTGCCTCAGGAGCAGATACAAGGATATCCATTGCTTTTTCCATCTGTTCTTCATCGACTTTATTCTTATCAAGCACCTGCCCTGCAACTCCGGTAAAAACCCTCTTAAGCCCGAAAAGAAGATGTTCTGTCCCAACATATGGATGCTTCAGTTCGGCTGCAATCTTCCGTGCCATATTCAGCGCTTCCTGCGCCTGCCTTGTATATTGCTTTTCTGCCATATAATTTTAGTCTCCTTTTTTCAATCTATCTCTGTTCATAATCTGCATAGATCTCGTCTACCAGTTCATGAACTTCTTCTTTCGTAATGTTTTTGCAACTTCCTTTTGCCAGAAGTACCCGAAGCTGCTCTTTCAGATCCTGCAAAGCTTCCAGCTTATCTTCATCAATACAGATCACCGCACCTCTTCGTCTGTCAAGCTGAAGAAAACCTTCCTGCCGCAGGACATTGTATGCCTTATTCACTGTATGCATATTGATTCCGATATTATCTGCCAGCTGTCTCACAGACGGCAAAGTATCTCCTTCATGAATCATCGAAGTGGCAATTCCCATAATGATCTGATTCCTGAGCTGTATATAAATCGCCTCATCACTGTTAAAATCAATTTCAATCAGCATAAAACGCACTCCTTTTTTCTATTGTACCGGCATCGCCATTGTTATATCTATGTTAGCACAGACGACACTTTTTGTAAAGGAAACAGTATGTAAAAAAGCACTACCTCTTCTTACTCACACTTTTTGTGCTTTCCGTTTCAGAAGTAATGCTTTTCATTTCTTATTTCCGATTTCTTTCTCTCACGTTCAAACCTCTTCAACCTAAAATTTTCTTCAGATCCTCATCTACTGTACTGATCGGGGTAATCTGATACTCTTGTACCAGATAATTCAGAACATTCGGTGACACAAACGCCGGAAGCGTCGGACCCAGGTAAATATTTTTGATTCCGAGCGCCAGAAGTGTCAGCAGAATCGCAACCGCTTTCTGTTCATACCATGACAGGATCATAGACAGTGGAAGTTCATTTACCTCACACCCAAACGCTTCTGCAAGAGCAATTGCAACTTTAATCGCACTGTACGCATCATTACACTGTCCCATATCCAAAATTCTTGGAATCCCCTCAATTTCTCCGAGCCTCAGATCATTCAATCTGTATTTTCCACATGCCAGCGTCAGGATGATCGTATCCATCGGTGTCTTTTTCGCAAATTCCGTATAGTAGCTCCGGCCTGGTGCTGCGCCATCACAGCCTCCGATCAGAAAGAAATGCCTGATTTTCCCCTGCTTTACCAAATCCACGATCTTTCCTGCATTTTCCAGAACTGCGTTGTGTGCAAATCCGGTCATCACGGTTGTTCCTCCATTAATCCCTGTCATCGGATGATCTTCCGGATATCCACCGCATTCCAATGCTTTTGCAATAACCGGCGTAAAATCTTTGTCCGCACCAATATGAACCATCTCCGGATAAGACACCACCGAAGTTGTAAACACCCGGTCTGCATAGCTCTGTCTGACCGGCATCAGACAATTTGTCGTAAATAAAATTGGCGCAGGAATATTATGGAACTCAAATTGCTGACTCTGCCAGGCCGTTCCGAAATTGCCTTTCAAATGCGGATATTCCTTTAATTTTGGATATCCGTGTGCCGGAAGCATTTCACTGTGCGTATAAATATTGATGCCTTTATCTTTGGTCTGCTCCAGAAGCAGCTTCATATCATGCAGATCATGACCACTGACTACAATAAACGGTCCCTTTTCTATCGTAAGCGGAACTTCCGTCGGAATAGGATCTCCATAGCTTTCCGTGTTTGCTTTATCCAGAAGTTCCATGCAGCGCAGGTTGATTTTACCGGTTTCTATGACTACCGGAAGCAGTTCTTCCATCCCTTTTTCTTCTCCCAGAATCCTCATTCCCTTATAAAAGAAATTCATAATCTCCGCATCCACATATCCCAGTGCCCATGCATGATAAGCATATGCCGCAGTCCCTCGTAAGCCAAACAAGATCAATGACTTTAACGAACGGATATCTTCCGGTGCCTCCCAGATCTTCTGTACATTATAAGCATCTTTTCCTGGTTTTCTGTTTTCTGCTTCTTCTCTGATCTCATCTGACAGTTTTTTCACTGTATCACTGTTGAAATTTACATTTGTAATCGTGGTAAACAGACCTTTTAACATCAGTTCATCCGAAGATCTGCTTCTTTCATTTTCTGCAACTGCCCTTGCCAGCCGGATCAGTTCACCAGTCAGTTCATCTTGAAGATTTGCTGTATCCGACTTTTTTCCACATACACCTGTATGTCCTTCGCAGCCCGTGTTATGAGCGGTCTGCTGGCATTGAAAACAAAACATTTCCTCCATTTCTTTTTCCTCCATGTTTTTTTAATAGCATGTCAAAATATAGAAAATCTATACCGGCAGAACATTTTTCTTTATTATTCAAATAATATTTTTCAAACATCCAGACTATGGTTCGCAAACTAAAAAAGGATGGCCCACAGACTTTCATCTGCAAGCTATCCTTTTCTGCACGATTCTATTTCAGATTTTTTATTCTACGATGAGTCCTTCTTTTTCAATCACATCGATTACCTGAGTCACATACTTTTCGCAAAGCTCGTCCGTCGCCGCTTCAACCATGACACGGATTACCGGTTCCGTTCCACTTTCACGGACAAGGATTCTTCCGTCATCTCCAAGTGCTTCTGCAACTGCATCGACTGCTTTGACCACTTCCGGATTCTCCCTTGCTGTCTTCTTATCTGCCACACGCACATTTTTCAGAAGCTGTGGATAGATCTTCACTTCTTCAGTCAGCTGTCCGAGGGACTGTTTGGTCTCCATGATAACTTCCATCAGCATCAGAGAAGTCAGAATACCATCTCCTGTCGTTGCATGCTTACTGAAAATAATATGTCCGGACTGTTCACCGCCCAGCATGAATCCATTCTTGATCATGTTCTCATAGACATATTTGTCGCCGACCTGTGTCTTTTCGTACTTCATGCCAATCTTGTCGCATGCTTTATAAAGTCCAAGATTCGACATGATAGTAGTAACGATGGTATCGTCTTTTAACTGACCATGTTCTTTCATATATTTGCCACACACATAAAGGATCAGATCCCCGTCAACAACATTTCCATTCTCATCAACAGCGATGCAGCGGTCCGCATCTCCATCGTATGCAAATCCGACATCCAGACCATTTTCTTTTACATATTCCTGAAGCACGTTAATATGTGTAGAGCCGCAATTTGTGTTGATATTGGTTCCATCCGGCTCATTATTGATCACATAAGTCTTTGCTCCCAGTGCATCAAATACACTTTTAGCAATACTTGAAGAACTTCCGTTGGAACAATCCAGTCCGACTTTCACCTCTTTAAAAGAACGGGTTGCCAGACTGATCAAATGTCCGATATAACGGTTTCTTCCTGCTGCATAATCTACGGTTCTTCCGATCGCCTCTTTTTTAGCAAGCGGAATTTCTCCGGATTCCCCATCAATATAAGCTTCCACTTTGGCTTCTACTTCTGCTTCCAGCTTCTGACCTTTACTGTTGATCACTTTGATTCCATTATCATAGTACGGGTTATGGCTTGCAGAAATCATGATTCCGCAGTCAAAATCTTCGGTTCTTACCACGTAAGACACGCTTGGAGTTGTCGTCACATGAAGAAGATATGCATCTGCTCCTGACGCAGTAAGTCCTGCCGCCAGTGCATATTCAAACATATAGCTGCTTCTTCTGGTATCTTTACCGATCACGATTCTTGCCTTGTGTTCCTGTCCGTAATACCAGCCAAGATAACGTCCTACCTTAAACGCATGCTCTACTGTCAGTACTACATTAGCTTCTCCACGGAATCCATCTGTTCCGAAATATTTACCCATAATTATTATCTCTCCTCCGGCTTAAAGCCTTTCTTTATTCTGCAAATCTTGCTGTCTGTTCCCGGATCAACTGCTGATCTTCAAAATAGTTGATCTTCATCGCATCTTTTACTTCTTTTAAAGTCTGTGCTGCCACTTTTTCAGCTTCAATACTTCCTTTATGAAGAATCTCGTAGATCTCCGGAATCTTCTTCTCCAGTTCTTTTCTTCTTGCACGGATCGGTGCAAGCTCTTCCTGCATAACCGCATTCAGGAACTTCTTAACCTTAACGTCACCAAGTCCACCACGTCTGTAATGATCCTTCAATTCATCCAGATTCTTATAATCCGGCAGATATTTTTCAAAATGTTCATCTGTACAGAATGCATCCAGATAAGTGAAAACGGAATTTCCTTCTACCTGTCCCGGATCAGATACCTTCAAATGATTCGGATCTGTATACATTCCCATGATCTTCTGTCTTACTTCTTCCTCGGAATCAGACAGATAAATACAGTTACCAAGGGATTTACTCATCTTTGCTTTTCCATCCGTTCCAGGAAGACGGCAACAGCTTTCGTTCTCCGGAATCAGCGCTTTCGGCATAACCAATGCTTCTCCATATACACTGTTGAATTTGTGTACGATCTCACGGCACTGTTCGATCATCGGAAGCTGATCCTCACCTACCGGTACAGTCGTTGCCTTAAACGCTGTGATATCTGCTGCCTGGCTGATCGGATAAGTAAAGAATCCTACCGGAATACTTGCTTCAAAATTACGCATCTGGATCTCCGATTTAACCGTTGGGTTTCTCTGAAGACGGGATACCGTAACCAGATTCATATAATAAAAAGAAAGTTCTGTCAGTTCCGGTACCTGTGACTGGATGAAAATCGTGGATTTCTCCGGATCCAGTCCGCATGACAGATAATCCAGTGCAACCTCAATAATATTCTGACGTACCTTTTCCGGGTTATCTGCATTATCAGTCAGTGCCTGTGCATCTGCGATCATGATAAAGATCTTGTCATATTCTCCGGAATTCTGCAGTTCTACTCTTCGCTTTAAGGATCCAACATAATGTCCGACATGAAGCCGTCCGGTTGGTCTGTCACCTGTTAAAATAATTTTCTCCATTGTTTTTATGTTCCTCTCTGTCGTATTATTCCTGTCTTTTCTTTATTCTTCTTTGTCCGTATCCTCAGCCGGAAGCTCAGATGTACAGTATGCACATCTGGTTGCCGCGATCGGGATTTCTGACATGCAGTACGGGCAGATCTTCGTAGCCGGTGCTGCCGGTGCTTCTTCCTCCTTCTTAAGCAGCTTTTCTGTTCTTGAAGCAAGATTGTTCATCACTTTTACAAAACAAAAAATAACAAGTGCCATCAGAAGAAAGTTGATCACCGCTGTAATAAAATTGCCATATTTGATCGTGTCATTCTCACCAGATCCGATCCGGATCACCCAGTTGGAAAAATTGACCCCACCAGTCAGAAGACTGATCACCGGCATGATCATATCATTTACAAGAGAATTCACAATCGACTGGAATGCACCACCAATAATAACGCCGACTGCAAGATCCATTACATTTCCCCTTGCAATAAACTCTTTGAATTCTGCAATAAATCCTTTTTTAGCCATCTCAAATCCACTTCTTTCGTTCCTTTTAGGCTTCTGCGGCATATAAGGATATTGTACTACATTCCAAACAGGATTTCCACTATAATTCCACACACTACACTGATTCCGTAAAGTGTTGTGACGATCATCACATTCTTCTTCCAACTATGGTTCGTCTTAAAAAGCACGATCAGTCCGATTCCGGCACATGACAAAAGTCCGGCAAACATACTGCCGACATTTAAGACTCCCTCAAGATAAAATTTCGTAATTGTAATAGAAGCTGCACAGTTCGGAATCAGGCCGACAAGACCAGCCAGAAAAATTCCGGCAATTGGATAATGCGTCACCACGTTCATGACCTCTTCCATTCCAATCCACTCCACAACTGCATTTAACGCAAAAGAAATTACATATATAAATACCAGAATCTGTACCGAATGGATGAGTGCTGATTTTACAATACTTCCTTCTTCACAGTGACAGTGGTCATGCTCACAGATATCATGAATGTGCAGCCCTCTCTGGTATCCTTTGCCTAGCACCCGCACTCCGATATCAACCAGAATCCCTGCAACAATACCAACGATGATCTTTCCGATTAAAATTGCCATGATCTTACGGACATCCGCCTGCTCTGAGATCAGGATCGGAAGCATCTCATCTGATGTAGACAGAAAAACAGCGATCATCGTTCCAACTGTGATGACTCCGCCGGAATACAGATTTGCTGCTGCTGCCGAAAATCCACACTGCGGAACAACGCCCAGGATCCCACCGATCACAGGTCCTTTTTTCCCTGCTCCAAGAAGCATCCGCACCGTCTTCTGACCGGCTTTATTCTCCAGATATTCCATCGCAAGGTATGTCAGAAAAAGGAAAGGTATCAGTTTCACAGTGTCAATTGTTGTATCTTTTAGTATATCTATAAACAGTTCCATCTTGTATCTCCCTTCTTGGTTTCACTATTCTAATCCGTTTTGTCATTTTACACTGTCGCTGACAAAAATGCAAGTAGAATAAATTAGTGTGGCAAAGCAACAGAAATAAATGGGATAAATTCAAGTTGTGCAAACCATTCCGATGAACC
>ENA-ORTG01003488-ORTG01003488.1-human-gut-metagenome-genome-assembly--contig:-NODE-3488-length-11092-cov-3.217088_pt1 | contig 11092 bp, 8 predicted proteins | sample MGYA00241906_ERZ509176 | MGnify/ENA primary metagenome ERZ509176 (study PRJEB26280, sample SAMEA2338811) | human gut metagenome | biome: human gut; feature: human-associated habitat; material: faeces... | reverse complement strand
TATATGGAATACAAACTTCCGGAGGGCAATAATTCTACCCGTGTGGCGAATGACCTGAAAGAGATAGAAGCTTATCTGAAAACCCGGAAGGAGATCACGAACGTGACAGCTTCCATCGGTGGGACGCCGGGACGTTACAACCTGGTGCGAAGCATTGCCAATCCTTCGCTGGCCTATGGGGAGTTGATCATTGACTTTACATCTCCCGACGAGCTAGTCGAAAATATCGACGAGATACAAGAGTACCTGACACGGCAGTATCCGGATGCTTACGTCAAGTTGAAACGTTATAACCTGATGTTTAAAAAATATCCCATCGAGGCCCAATTCTTAGGACCTGATCCTGCCGTCCTGCATCGTTTGGCGGACAGTGCACGACATATTATGGAGAATACGCCGGAAGTCTGCCTGATCACGACCGACTGGGAACCGCAGGTTCCGGTCCTGACAATCGAGTACGACCAACCGGCCGCCCGTGCGTTGGGATTGAGCCGCAGCGACGTGAGCCTTTCGTTACTGACAGCTACAGGCGGTATACCTATCGGTTCTTTCTACGAAGGCATCCATAAAAACAATATTTACCTGAAATGCCTGGACGGGCAGGGACGGCCGATCGAGGATTTAGGAAACACGCAGGTCTTTTCGACGCTCCCTTCGCTGAACGGCCTGCTGAACGAAGAAAACATGGTGAAACTGAAAGCCGGGACACTATCGAAGGAAGAACTGATCGAAAGCCTGATGGGCAGCACGCCGTTGAAACAGATCAGCAAGGGAATTGACGTGCGATGGGAGGACCCGGTTGTTCCTCGCTACAACGGACAACGCAGCCAACGCGTGCAATGCTCTCCCGTGCCGGGTGTCGAGACGGAAAAAGCACGATTGGCAGTCGCGGAAAAGTTGGAGCAGATCGAACTCCCCGCAGGCTATTCGCTGCAATGGCAGGGTGAGAAGAACGCCAGCGACCAGTCCATGAAGTATCTGTTCAAGAATTTCCCGCTGGCCATTATCCTGATGATCGCGATCTTGATCATGCTGTTCAAGGATTACCGCAAGCCAGCTATCATCTTCTGCAGTATCCCGATGGTATTTGTCGGAGTGGTGATGACGATGTTGGTGACCGGCAAGACGTTCAACTTTGTCGCCATTGTCGGGACATTGGGGTTGATAGGAATGATCATAAAGAACGGTATCGTGCTGATGGACGAGATCACTTTGCAGATCGGGCAGGGGACGGAGCCGGTCACTGCCTTGATCGACAGTGCCCAGAGCCGTCTGCGGCCGGTGATGATGGCGGCCTTGACCACGATCTTAGGGATGATCCCGTTGCTGACCGACGCCATGTTCGGTTCGCTTGCTGCATCCATTATGGGCGGCCTGCTGTTCGGAACGGTGATCACACTCGTTTTTATTCCTGTCCTATACGCATTATTCTTTCATATTAAACATGTAGACTGATGAAGAAAATATCTATTATCCTGTTGTCTATTCTCTGCCCGTCGTCTCTTTTCGCACAGGAGACGTTGAGCTTGCAGCAGTGCCGGGAAATGGCGCTGCAATATAATAAGGAAATGGCGGCATCGGTGAAACAGACCGAAAGTGCCTTGTACACGATGAAAAGCTATAAAGGGAACTTCTTCCCGAACTTTACCGCTAACGGGATGGGCCTTTACAGTACGGCGGACGGCGGATTCGGAATTGAAGGTGGCAAAATGCCCGTCATTCTGTATGATGCAGCCGGGAACTTGGTCCCGACAGGCATTTATACCCATTTCCCCGGTATCAATCTCGATTATAAAGTCGGGACAGTTTACATGGGCGGAATCCGGGTTGAGCAGCCGCTTTATATGGGCGGTAAGATCCGGGCTGCCTACCGGATGTCTGTCTTGGGGAAAGAGATGGCCGAGATGAACGAGGCGCTGACGGCGACGGAAGTGATCCTCAAAACAGACAAAGCCTATGCTCTGGTCGTGAAGGCGCAGGAGATGAAAAAGGTGGCGGATAAATATAACGCTGTGCTCCGGGAACTGCTGTCGAATGTCGAGAGCGCTTACAAACATGGCCTGAAACCGCAGAACGATGTCTTGAAAGTGCGGGTGAAGCTGAACGAAAGCGAACTCTCCATCCGTAAAGCAGAGAACGCCCTGCGGTTGGCGACTATGAATCTTTGCCATCTGATCGGGAAACCGCTTGTCTCCGATATCCGTATTTCCGGCGATTATCCGGCGGTCGAAAAGGGGATGGATGTCCAGGTTTCCGATATCAGTGCCCGTCCCGAATATGCCATCTTGGATAAACAGGTCGAGATCGCCGGGCAGCAGGTGCGGCTGAACCGTAGCGAGCTGTTGCCCAAAGTCGGCATCATGGGGTCTTATGATTATGTACATGGCTTTGAACTGAACGACCAGATGTTGATGGACAAAGGCAGTTTCTCCGTCTTGCTGAACGTGAGCATCCCGCTTTTCCATTTCGGCGAGCGAAGTAATAAGGTGCGTGCCGCCAAAGCCAAGCTGATGCAATCCCGCTTGGAACAGGAAAACATGAACGAACAAATGATGTTGGAACTGACACAAGCCGCCAATAACCTCGACGAAGCCCGGCTGGAAAGCGAACTTTCCGACCGTTCTCTCCTCCAGGCCGAAGAAAACATGAAGGTCAGTAAAAGCCAGTACGAAGTGGGTTTGGAGACACTCTCGGACTATCTCGAAGCACAGGCTTTGTGGCAGCAGGCTTATGAAACACAGGTCGATGCCCATTTTCAACTCTACTTGAATTATGTCGGATATCTGAAAGCGGCGGGAGCGTTGTCTGATTCCGTTCCTTATCGGTCGAAAGAAAAATAACAAGTGTTTTCTTTTGTCCGGTCTTTTATAATCCTTATCTTGCCGGCGGTTCCTAAAAAGGAACGGATTCCAACAAAGGGCCCAATAAAAAGATTTGGACACTTTGTAGGACAACAAAGGCTTCAAAGAAATATTCTGGATGTATTGTGCCCTGCAAAACTTCCAAAAAAGTAATTTGAACACTTTGAAGCTCTACAAAGCCTTCAGAAAAAGAAATCGGACGTTTTGTAGGGCTTCGACAGGTCCAGGCCGTTTAACGGGTTTGTTGAAGTGTGACGATGAAATCTATAATCAAAATTTATCAAAGAAACATGAAACAAATTGTCAATTTCAGCAAAACGAGACTATCGGCAGAAACTTCTTATCAGTTCCATCTGGGTATTCAGGCACGTATTAAATCGGAAACGGCCGACAAGTTGGAAATCACTGAAGAAGCCGTTCGTTACGACAATGGTATCACGCGTATGGATCGAGCCCTTGAATGTTTGTCGAAAAGCGTGTTCACATCCAAAATGAATGCCGCGGACGACAAACGCGATAAAATTATTCGGATGTTACAATCCCAGGTCGCTTCCCCGGATATTTATCCCGATGTTGAGGACCAAGAGGCCTGCAGGCGCTTGAATATCCTGTGCAAATCGTATAAGGACATTGTGAATGCTGCACAAGAAAAAGAAACTGGTATGTGCCGCAACCTGATCCAGGATTTGAGAAGCGATGCTTTCAAAGCGGATGTAACGAAACTGGGTCTCGACAAGTGGGTGACACGCCTGGAAGAAGCCAACGAGGAATTCGACGCAATGGTCGAAAAACGTATCTCTGAAAACCAGACGAAGGTTACCGGCGGTGTCACTGAACCTCGTAGGCAGACGGAAGTTGCTTATGAAGATATCGTGGCAAAAGTCAATGCTCTGGCACGTGTTTATGGCGATACCAAATATGCCGATTTTATTGATTATGTCAATGCCCGTATCATTTATTTCAAGACGATCTTGAGCCACCAAGGTGTCAAGCAATCGTCCAACCTGCCGAATAATCCTGATATCCCTTCATCGGGTGGAGGGGATGACCGCCCCGGAGAATTGTAAGCTGTTTTTTAGATAGAGTTGTCTGTTTTTAAGATAACACCGGTTATCCAGTTTTGAATAATCGGTGTTAACTTATTTGTCTTGCATAAGTCGAGGCTATTATTTAGTTTTGCTACCATTATAAAACAAAAATGTTTTATGTTTAATCTAAAAATATAGATTTATGAAAAAAGTTTTTACATCGATTAGTATGGCGTTATGTCTTGTAGCGTCTTCCTTTACTACCTCTGCACAGACGGTGCAGTTGAGCGAAGCTCAGAAAACAGAAATCCAAAAAGAAGTATTGCCGGTCGTATTCGAACAGATCAAAGAGCAAACAGGTCTCGATATTTTAGGATGGGCACAGCCGCAACTGAGTTCGGATTTCATTGGAAGTTTGCCTGTATTGAATAATTTGCAGAGTGGATTGCGTGCCGACACACCGACGCCTTATAGCGTGAAGCCGGATAGTGTTGTAATAAATATGAAAGCAATTAATACGGGAATAAGTCTCTTAACTGGAGATATTAAGGTAGATTTTGAAGGTTATACGACAAGGACAATTCCAATGGTCGGTGATATGTTGTTGGGACGTCCTTTGACAATTGATGTACCTGGAAAAATTCAGGTTATTTCTTCTAAAATGGGTGAAGTGGCTGAGATTACGATTGATGTGACGGGAGAAGATGGGCAATTGGTTCCTTTTGGTATGGACATGGCCATCTCTTTGTTAGGAAAAGGAGCCAAACCTTTATTAAGTTTCTCTTTTGTTCAAAACCCGGCAACATCATTATTAGAAGCGACTGTAGATATTCAAGAGGGAATGTATAGTATTTGGGGATTAGTTAAAGGTATGCTCCAATTACCAGAGTTGCCACAATTGGATTACAAGATAACAGTGAATTTGTCTAGTATTTTTACAGGCGAACTTCCTATGATCCTTTATGGCATTCCTGAATCAGGTGAATCAAAAGAATTTCCTATGGGAGACGCTGTAATTGCTTTGGATTTCAGTAAGACTATTCCCGTTAGTTATATCAACGTTACTTCTTATGAAAATGCACAAGCGAACAAATGGAGCAAATATACCTTCATTCAAGAACAAGTAGCTTCAGGAATGACTGTTGCTATCGAAGACCATACTGCTATCGAAGGAAATTGGGAGCAATTGAAGTATAATGGTGCTTTCATCATTCGTATGAGTGATTCGAAGAGTACAGTAGCAGATATTAAAACTGCTGCGCAAACAGTGATAGAACGTGTTGTATCAGAATTGGCGGCAACAGGCGAAGCTTCTATTTATACGATGTCTATTGTTAAGTCGGTAGATTCGAATAGTGATGGTGTGAGAGATAATAATGATAGAGAAGTACCAGTGATGGATATCGAAGTGACTCCATCTATTTCCGGGACAAACGCTATCGCCGACATCAATATCAAATCATTTAAACAAGAAGATGCCAATGCTGTTGTAGATACGGAAATGAATCTGAAAGCTACGGCAGACCTTGCAGGTAGTGAGATTATCAAGATTGAGGTTATGCAAGGGGATGTAACTTTGGGTAGTGCATATTTCACTTCCAACATCGCTGGTATCGTAACAAGCAACGATGATATCACAATTAATACCGTAAAAGTAACACCGGTCGATGGTGGTATCTACATTGATAATAGTGAAAAGGCAACTTATCGTATCGTTAATATGAGTGGAGCTACGATTGCTAACGGAACTGTTTCTGGTGACAATGCTTATATTTCAACCTCTTCTTTGGCAAAAGGTGTATATGTGATTGTGGTAACGGAAAATGGTGTTAGCCAGTCTGTGAAATTTGCTCGTTGATTAAGTTTTTGATCTGAAATATTTTTATTCAAAGTGGCGTCGGTTGTTTCTTCGGAAATAACCGGCGTTAACTTTTTTACTTTGTTTCTCACATCTCTATTCTGTATCTTCGCTTCGTTTTTTATGTATAATTTAAATAGAAGATTATGAAGAAAAATCTGTTGTTTGTGTTTACAATGTTGTGTGCGTTGAGTTTCTTCACTGCTTGTAGTGATGATGACAACTCGGATTCGGGAGTGCCCGTGCTGTTGAAAGGTGAAACGGCTTTCAGTGCAGAAAAACTTTCTCTCAAATATGGAGACAGCCCGCTTTTGGGAAAAGCAATCACTTTTTCGACCGAAGATGGCAAAACCGGAACGATTAAGATGGAAGGCGTGTTTGATCCGAGTATCATCAAGGATCTGTTGCCTTCGAAAAATAACGTGGTTCCGGCATTAGCACCGGGAGTTATTCCGGGTGAAGTAGTAACTATGTTTAATGTTAATCTGACTCAGGATGGGAATAAATATACATTCGAAGGCACAGATTCCAACAACGGCCGCGAAATGAAGTACGCCGGCACGGTCGATTCCACCTCTATGACTTTGGCTGTCAATGTCACGATGCCTAAAAATGATTTATTGGGGACTTGGAATTTGGCGAAGCAAGATATGACAACCGGTAAATCGCCTGTTATTCTTTCTTGGATATCGACGTCTCCAGGTATCACAATTCCCGGCATGATAGATGAGCCGTGGCCAACCAAAGATGCCGCTGCTTTATTGGGGAATATCTTTTTGTCTCCGATGTTAACCAAGTATCTTCATACGGTAACATTTCAAGAAGATGGAAATATCGTTGCAAGTTATTCCGCCGCAGGTAAAGAAGACGAGAATTCTGTTTCGCCTGTTAATCTGGCCCAGTATTATATCAAAGATGGCAAGTTATATTTGCAATTGAATATAGATATGATTCTTGCGACTATTGCAGCTAATAAGACTAAAACGAAGGCGTTGGATGCTTCGGTGATTCTACAGTTTGCCTCTTTGCTTTCGGAAGGAATTCCTTTGAATTGTGAAATTAAGGATAGTACTGCTGCTATCTATGCAGACAAAGATTTGATTTTACCGTTGTTAAGTCTGCTTTCATCTGAAGAAATTGTCGAGTTGATTATTGCACAGGTTCCGGCTGGACAACAGGAGATGGTAAAAGCTATTTTTGATCAGCTTCCTGAACTGATTAAAACAACGACTGAGTTTAATGCAGGTCTTAATCTGGAGAAGGAGTAATTTGTATTGTTGATTTTATCTTATTTGAAAAAGACTGTATCAAAATCCATGTTTTACGTTTGAGGCGGGAATGGATTGTTTTGATACAGTCTTTTTTATGTAGTTTGGTGTTTTTGCGGTTCTTATGTATATTTCTTATCTCGGTGCCTTCCGGTACAAATAAATCGCGATAAACGTATACAATATATTCGGAATCCAGGCGGCCATAGCGGGGCTGAGGCTGCCGTTGATGGCGAAGGTCGATGTGACGGTGGTGAAGAGGATGTAGGAGAAACTCAAGGCCAGTCCGATGCCGATGTTCAACCCCATGCCTCCTTTGATCTTGCGGGAAGAGAGCGAGGCTCCGATGGAGGTCAGGATGAAGGCGGCCATGATGGCGGCAAAACGTTTGTGGTATTCGATCTGGAACGTCTGGATATTGCCGATCCCTCTTTTCTTCTGGCGGTCGATATACGTGGACAGTTCGGAAGAAGTCATCGTCTCGCAGTCATTGACAGAGATCAGGAAGTCCGAAGGGACGATTGTCAATGTGGTGTCCATGCGGCTCCCTTCGGTGATATGTTCGCGCATCCCGTCGAAGTCGCGGATCATGTAGTCGATCAGCGTCCAATTGTATAGCGAATCGTATTTGATGGAGTTTGCCGTGAGGCGTGAAATCATCTTCTTGTCCTCGAAGTGCTCCAAAGAGAAACGGTATCCCATCCCGGAACGCGCGTCGTAGCGGTCGAAATAGGCGATTACGCCCGGCTCGATCTCTAATTGGGCGGAACGGACATAGTCTACCTTCTTATTCTTGATATATTTGTTTTGGAAGTCGATACGCGTGGCGTTGGCAGGCGGAATGATATAAGCGTTCAGCACAAACGTACTGAGTGCAATGATCCCTGCCGAAATTGCGTAAGGCAACATCAGACGCCGGAAACTCATCCCGCTCGCCAACATTGCGATCACTTCTGAATTGTCTGCTAACTTTGAGGTGAAGAAGATAACGGCAATGAAAGTAAACAACGGACTGAACAGGTTCGCGAAATACGGGATGAAGTTCATGTAATAGTCGAAGACAATCGCTTTCAATGGTACGTCCGGACTCAGGAACTTGTCGATCTTCTCATTTATATCGAAGACGACCGAGATAGCGATAATCAGGGCAATCGCAAAGATATAAGTACCTAAGAATTGCTTGATGATATACCAGTCTATCCGTTTCAGTTTGAATTTCATGTGATAGTTTGCTTATAACCGGTTTGATAATTGACGGACCATTTCACTCTTCCAGGTCGTGAAATCGCCGGCAATAATATGTTTGCGTGCCTCTTTTACGAGCCATAGGTAAAACGCGAGGTTATGAATTGATGCCAGTTGAAGTCCTAACATCTCATTCACTTTGATCAAATGGTGTAGATACGCCTTGCTGTAGCGCGTGTCGATAGCCGAATGAGCATCCGGATCGATAGGAGAGAAGTCGTTCTCCCATTTCTTATTACGCATATTGATCGTGCCGAAGCGGGTAAATATCTGTCCATTACGTCCGTTGCGCGTCGGCATGATGCAGTCGAACATATCGATACCCCGTTCAATCCCCTCTAGAATATTGATCGGTGTGCCGACTCCCATTAGGTAACGAGGCTTGTCTTTCGGCAGGATCTCGTTGACTACTTCGATCATCTCGTACATCTTCTCTGTTGGTTCGCCTACTGCCAGGCCACCGATCGCATTGCCGTCAGCGCCCTTTTCCGCTACATTCTCGGCTGCCTTTCGGCGCAGTTCCGGATAAACACAACCTTGTACAATCGGGAAAAGACTTTGCTGGTAACCGTATTTCGGCTCTGTAGAGTTGAAACGTTCGAAACAACGGTCCAGCCAACGTTCCGTCAGACCGAGGGACTTTTTCGCGTATTCATAATCGGCATCGCCCGGACAACATTCATCGAAAGCCATAATGATATCCGCTCCGATGATCCGCTGGATATCCATAACCTTTTCCGGGGTAAACAGATGCTTGGAGCCGTCGATATGTGAGCGGAACATGGCGCCTTCCTCATGCAACTTGCGGTTTTCGGAAAGAGAAAAAACCTGGAAACCACCGCTATCTGTCAGGATTGGCCGATTCCATGTGTTGAATTTGTGCAATCCGCCTGCCTGTTCCAATATTTCCAATCCGGGACGGAGATATAAATGGTATGTGTTTCCTAAAATGATTTGTGCGTTGATATCTTCTTCCAACTCGGTCATGTGGACGCCTTTAACTGTGCCCTGTGTACCGACCGGCATAAAAATAGGCGTTTCAATTACTCCATGATCAGTGGTAATCAGACCCGCCCTTGCATTTGATTTTGTGTCGTTATGTTGTAATTCGAATTTCATGGCTGCAAAGATAAAGAAAAGGCCTTACTTTCACAAATAAGGCCTCATAATATAGTCGGTTATATATCGTTAATCAGAAACCGAAATCGTCTACCTCGATTTCTTTGATTTCCTCTTCTTTAGGCTTTTCGACGAATTTGTGCTCAACGTTCGATTTGATGATGATGGCACGCATTGGGCGTACCGGACAGATCGATTCGCATCCGCCGCATCCGATACAGAGATCAGGGTTGATCTGCGGGATCGTCAGTGTTCCTTTGTAAGGAACCATGTGTACGGCCTGGGTCGGGCAATGTTCTGCACAGGCACCGCAGTCTTTCTCTTCCGTATTAACAACACAACGGCCTTTGAAGAAAGTGGCAATGCCGACCTGTGTCGTTGTCTTCTCTTCGATAGTCAGAGGTTTGATCGCACCGGTAGGGCATACATCGGAACAGACTGTGCACTCGTAGTTGCAATAACTGCTGATATAGGCCAGACGTGGTTTCAACATATAATCCAAACCGTATTCCAATCCTGTCGGGCGCAAGACCTGGCTCGGACAGCGGACGACACATATCTGGCATCCTGTACATTTGTCTTTGAAACGTTCCAGGCTGATAGAACCCGGAGGCGTGAGGGGAGGCCACTTCTTTCTGCCTTTTCTGTTCATTTTCCCTTTTCCTCCTTCGGCAATCGCAGATGCGATCGGCAGCGAGGCGGCAATGGTTGCACTTGTGGCCAGAAATGTACGGCGGCTGTTGGCGACTGTCAGTTGGCTGGAATATAATTCCTTTACAGCTTGGGTATCGACTGTCTCCTCCTGTTTCATACCCGGAAATTGCAGACGGTACTGCAAGCCGCCTTTGGCACAGGAAGAAACACAATTGAAACAATCTACGCAACGGGATGTATCGATCGTCAGGTTTTTGCTGTCGATCGCTTCCGCCTTGCAGGTATGTTCGCAATTCCCGCAATGCGTACAGGCTTCCTTATCGAAAGTTATACGGAAGAACGAGTAGCGCGAGAAAAGACTCAACAAAGCTCCGACAGGGCAGATCGTATTACAGAACAGTCGTCCGCGGAAAACAGTCATGACGATGAAAACAAGCAATGCGATAGTTGCTGCGATCAGACCGGAAGCCGTCACGGTACTGATTGTCACATGGAACAACGAGTAGTTGTCCACTTTCATCAGCAGGTCCCCGTTACGGAGAACGCCGTCAGCGGAGGACCCCTTGAGCACCTTGCCGATCAGAACGCCCTTTTCGTCGTCCGGCAGGCCGAACGCCTTGCGCATGGCCGCGCCGAAATAGCGCACCTGCACGAAGCGGGTCTTTATCGAGAAGAAAAGTCCCGCGGCGACGAGCATGACGATGAGGATGTAGTCCGAGAGATAGCTGTTGACGGTCTGAACGATCTTGAGTAAGGTTTCCATGCTGATTTCTCCTTATAAAAGTGATAAAAGCTGCGGCCAGACGGCCACAGCTCCGGAGAAAAACAAAAGCGATATATTCCCGATCCGCATCGGATCGGGGAGCCGCTCTGTCCTTTTGCCTGAGAGATTCGGCTCTGCGCGAGCCTTGCACCTTCGGCACCCTTTGGCCAGCCGGCCAAGGGATTCTCCAGAGACTCTCCGCCTCCAGTCTCTTGCGATTCTGGGGGCTTCAACGAGTTAAAATATTAAACATGCTCGTATTATACACCATTCCCGCACGTTGTCAAGAACTTTTT
>ENA-ORTG01003486-ORTG01003486.1-human-gut-metagenome-genome-assembly--contig:-NODE-3486-length-11098-cov-3.565879_pt1 | contig 11098 bp, 10 predicted proteins | sample MGYA00241906_ERZ509176 | MGnify/ENA primary metagenome ERZ509176 (study PRJEB26280, sample SAMEA2338811) | human gut metagenome | biome: human gut; feature: human-associated habitat; material: faeces... | reverse complement strand
CCGAAAACAAATCGCTCTGACGGGGATTGTTTTCGAATCATCATGGCGTTCTATTTTACATATGAGTTTTCTTAATGCCCATCTTCTTTCGTTGCTTCTCCGTAAGAGAAATCGAGTAGTTTCTGTACTCTGCGTTGCAGATGCTACATTTCCTGCTGATGCAACTGCTCTTCGAAATCTGAAGCAAAATGCTCTCTCTTACTTCTGCCTCATCATCTACCAGCATAATTTTATACAAAATACTTTCACCCCCGCTGTAACTTTTACAGATATTTCAATGCTTCCCTTAAATTTGCCGCCGGAAGCAGGCGGATTCCTTCCACTTTCCCAATTGAAGGCATGGAAACTGCCGGCAGAATGATCGTCTCAAACCCTAGTTTCCTGGCCTCTGCCACTCTCTGTTGTGCCATGCTGACGGCACGGATCTCGCCGCTCAAACCAACTTCTCCGAATGCCAGTGTTTTTTCGTCAATCGCAATGTCTTTGTAGCTGGAGATCAGTGCGAGCACGATCGCTAGGTCGATCGCCGGCTCGTTCATGCGGATGCCTCCCGCAATGTTGACATAGGCATCACAGGTTGATAAATGCATACCGATGCGTTTTTCGATTACAGCCATCAGAAGCCCGACTCGGTTGTAGTCGGTGCCGGCTGCCGTCCTTCTTGGCATCGCAAGGTTGCTGCGGCACACAAGTGCCTGAACTTCTACAAGAATCGGCCTTGTGCCTTCCATGGAACAGGACACGATTGATCCGGATGCTCCCTGCGGCTTGCCGCTTAACATATATTCCGATGGATTTTTGACTTCTTTTAATCCACTCTGGCACATCTCAAAAACACCGATCTCGTTGGTGGAGCCGAATCGGTTCTTGACGCCACGAAGGATGCGGTAGGCTGCATGGCGGTCACCCTCGAAATACAGCACGGTATCAACCATATGCTCCAGAACTCTCGGTCCTGCGACAACTCCTTCTTTTGTCACATGTCCGACAATAAAAATGGAGATTCCCATACGTTTTGCGATCTGCATAAATACAGAAGTAGCTTCTCTTACCTGCGATACACTTCCCGGTGCGGAGGAAACGTCTTCCTGATACATCGTCTGGATCGAATCAATCACTACGATTTCCGGCTGCACACGCTCGATCACCCCCTGGATCGTCTCAAGGCTGGTCTCACAGAGCAACAGCATTTCCTCTCCGAAACTTCCGATTCTGGACGCTCGCAGTTTAATCTGCTGAAGCGATTCTTCACCCGATATATACAATACTTTTTTGCCTTTTTCTGTGAGATTTTTGCAGACCTGCAAAAGAATGGTTGATTTTCCGATACCCGGATCACCGCCGACCAGAACCAGCGATCCGGCAACAATGCCTCCGCCAAGCACACGATCCAGCTCTTCAAATCCGGTCGCTGTGCGTATCTCGCTCTCTGTCTTGATTCCGGATAATTTCACCGGCTGTGCCTCATGTATCCTGACCGCCAGGCTCTCTGCTTTTTTACTGCTTTTTCCCGCCTTCCCGGTCACGACGGTCTCCTCGACCAGTGTATTCCACTCTTTGCAGGCCGGACACTGTCCCATCCATTTTGCAGACTCATAACCGCAGTTCTGACAGAAAAAAATTGTTGATTTTTTTGCCATGTTCCCTCCTTCAAAGAATACTGCCGATTCTTTCCGGCAGATATTTCTGTTTTGTTTTTCTCGTCATCACAGCAAAAAGGGAACGTCCGTCCCGACGCTCCCCCCTTTTCTTATGCTGAGAAGATTCTCAATTTTTATAATGATTCTTCAAAACACTTGCTGTCAGAATCAGATTATTACATTTTTTCGATGCGAACTGCCGCACTTTCTGTGCTGTCAAGCTCTACGCTCAGTACCAGTTTGCCGCCGAGGTTTGTCTTCATCTCGCCAACTTCCTTATCATCGACAAATACCTGATAGCTTGTCTCCTCTTCCAGCTCTACGGTAATCTGTGCATCGGTCGGGCACTCTACGGTAAAGCTCATACCATTCTCGGTCGCTTTCAAATGGCTGACTGCGGTTCCCGGTACGGATTCGTAAACAAACATGCCATTTCTCTCAAGCTTTGTGATCTCCTTGAAAGTTTTTACTTTATACAGATCGCCGTCATGCTCAAAATCGGATTTTTTGGATTTGGCCGGCAGCTCATAATTACCGAAACTGATCGTTCCATCTGCTTCTGTGCGTATCAATTCACTTACTACTGACATATCTATGCCCTCCTGGTATTCTCTTTTGTCGCTTTATCCTGCTGTCAAACCAGCTTTCTTTCAAGTCAAATGCACGAAAACTCAGTGTATGATTCTGACTGGATTTGCTGATATTCAAATCAAACGCATGTAAAAGTGTTCAACAGTTATGGGATTTCTCCTCGACTTTTGTCTTATTTTACCATAATCGAACTTACTTATCCAGAGCTTTTTCATTCTTCACAGAAAATTTAATTTCTTCTTTAGAAACGCCAAGCAGTACTTTATCCCCTGCTTTTACCTTGCCCTCCAGGATCTCCTGTGCCAGTGCATCTTCTACTTTCGTCTGGATCGCACGTTTCAGCGGTCTTGCACCGTATTTTTCATCAAAGCCTGCTTTTGCGATCAGTTCTTTTGCAGCACTTGATATCTTCAGTGTGATATCCATCTGCTCTTTGCAGCGTTTTGCGAACTGCTCCAGCAGGATCTCTGCGATCCTGGTGATATTCTCACGGTTCAGTGCATGGAAGACGATCGTCTCATCGATACGGTTTAAGAACTCCGGTTTGAACATCCGGCGTACCTCTTCCATCACACTGCCTTTCATATATTCATAGTTGTGCTTCTCATCGTCCACCGATGCAAATCCCAGCTTTTTCGGGGAAATGATCGACTGTGCTCCGGCATTGGAGGTCATGATGAGGATCGTATTCTTGAAATCCACCTGTCTGCCCTGAGAATCGGTGATGTGTCCGTCGTCCAGCACCTGAAGCAAAATGTTAAATACATCCGGATGTGCTTTTTCAATCTCGTCAAACAGGATCACGGAATATGGATTTCTGCGGACTTTCTCAGAAAGCTGTCCACCTTCTTCATATCCCACATATCCAGGAGGGGAACCTACCAGTTTTGAAACACTATGTTTTTCCATGTATTCAGACATATCAACGCGGATCATGGCGTCTTCACTTCCGAAAACGGTCTCTGCCAGTGCTTTGGAAAGCTCGGTCTTGCCGACACCGGTCGGACCAAGGAACAGGAAAGAACCGATTGGACGTTTCGGATCTTTCAGTCCGACACGGCCTCGTTTGATGGCTTTGGCAACAGCAGTTACGGCCTCATCCTGACCTACAACTCGTTTATGCAGTGTAGATTCAAGCTTTAAGAGGCGACCGGATTCTTTTTCTGTCAGGCGGCTGACCGGTATTTTCGTCCATACGGCTACCACATCTGCTACATCTTCCTCGCCAACTGTCAGTTTCTTGCCGGAACGTTTGCGATCCATCTTTTTCTGTTCTTTTTTCAGCTCTTCTTCTACTCTGATCTGTTCCTGCCCAAGATTAGAAGCCTCTTCAAAATCTCCGAGAACGATGCTCTCTTCTTTTTCTTTTAAAATCTGCTCCAGTCTCTGCTGAAGCTTTTCAAGCTGCTTCGGTGCCTGATATCCTTTGAGCTGCTTTCTTGATGCTGCTTCATCCATCAGATCGATCGCCTTATCCGGAAGGAAACGGTCGTTGACATAACGTCTGGAAAGTTTCACTGCTGCATCCAGGGCTTCGTCGGAGATCCGAACACCATGGTGTTCCTCATAGTATGGACGGATTCCTTTTAAGATTTCAAGCGTCTCCTCCTCGCTCGGCTCTTCTACCATAACCGGCTGGAAACGTCGCTCCAGTGCCGGATCTTTTTCGATGTATTTTCGGTACTCCTCGATCGTGGTGGCACCGATCAGCTGGATCTCTCCTCTGGAAAGGGACGGTTTTAAAATATTGGAGGCATCCATGGCTCCTTCTGCTCCGCCTGCCCCGATGATCGTGTGCAGCTCATCGATAAACAGCAGCACATCGCGGCTGTCCGTCACTTCCTGGATCACTTTTTTGATGCGTTCCTCAAACTCGCCGCGGTATTTGGAACCGGCAACCATGCTCGCCATATCCAGTGTGACCACGCGTTTGTTCTGAAGCATCGGTGGAACGGCTCCGAGCACGATCCGCTGTGCCAGCCCTTCTGCGATCGCCGTCTTGCCGACACCCGGCTCACCGATCAGGCACGGATTGTTCTTCGTCCTGCGGCTTAAGATCTGCAAAATACGCTCGATCTCTGCGTCACGGCCGACGATCGGGTCCAGCTCGCCCTCTGCTGCCATCTCTGTCAGATCACGGCTGTACTGATCCAGCACCGGAGTCGCACCGCCGTCCCTTCTTGCCTTTTCTTTCTGTGCCAGCTCTTTGTACATGGACTCCTCAATCCCCATCGCACTAAGAACGCTGAGGTAAAGTTTGCGGATATCGATCTCCATCGTGTGCAGCAGTCTGGTTGCCACGCATTCCGTATCTTTTAAAAGTGCCAGAAGCAGATGCTCCGTCCCCACTTTTTCCATATGGAAGAAATCCGCCTCATGCACGGCATTCTCAAGAATAATTTCGGTCCTTGGCGTATAGTCGGTCTCTTCTGTCAGGGTATCTCCCTCTGATGTGATCAGATTTGCAACTAAAGTGCGAATCTTGACGGTGTCTGCACCGGACTCTTTTAAAAGGATCGCCGCCGTGCCTTCGCCTTCTTCTAAAAGTCCAAGCAGCAGATGCTCGGATCCTATGTATCCATTTCCATTATTTTTGGCTGCCTTTTTTGCCAGCTTTAATACTTTTTCTGCATTTTCTGTAAAACGCTCACGCAATCTTATCGCCTCCTGTCTTTCTTTTTACAGACTTGATGATGCCAGGGTCAAAAGGTCTTTCTTGCTTGCAAGATAAGACATTTGAACTTAGGACCTCAACATCATTTGATCATAACGGCTCGTATTCTGAGAAAATCTCATCAACCAGCTCATGCACTTCGTCTGCTGAAATATTTTTGCAGTGTGCTTTTGCCAGAATAACTCTGAGATTTTTCTTAATTTCATTTATTGCTTCCATTTTATCAACATCCAGTGCGATCACGGCTCCCTTTCTCCGGTCTATTGTCAAAAATCCTTCCTGACGCAGCAGAGAATATGCCTTGTTGACCGTGTGCATGTTGATGCCGATATCGCCCGCCAGCTGCCGGACGGACGGCAGGGAATCTCCCTCCTGGATCACAGAAGTTGCGATCCCGAGAATGATCTGATTCCGCAGCTGCATATACAACGCTTCTTCGCTCTGAAAATCAATTTTTATAACCATAAAGCCACCCTCTTTTGTTGTCTTACCAAAGGAATATCCTTCGATATACAGTAAAATTCGAGTCGGAGCGTATATTCCGACTAAGACAAATGCTGCAAAGCACTTGTTCTCTTTGCAGCACATTTGTTATACATATGGTAGCATATATAGCTCATATAGTCAAGTTATGGCTTTCAGTCGAACGCACATGCGATTCATGCGGTGCTACTGCCCTGAAAACAGCGTCAGCAGATCTTTCATTTCCCCGATCTTTGCTGCATATTCATATTCATATTCTATAACGTTTCCAAATCCATAAGAAGCAAAGATAAACGGCACGCCTGCTTCTTTGGAGGCGTCGCAGTCCCCTTTGGTATCTCCGATATAAACTGGTGCTTTCAGGCTATTTCTTTTCACCAGAAGGCGGATATTTTCACCTTTGTTCTTTCCGGTATTTCCGAAACACTCGATATCTTTTATGTACGCCTCCAGCTGTGTCTTTCTTAAGAACTGTTCAATGTAGCCGCACTGACAGTTGCTGACAATATAAAGATCATATGTTTTTGCAAGCTGTTTTATGACTTCCCGGACATCCGGATAGCAGATATCCTGTTGATTTTCTTCCAGTGCCTCTTCTTCATAAACGCAGCATTTTTCCAGAATGGTTTCCTGCACTTCTTTTGAAGCCTCCGGAAAAAGGGATGCTGCGATCACGGACATGGTCTTTCCAAATAACTGTTTTAATTCCCCCGCTGTTACGATGCGGTCTTTAATACCACATTCCAGAACTGCCTGTGTCCAGGCCTCAGCCACGATCGGCGTGCTGTCCCAGAGTGTTCCGTCCACATCAAATATGATTCCGTCTGTATACATAATCTCTCCTGTCTTCGTAATCCCCGGCCTGCAAAGCACAAAGATCACGCATGATTCCTGCATTTTTATTTGCCTGACAATGCATGCTGCAGTTGTCAGAAGATACTATACGCTTTATCATACGCAATCTTCTGCAAATAATCAAGCACTTTCCCCGCTCACTCCGATTGCCGGAACTGCCGCACATATTTCTGTCTGCTGCGTCCTGCTGTTGTAATACATGGTCAGTGCCAGATTTACCCGGGTTGTCCCCTGCCTTACACTCTCCGAAAAACAGGGACTGTAGGCATAAACCGTATACAAATTCCCATCCTGGTTTTTGATCACGGTTCTGGCATGCATATCTTCCAGCAGCTGTTCTGCGATCGCTTCTTTTTTCTCTTCTGACAGATTTCCGAGATAAAACCCTTGCACTGCCACACTGCTTCGTTTGCTTTCCATCGTTTCATCCAGAACGTTCTGCATTTTCGTTCTTAAAGTCTGTGCCTCTTCAAATCCGCCGCCGGGAATAGTCACGTTTGCATACAGGCTCTGTCCGGTGATCGCCCCTTTTTCTCTCCAGGTGACAAGACGCAGCACAGTATCGGCGTTTGCCCCTTCTTTTTGCAGTACGACACTCTGACTGTCCTCTCCGTAGGTACGATAGACCAGAATCTGACTGGAAATACCAAGTGAGGCTGCGATCTGACGCAGGTATTCTTCCCGGCGTTCCAGCATCTGCACCTGCTTCTCTTTTTTCAGCTTTCCATAGTACTGCACGATACCGCTGCGGTTGTCTGTTCCAATATCCGAGAACGCTACCACTGCCTCCATCTCTCTGCTTTCCTGCTTCTTTGCCCAGATCTGCAGTCCTGCCGCTGCCCACAGGCCAAAAAACAGAATCAGTCCTGCCCGTTTCAGCCATCTTTGCATCCTATATCCCTCCATTGTTTCCCGAATTTAGTTTCGTCTGTTTTCATTATTTCCCGTCTCTGGAAGAATATACAGAAAAACTCTTTTCGTTTGCTTTTGCAGAACATTTTCATCTCAAGTTAAGTACTGAAAACTTCAGGCAGCAGAAAACCGGCCCGGATATAAACATATCCTGCCGGTTTTCTTATTATCATCATTATTATTTTGTTACATGGTCTGCCAGTTCGATACGGACCAGTGCCTTGTGCAGTGCCAGCTCTGCCCGCGTGATATTGATGTTGGACTTATCATTCTGCAGTCTGCGTTCTGCACGGATCTTTGCTTCCTGTGCCCGGTTGCGGTCAATCTCATCCGGCCACTCGGCGATCTCTGCAAGGATCGTGATCCTGTCACCTAAGATTTCCATAAATCCGGTGTGCAGTGCTGCTTCCTTTTTATTTCCGCCTTCTTCGGTGATCGTGGCGATCCCCGGCTCCAGAACAGTTGTCATCGGAATATGGTTCTTATAGATACCAATCTCGCCTTCTACGGTATTCAGCTCCAGAAAACTGGCTTTTCCACTGTAAAATACACGATCCGGTGTAATGATCTTCAGATCAAAAAGATTGTCTGCTGCCATTTTACACCTCCCTATTTCATGCGGGCTGTGACATCATCGATCGAGCCTGCGTTCAGGAAGTAGCTTTCCGGAACATCATCGTGCTTGCCTTCGAGAATCTCGCGGAATCCGCGGATGGTCTCAGAGAGCGGCACATAACGTCCGTCCAGACCGGTAAACTGTGTTGCCACAAAGAACGGCTGTGACAGGAATCTCTGTACTTTTCTCGCACGGCTCACGACCAGCTTGTCGTCCTCGGAAAGCTCGTCCATACCAAGGATGGCTATGATATCCTGAAGTTCTTTGTATTTCTGCAGGATCTCCTGCACGCCTCGTGCCGTTTTATAGTGTTCCTCGCCTACGATACGCGGGTCCAGAATACGGGATGTGGACTCCAGCGGATCAACTGCCGGATAAATTCCCAGCTCTACGATGGAACGGGAAAGTACAGTCGTAGCATCCAGATGTGCGAATGTCGTAGCCGGTGCCGGGTCTGTCAGGTCATCCGCCGGCACATAAACGGCCTGTACGGATGTGATGGAACCGCTCTTTGTGGAAGTGATACGCTCCTGAAGAGCACCCATCTCGGTCTGCAGTGTCGGCTGGTATCCTACTGCGGACGGCATACGTCCAAGCAGGGCGGAAACCTCGGAACCTGCCTGCGTAAAACGGAAAATATTGTCGATGAACAGCAGGACATCTTTTCCTGCCTGGTCACGGAAATATTCTGCCATCGTAAGTCCGGTAAGACCGACACGCATACGTGCTCCAGGCGGCTCGTTCATCTGACCGAACACCATGGTGGTCTTATTGATAACTCCGGATTCCTCCATCTCGTGATAGAGGTCATTTCCTTCTCGTGTACGCTCACCAACTCCGGTAAATACGGAATATCCACCGTGCTCGGTTGCGATATTGTGGATCAGCTCCTGAATCAGAACGGTCTTTCCTACACCTGCTCCTCCGAACAGACCGGTCTTACCGCCTTTCTGATACGGGCAAAGCAGATCGACTACCTTGATACCGGTCTCCAGGATCTCGGTAGATGTGGACTGTTCTTCAAAAGAAGGTGCTTTTCTGTGGATCGGTAAATATTCGACGCCTTCCGGTGCCGGCTTTTTATCAATCGCATCTCCGGTTACATTGAAGATACGTCCAAGTGTCTTTTCTCCGACCGGAACGGTGATCGGTGCACCGGTTGCGATCGCTTCGGCACCACGAACCAGCCCATCGGTCGGTCCCATCGCAATGCATCGCACCGTATCGTCACCTAAGTGCTGTGCAACTTCTGCTGTCAGCACACCGCCGTCCGGAGCTGCGATATGGATCGCATCGTAGATCTTTGGCAGCTTGCCTTCCGGAAATTTAATATCCAGGACCGCACCAATGATCTGCGTGATCTTTCCTTGAATTTGTTCTGCCATGTTTCCTCCTAGTAATGCCGCATACGCTGCGGCAGACGTTTCTATTCAACAGCCTCGGCTCCTGCAATGATCTCGGTCAACTCCTGCGTGATCGATCCCTGTCTTGCACGGTTGTACTGCAGTTCCAGGCTTTCCATCATGTCCTCTGCATTGCTCGTAGCTGCATCCATTGCCTGCATACGTGCACCGTTTTCGCTGGCTGCCGCCTCGTTTAACGCTCCGTACAGAAGACTTGCGATATATTTTGGTATAATCATATCCAGGGCTTCTTCCTCGCCCGGCTTGTAGTTCATCGGCGTATTCCGCTCTGCATCGGACAGCTCTTTGTCACTGAATTCCACCGGAAGCAGCTTTAAAAGTTTCGGCTCATGTACCACCGTGTTTTTGAAGCTGGTATAGACAAGATAAATCTCTCCGATCTTCTCTTCCTCGAAATCTTTCAGGACTCTCTGGCTGATCTCCACCGCATCCGAATACAGAGGGGAATTGATCACCTCGCTGTAATCTTCTGCGATCTCATAGCCTTTTCGTTCCAGTGCTTCATGCCCTTTTCGGCCGATGTTATAGATCAGAAGCTCTTTTCCTTCCAGTTCGCCCTGCGTGAGCATTTTCACGATGTTGGAGTTGTAACCGCCTGCCAGTCCTCTGTTGGATGAGATGACGATCACACCCTTTTTCCCCGATTTTCCGCTTTTCAGATACGGGTGTTCCACAATGCCGGTACGTGCAAGCATACTGGTCACCGTGGCATACATATGGTTAAAATACGGTTTGCATTCTTCCGCTTTTTCCCTCGTCCTCTGAAGCTTTACGGTGGAAACCAGCTTCATGGCTTTTGTGATCTGCTGTGTGCTGGCGATACTGTTTCTGCGCCTCTGAATATCTCTCATTGAAGCCATGGTATCATCCTCCTGCTTTCTTTTCCGTCATCATGCTGCTTTATTCAGCTGCAGAAAATTTTGCTTTGCACTCACCGATCGCCTGGATCAGTTTCTGCTCTGCTTCGTCGGAAAGTACCCTGGTCTCTTTGATGCTCTCCGGAATCTCCGGATATTTGGTCTTGATATATTCAAACAGTGCTTCTTCAAACTCCAGAACTTTTTCTGTCGGAATATCCAACAGATGTTTTCTGGTAGCCGCATACAGGATGATAACCTGATATTCTACCGGAACCGGTGCATACTGCGGCTGTTTGAGGACTTCACGGATACGCTCGCCCTGTGCCAACTTTTCTTTGGTATCGGCATCCAGTTCGGAACCAAACTGTGCAAAAGATGCCAGCTCACGGAACTGTGCCAGCTCTACTCGGATTGGGGCAGCAATCTTTTTCATTGCCTTGATCTGAGCGGAACCTCCAACTCGTGATACAGAAAGTCCGGCATTTACCGCCGGGCGGAATCCGGCATTGAACATCTCTGTCTCCAGATAGATCTGACCGTCTGTGTTATCACCGTTTTCATCCAGTGGAAGAAGTGCGATATACTCCTTTTCATCTGCTTCAAAAATATTGAGAACAGCGCATTCAAGTTCCTCATTATTCTCCAGTGTCAAAGTGACTGTGAGGGATTCGTTTTCGTTCATAATCTTCTCCTTTGAATCTGTGTTGTATTTCATTCCGTATTGACCAGCCAGGTGCTCAAAACGAGAATGATCAGCTATCTTGATGGTAACAAAAAGGGGAGAAAAAAGCAAGATAAGATTGACTTTCGGGTTAAACAAGGTAGAATAAAAGTGTTACTGATAGAAGTGAAAGGATAATAGACAATATGAAGAAAAGATGGATACTGTGTACAGTGGCAGTTTTGTGTATAGCGGCAGCACTGCTTGGATGTGGAAAGAAAAATGTTGGAACACCGGAAGATAATGCAGTAGTAGAAGAGGATGATAAGAAAAATGATAATACAGGGGAAGGTGGCAGACTGTTTGGATTTAGTGGGATTGA
>ENA-ORTG01003478-ORTG01003478.1-human-gut-metagenome-genome-assembly--contig:-NODE-3478-length-11107-cov-14.310532_pt1 | contig 11107 bp, 10 predicted proteins | sample MGYA00241906_ERZ509176 | MGnify/ENA primary metagenome ERZ509176 (study PRJEB26280, sample SAMEA2338811) | human gut metagenome | biome: human gut; feature: human-associated habitat; material: faeces... | reverse complement strand
CTTTCATTACTATTTGTGCCGCCGGCTGAAGGCGGCGGAATGGAGATTAGTATGTAAAATGGGAGGTTTTTTAACCTCCCATATTCATAATTTTAGATGAAGTGAAGGGTAACGTCTATAGATTGTATATTGAACAGATTAGAAAAGTGGTTAATAAGAGGAAAAAGAGATCATTAGAGGAGAATAGTGTAATGAATAAAAGAAGAATTGTAAAAGAAATAATGAATCCGTATATGGACAAAAATGGTTTTACATTAGCAAAGTATGAGCGCGGCGACTGGTATTATCGAAAAAAAATAGAAGGAGCATTATTGGAAATATGTATTTCTGATGCAAACGGAAGACTTCACATGCACATAGGGATTTATGGAAAGGGTTATGATGCGCAGGCAGAGCAGTTTTTGGGTACTTTGACTGCACCTAGGACAAGTACATGGGACTGGGATTACTGGAGGAAGGAATCGGAAGAAAAAAAGGAGAAGGCATATAAAGACACATTGTATGATTTCCGAGATATATTGGAACTAAACGGAAAAGAAATCTTTGAAAAAATTGTGACAGATTATAAAAACAGGATTCCCAATAGAAAACACTATTTACTGATGATGGAACATTATGATGAATTGGAGAAAAAATATAGTGAAGAATTGTGTCCGGAGAAATGTAATATTGTGGAATTATGGGAGAAAATTGCTGCCTGGGTGGAGAAAGCGCGTAAATATCCTTTAGAAGAAATAGAGGAGAGACTGATAGGATATGTGACAGTGATGGAAACGGAAATGATAAAAAGATATGGTGGAGAAAGGGAAAATAACCAGGATGCGGAATCCTGCTTTATATGTAATGTGGGAAACTCGCGAGATACAATTAATTTCATGGCACGTTTTTTCTTGCTGTGGAAAAACAAAGATGCTAAAGATTGGGAAAAAAGAGAAATAGAATCTTTGTGTAATGAGCAATTGTCTGACTGAATTCTTGTTAGAGAAAGTGGCTTCTCTTGAGATAAAGATAGGATTCTTGCACAGAAATTAAACTCCTACACCTACGATGACAAGGATGCAACCTTCGCGTACCAGATCGTGGAGACCGACCGGACATTTACCTATGATGCAGCCGGAAAGCTCCTGACCGCTACGGAGACCGAGGACAATTATGGCACCTGCGTCTACACGTCAAGTATGACCTCATGGGCAACCGTATCTAGAGAAAGTGCTATCTTATCTGCTTAACTCTATTCCCTTGACGACTTCACAATGCGCATGCTACACTAATTGAGTCAGGGGAGTGGGGGGAGAGTATTTCTCACACATTAAATTAGAATCACAGAATCAGCGGTTTTTCGGACTTGATGAAGTCGTGGAATACCGATGATTTCTGTTACGTTTACAAATCCGTCGATTACACTACCGGGAAAAGTTTCGAAATGCCGCTGATTTTTTGCTGTTTTTACAAGCCAGATAACTGCAACAGTAAGGAAAAACAGCATTGCATACCCATTCGGAAAGCAACAACTGTATAAGCAACTTCCTGTGCATGGATAGCATCTATCCACTGTATTATGACATTTCGCTGTTCATCAGATAAACCAAGCTTTTCATATTCTGCATTCAGTTCATTTTCCAATACTGTGGCTTTAAGATAGTTAGCATCTTGTTAGGCATTCTGACAAATGTTATTGTAATGACGTTCTTCCAAATGGTTATAAAGTAGTTGAAAAATATCTATATCCATCATTGGATGTATAACATTATAATTTAAATGGTATGACTTTTGACGATTCCAAACGCTTTCCAATGGAATCCACTGTGAAGGGACGGGAAGTCCCAAGAAAAATTTTGCTTAAATTTCAGAGGTGCTCTCTGGCAATGACAAAGCAGAGAGATTCTTAAATGAAGAAAAAAGAAAAAAATAGTATTTAATTAATTGATTTTTTTGAAATAATCGCATATACTATTAATACAGATGAAGATCTGTTGTGCATATGCACAATAAATATATGGGCTGGTCGTAAGACCCGGGTCCACCAAACGGCGGGGAAGACACCCGCCATTTTTATTATACGGGGGATGAATGAAAGAATTAAGCATTTTTGTAGATGAATCTGGTGATTTTGGAGTTTATGATTATCATGCACCATTTTATATTATATCTATGGTATTACATGATCAGGCAGTTAACATTGTCGACGATTTGAAAATATTGGAGAATGAACTTAGTAATATTGGATGGTCAAAGCATAGTGTTCATTCTGGACCGGTGATAAGGTCGGAAGAAGAATATCGAGGATATGATTTAAAAGAACGACAAAAAATTATTATGAAAATGATGAGTTTTGTACGTCGTTTGAATATAAACTTTAAGTCAATATACATAGAAAAGAAACATATAGAGGATTCTATAGAAGCAACCGGAAAGCTTAGTAAGCAATTGGCTGTATTTATTCGTGATAATTATGCTTTCTTTTGCAATTATGATACTGTTAAGATATATTATGATAATGGACAAGTGGAGGTAACAAGAATTCTATCATCAGTTTTTAACGCATTATTGGAAAACGTTGAATTTCGTAAGGTAATTCCAGCTGATTATAGATTGTTTCAAGTTGCAGATTTGATATGTACACTTAAGTTGACGGAACTAAAGATGGAGAATCATTTGTTGTCAAAATCAGAAATATATTTTTTCAATGATGAGAGAACATTAAAGAAGAATTATTTGAAGCCGCTATCAAAGAAAGAATTGTAGAGCAAAATTATAGAAAGAATCGGTAGACAGTAAAATGTCAGCCGGTTCTTTTTATTTTATCCAGAAAATGATGTAATATTGTGTTATATTGCAGTTAGTGCAAGAACAGGTAGTAGTTTAAACAAAGGAAGGGCATAGCCAACGACTTTATCGTTGCTGTGCCCTTCCCTTAAATATATTTACTCTGCCAGTTCTTCCCATTGTTCATATAATTTTTCCAATTGTTCTTGGCAGGTAGTCTGCTCTTTGGACAGCTCCTGCAGCTTTGCCACCTGGGTGCTGATGGCGGGATCGGACATTTCGGTGTCGATCTCGGAGATGCGGGCTTCCAGTTCGGCAATCTTTTCCTCGCATTTTTTCAGGTCGTTTTCTTTCTTGCGGAGTCTCGCCTGTTCTTCCTTCTGGGCTTTCCAGTCCAGTTTGACTTCGGATTCTGCAGCTTTAGCTGCAGCTGTGTTATCTGCGTCAGTATTCTGCGGAGCACTGGCTTCTATGGCAGCCATCACGGTGTCGTGTTTTTCCAGATAGTAGTCATAATTTCCAACGTAACTTACAAATTGTCCCTCTGTCAGATCCAGGATCCTGTGGGCGGTACGGTTGATGAAGTAACGGTCGTGGGAGACATACAATATCGTTCCCTCGTAACCGTTCAGGGCGTCCTCCAGAATCTCCTTGGACATGATATCTAAGTGGTTCGTCGGCTCATCCAGGATGAGGAAGTTTGCGTTGGAGAGTACCAGCTTGGCGAGAGACACGCGTCCGCGCTCACCGCCGCTCAGATCACTGATGCGCTTGAACACATCCTCCCCGGTGAAGAGGAAAGCCGCCAGTACATTGCGGATCTGGGTATTGTTCAGGTAGGGATAATCGTCCGAGATCTCTTCGAACAATGTCTTCTCGCTGTGGAGCACATGATGCTCCTGATCGTAATAACCAATCTCTACATTGGAACCTAAGCGGAAAGTGCCCTGATCGGCAGGAACGAGACCGTTTAAGATCTTAAGCAAAGTGGTCTTGCCGCTGCCATTATCACCGATGATCGCCACGTGTTCACCGCGCTTGATCTCGAAATTGACATCGGTAAAAAGCTTATGGGAGTCAAAGCTTTTGGACAGATGCTCCACAGTCAGCACATCATTGCCGCTTAAGATCCGGGGCGTCAGCGTCAGCTTCATATCCGTGCGAACCTCGGAGGGCTTTTCGATGACCTCGATCTTGTCCAGCATTTTCTCCCGGCTTTCTGCACGCTTGATGGACTTTTCCCGGTTAAAGGATTTTAATTTTTCAATGACTTCTTCCTGATGCTTGATGTCACGCTGCTGGTTCATATAGGCATTCCAGGCAGCAACGCGCAACTGTTCCTTTTTTACGGCATAATCGGAGTAATTGCCCATAAAGGTCGTAGCTTTAGACTGGTCGATCTCGATGACTTTCCCGGCGATCCGGTCCAGGAAATACCGGTCGTGGGAGACGATGAGAACGGCTCCCTTGTAATTCAACAGATAAGTCTCTAACCAGGCGATGGAATTCATATCTAAGTGGTTCGTCGGCTCGTCCAGGATAATGAGATCAGGGTTCTGTAACAGAAGCCGTCCTAACGCCACACGGGTCTTCTGACCGCCGGAGAGCGTGGCAACCGGTTTGGAGAATTCATCTTCGGTAAAACCCAGTCCCTTTAACACACCGACCAGCTCGCTACGGTAGAGATAGCCGCCGCCGGTCTCGAAAGCGTGGGTGAGAGAGGTGTACTGCTTCATAAGGTCTTCCAGAGCGTCCCCATCAGCATGCTTCATATTGTTTTCGCATTCGCGGATCTTTTCTTCCAGGCGCAGCAGATCCGCCTTGACGGATAACAGTTCCTCGTAAATGGTGTGAGAGGTGTCCACGGTGCTGTTTTGGGCGAGATACCCAAGTGTCTTGTCTTTTGCCAGAACCACCTGCCCGTCATCGGGAGTCATTTCCCCTACGATGATGCGGAGCAGTGTCGTTTTCCCGGCACCGTTGATGCCCACAATGGCAGCTTTTTCATGATCCTCTATATGAAAAGAGACATTTTTCAATACCTGATTTTCTACAAATGCTTTTGAAATATTCTGACAAGATAATATCATGGTAGTAAGTATCCTTTATTTCCAGCCCACACAGAACGGGCTTTTTAAAATTTATTGTAACGAAAAGAAGAAAACCTGTCAATTCATTGACAAGTTTTTAACATATGGTGTATACTTAAAAAAATCGGAGGTGAAAGTATTGGAAGCAAAAGAAATTTCACAGGCTGTGATCGGCAGACTGCCCAGATACTTTCGATATTTGGGGGAATTGAAGGATGAAGGTGTGGAACGAATCTCTTCGCAGGAACTTTCCGGACTGATGAAGGTGACCGCATCCCAGATACGTCAGGATTTTAATAATTTTGGTGGTTTCGGTCAGCAGGGATACGGATATAATGTAGAATATCTGTACCGTGAGATCGGTAAGATATTAGGACTGGATAAGCAGCATAATTTCGTTATTATCGGAGCCGGTAACCTGGGCAGAGCTCTGGGTAATTATTTGAACTTTGAACGCAGAGGATTTATCTTCAAAGGAATGTTCGATGCGAACCCGGAGCTTGTGGGGAAGGATGTCCGTGGTGTGAAGGTTATGCCCATGGAGCAGCTGGAATCTTTTATCCGGGAGAATAACATTGATATTGCTGTACTGACGATTCCCAAGACCAGTGCCGTAGAAGTGGCTGACAAGCTGGTGGCGAACGGGATCCGTGCCATTTGGAACTTTGCGCATGTGGATCTGAACGTTCCGGAGGGAATACAGGTAGAGAATGTACATCTGTCAGACAGTTTAATGAAACTTTCGTATAACATTAACCGTTACAACTCAGATATAAAATAATGAGCCTCAGGGAAAAACAAGCTGCTGCGAAGCAGACATTTGTTTTTCTGGGTTCATTAGCGAACGAATATACTGCAAAGCGGGATGAAGAGTGCGATAGTACGAATTCGTGAGCTTACGAGAGAGTAAGGCATAAAAGGGAGTGATATTATGGGCAACGATAACGCAGGAGAGAATGCAAGGAACCGGCAGGAAGCCTTCAAAAGTGCACTTGCCGGAAAGCGTCTGCCCGTACTCACCTTGGATAATAAGTGGTACAAGCTGCTGAATAAGACAGGTTCTGTTCCGTTAAAGGAGACGGAGAATTCCTTGAACCAGTTGTTAAAACGACAGGGAAAGCTGAATACGGAGTCAAAGGATATCCGTAATCTGAAAAAGAAGCTGATGAAAGAGATCGTTCCCATGGTGAACGAAGTGGATCAGCAGGGTGAGAACAGCAAGCTGAACAAGCAGATCGAAGAACATAAGCGACTGATCGAAGAATGTAATGAGAAGCTGGAAGCTTATGAAGATGAGCTGAAAGACCTCCCCCGGGAGATCGAAAGATTAAATCTTCAGCTTATGATGTTTACTATGGAGTGCTGCTATGATATTATGAAGGATAATGACAAACAGATCAATGATACTGCGGAGTGGGTGAGTGCTATTCGCATTGAACTGAAAAAACGTCTGATCGAGAAACAGCAGATGGAACAGCAGAATCAGGAAATCTATAACTACATGCATGACATCTTTGGTGCAGAGGTGGTCAATCTGTTTGACATGAAATATAATCCGGAGCAAAAATAGTATGAAATATCTGGTAACTGCACAGGAAATGAAGCAATACGATAAGAATACCATAGAGTACCTCGGCATACCGGGGCCGGTTCTGATGGAGAGAGCGGCTCTGGCAGCGGAGGATTTTATAAAAGAGCGCTTTGATGCCGTGAAAGAACGGACGAAAGTGCTCATTTTTGCTGGTATGGGGAACAATGGCGGCGATGGCCTGGCGTTAGCAAGACTTCTTGCGGCGGACGGATACGCAGTCGCGGTAAAATGCGTGGGAGATATGCAGAGAGCTACGAATCAGTGGAAATCGCAGTGGCAGACTTTGCAACATTTTCCGGTGAAGACAGACAGTAATATTGCGGTGGATGAATATAATGTAATTGTAGACGCCCTCTTCGGCGTGGGATTAAGCCGCCCTGTGGAGGGAAACTATGCGGATGCCGTGAAAGAGATGAACATGGCAGAGGGATTTAAGCTGGCACTGGATGTGCCAAGCGGTATCTGCTCAGATACCGGCAGAGTGCTGGGTTGTGCATTTCTGGCGGATGCCACGGTCACTTTTGGTTTCTGTAAGAGAGGACTGGTACTGTATCCCGGTGCGGAATACGCCGGAGAAGTCCGGACTGCGAATGTGGGGATCGGACAGGAGAGCTTCTTAGGACAGGAACCAGAAATGTACACTTATGAGAAAGGTTCCGTACAGTTAATTAAGAGAAACGCTTCAGGGAACAAAGGAACCTTCGGCAAAGCACTGCTTGTTGCAGGAAGTAACGGCATGGCGGGGGCAGCTATTTTGGCGGCGAAAGCAGCCTATCGTACCGGAGCCGGCATGGTAAAGGTGATTACCGCGGAAGAGAACCGACAGATCATACAGCAGGGGATTCCGGAAGCGTTGTACGGCTCCTGCAGACAGCTGACGGAGAGCTTAGACTGGGCGGATGTCATCGCCATAGGTCCCGGCATCGGCAGAGAAGAACAGGCACTGCAATGTCTGAAGACCGTGGTGGAGAGAAGCAGGAAGCCGCTGGTGCTGGATGCAGATGCCCTAAACCTCCTGGCAGAGGAGAACGGCAGGATGCTGGCAGAAGAACTGCGCGCCCAGGGTGCGGAAGGCAGAGTGATCCTTCTGACACCTCATGTGGGGGAAATGTCAAGACTGCTAAAACGGACGACCTCAGAGTGCAAGGACGACCTCCCCACATGTGCGAAAATACTGGCAGAACGATTTCATGCCGTAGCAGTTGCCAAGGATGCGAGGACTGTGGTATGTAAGGAACAGGGAGCCTGCTATCTGAATACCACGGGCAACAGCGGAATGGCTACGGCAGGCAGCGGAGATGTGCTGACCGGCGTGATCCTGGGATTGCTGGCGCAGGGAATGGATGCCCCGGAGGCTGCGACCTGTGGCGTATATCTGCACGGCATGGCAGGTGATCTGGCGGCCGGACTTCATACCGAATATGGTGTGATGGCGGGAGATATCGCCGAATGTCTGATGAAAAATCAAAATAAGAAAGCGTGAAAATATGACGAGAGAACTGCAGGAAAAATTAGAGTCCTATCAACGGGTATGGGCGGAAGTGGATCTGGATGCCATCTGGGAAAATATGGTCCATATGAAAGAAAACATTGCGGAGAAGACGAAAATACTGGCTGTCATTAAGACGGACGGATATGGTCATGGTGGTGTTCCCATCGCGAAAATGTTAGAGCAGCTGGACTTCATGTTCGGCTATGCGGCAGCCACTTATGAAGAGGCACATGTACTCAGAGAAGCAGGCGTGAAGAAACCGATCCTGATCCTGGGATATACTTTTCCCTATTGCTACGAAGAATTGATCCGGGAGGAGATCCGCCCGGCAGTCTACCGCAGGGATACGGTGGAAGAGCTGGTCGCAGCAGCGGCAAATGTCGGACAGAAGGCAAAGGTTCATATCAAGGTAGATACCGGCATGGGAAGAATCGGCATTACGCCGGATGAGGAAGGACTGGAGTTCGTCAGATTCCTTATGGGACATCCGGAGCTGGAAGTGGAGGGCATCTTCACCCATTTTGCCAAATCCGATGAAGAAGATAAGACTTCTGCAAACCATCAGCTGGCACTTTTTCAGAATTTTATCGACAGAATACAGACAGAGCTGGGGCTTACTATTCCTGTCAAACACTGCTCCAACAGTGCGGCAATCTTGGAAATGCCCCAGGCGAATATGGATATGGTCCGTGCTGGTATCACTACTTACGGTCTGTATCCTTCCGAAGAAGTGAGAAAGGATATTGTACCCTTACGGGCAGCCATGTCTCTCTACAGTCATATTGTATACTGTAAGACGATTCATGCGGGACAGAGCGTCAGCTACGGCGGGCTGTTTACGGCACAGAAGGATACCAGAGTAGCCACGATCCCCGTAGGTTACGGAGACGGTTATCCCAGAAGTCTGTCCGGAAAAGGCTATGTACTGATCCGGGGGAAGAAGGCACCGATCCTCGGAAGAGTCTGTATGGATCAGTTCATGGTAGATATTTCGGAGATTCCGGGAGTTATGGAGGGCGACAAAGTAACTCTTCTCGGTGTGGACGGTACAGAGCGGATCACCGCGGAAGAATTGGGAGAACTCTCCGGCAGATTTAATTATGAATTTGTCTGTGACCTTGGGAAAAGAATTCCAAGGGTCTACAGGCAGCATGGTGAGATCACAGAAGTAAGAGACTATTTTGAAAATTTCTGATGGATCAAAAGTGCTCGTATAACTCCGTAAGAATCGGCAATACTTATCTTAAATCGCTGATGTAAGGAGTAGAAATGAGAAGAGGAGATGTCTATTACGCGGATCTGCGGCCGGTGATCGGCTCGGAACAGGGCGGTATCAGACCGGTGCTCATCATCCAGAATGATGTGGGCAACAAACACAGTCCTACCGTGATCTGCGCTGCGATCACCTCAAAGATGAATAAGGCGAAGCTGCCTACACACATTGAATTAAATGCCCGTCTCTATGATATGGATAAGGATTCGGTAGTGCTTCTGGAACAACTGCGCACCATTGACAAGAAGAGATTAAAGGATAAAGTATGTCATCTTGACGGTGATATTATGCGGAGAGTGAACCGGGCACTGAAGGTAAGCCTGGAACTGGATACATAGCCTGATACCCTGCGTATCCAGAGGAATATATAAAAGAATTAAAATACGAAAGGATGAAATGAACGATGGATATCAGTGGGCCTGTGGCCATATTACTCTTTTTCCTGCTGTTACTGGTAGATATGTTTTTTTACGGATTTGATGCTGCCATTGACAACCTCAATGAAAAAGAGATCTTACATAAAGCAGAGGAAGAAAAGGATCGCCGGTCGGTGCGGCTTTCTGAGATGGTCAGCCGTCCGGGGATCTATATCAATACGGTACAGTTAGTCATTACGCTGATCAATATTTTAATGGGTGCCTTTTACCTGAATATCTGGCTGCAGGCGATCGACAACGGCCTGCATGTGATCAATGTCGGCGGATTGTCGCTTCAAAATGTTCCCACGGGAGTGATCTCCGGGATTGCAACGGTATTGTCTTTTGTTGCCATGATTTATATTCTGCTGACCTTCGGAGTACTGATCCCGAGAAAAATGGCATCCAGGAAACCGGAAAAGTGGGCATATGCCTGCATTGACCCGATCTTTTGGATTACGAGACTGTTATCTCCCTTGACGGGGCTGGTAAATCTGACTGCAAAGGGAATATTATTCCTCTTCGGTGTCCGCAATAACACAGATGAAAATGATGTGACCGAGGAAGAGATTATTAACATGGTTCAGGAAGGGCATGAACAGGGTGTGATCCAGGCCAGTGAAGCGGAGATGATCTCCAATATTTTTGAATACGGAGACAAGGAAGCTCAGGACATCATGACGCACCGCGGAAGTATTGTAGCCATCGACGGCGAGACGAAGTTAAAAGATGCCATTGCTTCCATGCTGGAAGGCAAGAACAGCCGTTATCCGGTATATGAAGAGAACATTGATCATATCATCGGTATCTTACATCTGAAGGATGCCATGCGGTTCCACATCAGCGATGATAAACTGGATCTGCCCATTGCAAAGCTGGATGGGCTGCTCAGAGAGCCTTATTTTGTGCCTCAGACCAAAAATATTGATGAACTGTTCAAAGAGATGCAGTCCCAAAAACTACAGATGGTCATTGTTGTAGACGAATACGGTCAGACCGACGGACTGATCGCCATGGAGGACATCCTGGAGGAAATCGTCGGTAATATCATGGATGAATATGATGAAGATCAGGAATATATCAAGAACCGCGGTAAGGGCGAATATGTCATGGAAGGTAAGACTCCGCTTAAGGAAGTGGAAGAGCTTTTAGACATTACCTTTGACGAGGAGGAATTCGAGACATTAAACGGCTTCCTGATCTCGAGGCTGGACAGGATCCCAGAGCCGGATGAACAGTTTGATGTGGACTATAAAGGATACAATTTCAAAATCCTTTCTGTGGTCAAAAAAATGATCGGAAGTGTCCTCGTCAAAAAGCTCCCGGAGGAAAAAACACTGGAGAATGCAGAAGACGGACAATCAGTGCTTGAAGAAAAACAAAAATAATGCTATGATAAAAAAAGCGTTATTGCGCAGGCGTTGCGCATACAAAGAGAAAGAAACTTTAAGTTCAAAGGAGTAACAAAGATGTCAGGAC
>ENA-ORTG01003474-ORTG01003474.1-human-gut-metagenome-genome-assembly--contig:-NODE-3474-length-11122-cov-4.108069_pt1 | contig 11122 bp, 14 predicted proteins | sample MGYA00241906_ERZ509176 | MGnify/ENA primary metagenome ERZ509176 (study PRJEB26280, sample SAMEA2338811) | human gut metagenome | biome: human gut; feature: human-associated habitat; material: faeces... | reverse complement strand
CTGCCGTGCCTCGCTCACCGTATCGGCACTTAGAATTGTGCGGCATTGCCCTAAATCGTTTTCATCTTTTCCAGCAGCTTTGCGTACACATGCTCCACGAACCACGGCTCGGTGGATTTTACCAGTGCTTCTTCCGGCGTAAACCAGGCCACACCGCTGTTTTCGTCCGCCTTAATGGCAACCGCTTCCTCAGAGTCGGCTTCCAGCAGATAAGTTACATTCAGATGCAGATGGCTGGAAACATAGCATCCACGCTTCACATGCCCATCCACGGTAAGTGACTCCAGCGAGAAAATCTCTTTGGAAACCGGCTGTACGTGCCGGATTCCTGCTTCCTCTTTTACCTCGCGAATGGCAACAGCCAACAGGTCGGTTTCGCCATCCGCGTGCCCGCCCAGCCAGGACCAGGAGTGGTAAATGTTGTGGTATACCATCAACACCTTGCTGCGGTCCTTGCTTACCACCCAGGCGGATGCCGTTATGTGTGCCACGGCGTTTTCGCGGCTGAATGCGTTATCATTTGTTTTGATCCAATTCAAAATCAGGGCTTTGTCCTTTTCTTCCTGCTCATTGAACGGGCAGTAACGCTCAATATCATAAATCAATTCCCGGCGGGCCATACCCATGCAGCTCCTTTGCTTTGCGTTATCACTCGCGGTTATCCAGTACATAGATCACGCAGGCAAAGCCCACGATCATGGCAAACAAAATGGTACCGCCAAATCCGCTGCCGGAAAGGCTGACATTCGCATAGAACACAACCAGTGCGGTAAGAAGTATCAGGATGATGGGCGCAACCGTTCTGAACTTATCCATAAAGATACCCTCCTTTGAGCAGCATTCAACGCAGCGTTTACTTTGCTTCCAGTATAGCAGGAACCACCGGGAAAATCTACTGTGCCACAGTGGAAATCTGCCCGCTGCATACAATTTGCCGCGGCTGGTTCTACTGCTCCGCTGCCTGGAATACAGTGGGGGTGTGGAGGTGATACCCCAAATGGACGAGTATTATTCCGTGATCCAGTTCTTGCCGGAACCGCTGCGCACCGAGCTCAAAGCCATGCCGCCGGAATGCGCCGCCTGCGTGCAGGAAATCCGCCTGCGCGCCGGGCAGGCGGTGCAGTTTACGGTGGGCGGGGCCTGGCAGCCGGCGCAGCAGCTGCTGCCTGCAGCACAAACCGCCCTTGCCATCGGCCCGCGCATGCTGCGCAGCTGCTTTGCCGCCCTCTGCCGGGACTCCGCCTATGCCTATGAGGACGAGCTGAAACAGGGCTATTTCACCCTGCCCGGCGGCAGCCGTGTGGGGGTGGCAGGGGTGTGTGGCCCGGCGGGCTTTGCCGATATTACATCTCTCAATCTCCGCGTTGCGCGCCAGGTGCCCTGTGTCCTGCCGCCCCAGCTTCGCCGCACGTTGGATGCCTTGAATGGCGGGATTCTGGTCGTAGGCACGCCGGGCAGCGGCAAAACAACTTTCCTGCGCAGCATCATCCGCTATCTGGATACCGCCCGCCGCATTTTCTGCGTGGCGGACGAGCGCGGCGAGCTGCTGACGGCGGGGCACACCGTACACTGCGATGTCTACACCCGCTGCACCAAAGCGCAGGCCATCCAGATGGCGCTGCGCTGCATGAACCCTCAGGTCATCGTGTGTGATGAGCTGGGCACCCAGGCGGACCTCCAGGCCGTGGAAGCGGGCCTGGCCTGCGGCGTGGTGTTTGTGGCAAGTGTCCATTGCGATACCCTGGAAGCGCTGAACCGCAAACCGCCCACTGCCCGCCTGCTGGCGATGGGGGCCTTTGAAACCTTGGTACTGCTGGATGGCCGCGTGAACCCCGGCCATGCAGTGAAGGTCCGCACCCTGGCATGATGCTGTACTGCCGTTTGCTGGGGGCTGTGCTGCTGGTGTGTACAGGCTTTGCTGCCGGCCAGGCGTACTGCCAGCGGCTGTGGGCACAGTGGCGGGCGGTGTACGGCTTTGAGCGTTTGCTTACTTATCTGGCGGACCAGCTTGCCTTTTGCGCCCTGCCCAGTGCGGAGCTGCTGGCCGCCGCGGCGGAACACCCGGCGTTTGCCGCCTACTGCCCGCCGAGTGCTGCATCCTTTGCGGAATTACGCCTACCCCCGCCGCTTGCTAAAACCTGCGGAGCGGAGCTGCATGCCGGGCTGCACACCATTGCCCTGTGCAGCAGGCAGCAGGCCCCGCAGACCATGCGCACGCTGGCCGCCCTGTGCCACCGCACCGCCCAAGGCCAGTATACCGCCGCCCAGCAGGCCGCTGTGCTTGCCCCTAAACTGGGACTTTGCGGCGGGCTGCTGGCGGCCATTCTGCTCTGGCCCGCGGGGTGAAGCAGGGGATAACTGAAAAGGCGAAAGCGCGGCCGGCTTTTTATAGGGGAACCATCATGAACATTGATCTTGTATTCAAAATTGCGGCCACCGGCATTATTGTTGCGGTGCTCAACCAGCTGCTCACCCGCTCTGGGCGGGAGGATCAGGCTATGATGACCACCCTTGCGGGCTTGATCGTGGTACTTAGCATGCTGGTGCGCCAAATCAGCGATTTGTTTGTGCTGATCAAAGCGCTGTTTGATTTGTGATTGGTCATGGATAACGATGCTTATCTTAAAAGCGGCCGCCCTTGCCATTGTCGTCTGCGTGTTGGTGCTCTGCTTAAAAAAGGACCAGCCCGGCTTTGCGTTCCTGCTTTCTTTGTGCGGCGCGGCGGGGCTGCTGTGGTTCGCGGTGCAGCAATTGCGCCCACTGCTGGCCCGGCTGCAGCAGCTGGCCGGGCAGGCTGGCGGCGATTCGTTCAGCATTCTGCTGCAGGTGCTGGCCATCGCTTTTGTGGCCCAGCTGGCGGCGGACCTTTGCCGCGAAGCCGGCCTTGCTGCCGCCGCGTTCTGTATGGAATTCGTGGGCCGCATTTTGGCTATGCTGCAGGCATTGCCTCTGCTGCAAAGCTTGCTGGCCTCGTTTTTGTCCTTTTTATCGTGATAGCCTTCCCGCTGCCAGCCGCCGCGGCAGAACTGCCCGCTGGGGTGCAGCAGATTTTGCAGCAAAGCGAACTGACGCCGGACAAGCTCGTTCACATTACCTTGCAGGAGCTGCTGCAAACGCTGGCTGGTTGGCTGAAAAACGCCTGGGGGCAGCCGCTGCAACTGGCCCGGCGCGCGGTGCTGTTTTTGCTGCTTTCCAGCTGTGTGGGACTGCTGGCGGACGGTGGTGCCTGGCGGGACTGTGTGGACCTTGTGGCTGTGCTCGGCTTTGGCACCATTGCGCTGAATCAAATGACATCTCTCGTGCAGCAGGTTGCCCAGGCAGCCAACACCAGCCAGTTGTATGTATCCGGTTTTGTGCCGGTGTTTGCCGGGGTAGCACTGCTGGCGGGCCAAACCGCCGGAGCTGCCGTGTATAGCACGATGTTTTATGCCATGGCGGCCTTTCTGGCGGAAGTGCTGCAAAACTTACTGCTGCCGCTGCTGCAAATCTATTTCTGTTTTTCCGTTTCTGCGGCCCTTTGGGGGGATAGTGGCATTGCCGATGCCGCAAACCTGTTTGCCCGCTGTTTTACCTTTGCGCTCAAACTGTGCGGTATGCTGTTTACCTTTGTGCTGGGGCTGCAAAATGTGTTGGCCGCCGGGACTGACCGCGCAGCCTTAAAAATCGGCAAAAGCGTGCTGAGTGCAGCCGTGCCCGTCGTGGGGGATGCCGCTGCGGCGGCTCTGGGCAGTGCTTCCGCCGCAATTGGACTGCTCAAAGGCTCATTGGCGTTGGCGGCGGTGGCGGCCCTAGGGGCAGCGTTTGCCCCGGTGCTGGCGCAGTGCGGGCTGTACTGGCTGGTGTTTTCCGGCATGGGCATTCTGGCGGCGGGACTGGGGCAAAAGCGCAGCAAGCAGATCTGCACCCTATTTGGCCAGGGGACGCGGCTGTGCGGGGCTATCTTGGTACTATATTTCTTTCTGGTAATTCTATCCACGCTGTTGCTGCTGCTTGGCGGGAATGGGGGCTGACTTATGGATACGCTATGCCACGCGGCACTGGTTTGCTGCATCTTGTCCGCCCTGGCTGGGCTGGTGCGGACATTCTGGCCGCAAAATGGGTTCAAGCCAGTCATAAATGCGGTGCTTACGCTGTATATTATAACATCGGTCCTCCATGCGGTATCCGGCCTGAACTGGCAAAACTTTGACGCGCAGCTCCAAAACTTTGCCAGCCGGAGCGCCCCCGGCGAGGACTATACCGCTTACGGCGCAGAGCTTGCCATGCAGGAATCCGCCGCAGCACTGCAAAAGCTTTTGCGGCAAAGCGGCATCGAATCCGTTGTGCAGCCGCAGGCGGGCGGCGTGCATGTGCGGCTGGTTTACCCGGCAGACCGGGAACAGGCGGAAACCCTGCTGCAAAATTTTGCGGGGGACCTGCCCTATACGCTGGAGAACACCCAATGACCGCAAAACAGGGCATCGCCTGGTTGCAGGCGGCGTGGAAGGATGATAAAAAGCGTATCAATCTCTTGCTGGTATCCGGCCTGGCGGGCATGCTGCTGCTCTGTATGTCGGAATGGCTGCCAGCCGGGCAAAGCACACAAAATGCCGCGCAGAGCAGCCAGCAGAGCCAGACGGCAGCGGAGTATGAACAGCAGCTGGAAACCCGCCTTGCCGCCCTGATCCGTGCCATGGACGGCGCAGGCGAAACCGTTGTTATGGTAACGCTGGACTGCGGGGAGGAAACCACCTATGCAGCGGATACCCGGACAGAGAAAACCAGCGAGGACACCCGCAGCAGCGCCGCCAGCCAGCGCACCCATCTGCTGGCCGGTGCACAGCCGGTGGTGCAGTCGGTTCAGGCACCGCAGGTGCGCGGCGTGGCCGTGCTTTGCCAGGGCGGGGATAATGCCGGGACCCAGCGCCGCATCACAGAACTGGTCAGCGCCCTGACCGGCGTGGGGGCCAGCCATATTACCGTAAACAAAATGCAATCATAGGGAGGGCTAACGATATGGAAGGCAGAGCAACCAAACGGTATGCCACATTGGCGGCGCTTACCCTGGCGTTGGGCGGTGCAGTGTTTTTGAACTGGTCGTTCGCCGGGCGCACCCCGCAGGCGGGAACGCCGGAAGCCGTTGTGCAGACTTCGGCGGAAGCTGGCGAGGATATGGTACAGACTGCCGCCCGGCAGCCGGAAACAAACGCGGCGGTGGAACCCATGACCGCCCAGGCAGTGTTTGATCCACTGGAAAGTGAACCTCAGACCGCCGCCCAGGCGGATGCAGCGGAAGAAATGGAATCGGGCGGGCAGGCAGGCAAAAATTACGGCGAAGCCCAGCTTGTCAGCGTCAGCAAGGATTCCGGTACGGAATTTTTTGAACAGGCACGCCTGAACCGCTCCAAAGCGCGGGACGAGGCACTGGACGCTATCAAAAAGACACTGAAAAGTGCGGATTTGAGCGAAAGCGAAAAAGACAGCATTACCCAAAAGCTGCAAAACCAGATCAGCAGCATCACGGTGGAATCTAGCATTGAAAGCCTGATTAAATCCAAAGGCTTTGCGGACTGTGTTGTCAGCATTGGGGAGGGACGCGCGGATATCACCGTTATGACAGAAAACGACGCCCTGACCGCGGATGAAGTGACCCGCATCCGGGATGCCGTTTTAGGCAAGTGCAAGGGCCTGAGCGCGCAGGATATCACCGTTGTGGAGGTAAGATAAACCATGACCGGCAGGGAAGCGCTGCATAACCGCAGTCAAACCCTGCCGGCTTTGCTTTTTATGCAGGAATCATGAATAAGTATTGCAAAAAATAGCAAAAGAGGGTATTATAAACTAATAGTCAACCTCTTCGGTGCACTAAAGCACAAGGTTGGCGTGCAGTGCAAATGTGCAGCACTGCAGGAATGGTGCGGAGAACTTGCTCAGCACTGGTATAGATAAGGGAGGAAATGTTATGAAAAAGTTGATTTCTTTTGCTGTGGCGGGCATGTTTGCCCTCAGCCTTGCGGCCTGCGGCTCCAGCAGCAGTGCAGTTGCAAGCATCACGGAAAGCTCTGCCGAAAGCACGGCGGCATCCACCGCTGACAGCGCCGCTGCAGACAGCGACTTGGCCTACCTGCAGAACAAGGGCAAAATGACCATCGGCTACACCGTGTATGAGCCGATGAACTACACCGATGAAAGCGGTACCTTTACCGGTTTTGATACCGAACTGGCAACAGCTGTGTGTGAAAAGCTGGGCTTGGAGCCGGATTTTGTCGAGATCAACTGGGATACCAAAGAGACCGAGCTGGCTGCCAAGAGCATTGACTGCATCTGGAACGGCCTGACCCTGACCGATGACCGCGAGGCCAATATGGCCTGCACCAAGCCTTACGTCAAGAATGCACAGGTGGTTGTGATGAAGGCTGATGCCGATTACACCTCCACCGCAGACCTTGCCGGTAAGACCGTTGTGGCTGAGTCCGGATCTGCTGGCGAAACTACCATTGAAGAGGACGAGGGCCTGCAGCAGGCAGACTTTGTTGCCAAGAGCGTGCAGACCGACTGCCTGATGGAAGTTGCTGCCGGCACCGCTGACGCCGCTGTTCTGGACCTGACTCTGGCTAGCGCTATGATCGGCGAAGGCACCGACTATGCAAACCTTGTCATCAAGGACGAGCTGAATGTGGAAGAATACGGTGCTGCTTTCCGCAAGGGCAGCGATGTCGCCGCCGCTGTGGATACCGCTTTCGATGAACTGAAAGCGGACGGTACCATGCAGACCCTGGCCGACAAATACGGCCTGACCCTGGCAGACTGATCATGGGGGAAGCGGGTGTGATTTGGAGCCGCCTGACCAGCGCCTTCCTAATGAACTGTCAGCTTTTTGGGCTGACGCTGTTGTTTGCCCTGCCGCTTGGCCTTTTGGTGTCACTTGGCTCCATGAGCCGGTTCACACCGCTGCGGGGCGTGGTCAAAACCTTTGTGTGGATCATTCGTGGCACGCCGTTGATGCTGCAAATCATCGTTATCTACCTTGGCCCCGGTCTGATGGGCTTTGCCAGTCCCTGGGGTTCCAGCACCAATGGCCGCCTGCTGGCGGCGGTGGTGGCGTTTGTCATCAATTACGCCTGCTATTTTTCCGAAATTTACCGCGGCGGTATTGAGTCTGTTCCCGTTGGCCAGACGGAAGCCGGGCAGGTGCTTGGCATGACCAAGAGCCAGATTTTTTTCCGCGTTACGCTGCTGCAGGTCATCAAGCGCATCTTGGCCCCCATGGGCAATGAGGTCATGACCTTGATCAAAGATACCTCCCTTGCCAATGTGATCGCCAACAAGGAAATCATCATGATGGCAAAGGAATACAGCGCCAAGGGCTTGATCTGGCCGCTGTTCTCCACCGCGCTTTTCTTCCTGGTGTTTGTCGGGGCAATGACCCTGCTGTTCAACTGGCTGGAAAAAAAGCTCAGCTATTTCCGGTAAGGGGGACGTACATATGGCACTTTTGGAAGTTACCGGCATCAGCAAAAACTTTGGCAGTACCCATGTGCTGCAAAACATCTCTCTCAACCTGGAAAAAGGCGAAGCACTGGCCATCATTGGTTCTTCCGGCTCCGGCAAAACAACGTTGCTGCGCTGCCTGAACTTTTTGGAAACGCCGGATACCGGTGTGATCCGTGTGGACGGCAAAACCCTGTGGGATGCCGCTGACCCGGCCACCCACCGTGAAAGTGAAGTGCGCAAAAAGCGCCTGCATTTCGGCCTTGTGTTCCAGAACTTCAACCTTTTCCCGCAGTATACGGCTTTGCAGAACATTACCTTGGCCGGGGAGCTGCTGGCAAAAGAAAAACCGGAGTATAAAGCCAACCGCAAAGCGATTCATGCGGAACTGGAAGAAAAAGCCCGCATCCTTCTGGCACAGATGGGCCTTTCGGAGCGGGAAAACCATTACCCGCACCAGCTTTCCGGCGGCCAGCAACAGCGTGTGGCTATTGCCCGCGCCCTGGCGCTGGAACCGGATATCCTTTGCTTTGATGAACCAACCAGCGCCCTTGACCCGGAGCTGACCGGCGAAGTTCTGCGCGTTCTGCGCGATCTGGCCGACCAGAAAACTACCATGATCATTGTCACGCACGAAATGTCTTTTGCGCGCGATGTGGCAGACCGCATCCTGTTTATGGATGGCGGCGTGGTGGTCGAGGAAGGCCCGGCCCACCAGGTGATCGAACACCCGCATGAGGAACGCACCAAACAGTTCCTTTCCCATTACGGCACCTGATGCCCCGGATGACCGCCGCTCGGTGGTCATTCCAAGCGGCATAAAATAACAAACAAAATGCTCCCTGCCTGTTTTACCGGCTGTACGGTAACCAGGCAGGGAGCTTTTGCTATTTTATAACTCCGTGAAGCGATAAGAATTGAAAATAATGGAAATCAGAGATAGAACAGCAAGTTTATTTTGCCTCGATCTCATCCAATTCTTTCAGCCACAAAGCGTTGCAGGCATCGCTCGGCATACGCCAGTCGGCGCGGGGGCTGAGGGTGACGGAACCGACCTTCGGTCCATCCGGCAGGCAGCTGCGCTTGAACTGCTGGGCAAAGAACCGGCGGGAGAAGTTGCGCAGCCAGGCCAGCAGCACTTCCGGCTCATACCGCCCGGCAAATGCGGCCAACGCCAGGTGATAAATCTTGGCGGGTCCAAACCCAAAGCGCAGCACATAATACAGGTAAAAATCATGCAGCTCATACGGCCCAACCAGCTTTTCGGTCTGCTGGGCAATGGTGCCATCCGCGGCGGAGGGCAGCAGCTCCGGGCTGACTGGGGTATCCAGAATATCCACCAGCACATCACGCAGCACCGGCTGGCCGCAGGTATCGGCCACATACTGCACAATGTGGCGCACCAGCGTTTTGGGCACCCCGGCGTTCACACCGTACATGCTCATGTGGTCGCCATTGTAGGTGGCCCAGCCGAGGGCCAGCTCGCTCAAATCTCCGGTGCCGATCACAAAGCCGCCGTTCTTGTTGGCGTAATCCATCAATTCCAGCGTGCGCACACGGGCCTGACAGTTTTCAAAGGTCACATCATAGGTGTGCGGGTCTTGGCCGATATCGGCAAAATGGCTTTCCACCGTGTTGGTAATGTTGATTTCGGTAAAGCTGACGCCCAGTGCTTCGCACAGAATCTCCGCGTTGGAGCGGGTGCGCTTGGTAGTTCCAAAGCAGGGCATGGTAATGGCAATAATGTCCTTGGGGTCACGGCCCAGCACCTTGCAGGCGCGCACGGCAACCAGCAAAGCCAGGCAGGAATCCAACCCGCCGGAAATACCCACAACAGCGCACTTGGCGTGGGTGTGCTCCATGCGCTTGGCAAGGCCCTCCGCCTGGATGCGCAAAATCAGCTCGCAGCGCTCGGCGCGAGCAGCATCATTCTGCGGCACAAATGGCGTGGGGGAAACAAACCGCGTCAGCGGTGCTTCTGCCACTTCCAAATCAAAGCTGATGGTCGTGTATCCGGCGGCATTCGGCACAAAGGTCGTGTTGCGGATACGCTCCTGCACTATGCGGCCAAGGTCCAGCTCGGTTGCGGCGGTACCGTTGGCGAAAGGCTCGGCCTCGCACAGCAGTGTACCGTTTTCCGCAATCAGATTGTGGGCGGCAAAGGTCATATCGGTGGTGCTTTCACCGTGCCCGGCGTCAGCATACACATAACCGCACAGCAGGCGGGCGCTCTGCCCAGCCACCAGCTCCCGGCGGTAGGCAGCTTTGCCTACCGTTTCATCGCTGGCAGAAAGGTTTGCAACCACCGTTGCCCCGGCCAGCGCATGGCTACAGCTGGGGGGCACAGGGGCCCAAAGGTCCTCACAGATTTCCACCCCAAGCACAAACTCCGGCATCTCGCGGCAGGCAAACAGCAGGTTGGTGCCAAACAGAGTGCGCTGCCCGGCAAAGGTGATTTCAAACGCATCTTTTGGGCCCGGCACAAAATGGCGGCGCTCGTAAAACTCGCCGTAATTGGGCAGGTAGGTTTTGGGTACAAGGCCCAACAGTTGCCCCTTGCAAACAACCGCTGCACAGTTGTACAGCTTGCCGTTATGGCGCACCGGCAGGCCAACCAACGCCACCAAGTCCAGCTCTTTGCTGGCATCGAGAATCTGAATCAGCCCATCCTCGGCGCCGCGGCACAGTGTTTCCTGCAAAAACAGATCGCTGCAGGTATAGCCGGTCAGGGTAAACTCCGGCAGGCAGAGCAGCTGGACGGTTTTCTCGGCGTATTCGCGCATGACGCCGATGATCTGGTCAGCGTTGTAGGTGCAGTCGGCCACGCGCAGGGCGGGGCTGGCTGCGGCGGCGCGGATGAATCCATTTTCAAAAGCGGGAAAGCTGTACTTCATAGCCAAACTTCCTTTATCATAATATAAAACTATCATAGCACAGCGGGCCGCTTGCCGCAAGTATGTGTTTTGCGTGCAAAATATAAATTTCAAAAAGTAAGATATACTTGACAAAATGTAATGCAAATGATATAGTAAAGCCACAGTAAGAGGAAAGGAACGTAAGGCTATGGCAAAAAACCTGAAGCTGAAGGCCGCCCGCGCTGCGCTGGATATGACCCAGGCGGATCTGGCGGCGGTGTCGTCCGCGAACCGGGAGGCGGTCGAGGCGGAATGGGGCAGGCATCATCTTGCCGAAGACTGCAGTACACTTCTGACACAGGAGGCGGGAACCAAGGCTTTCTGCATCGGTGAATTAAGAAAAATGGGGTATGAGCCCGGGCGGATTCTGATGGTCGGCGATGCACCGGGAGACCGGGACGCGGCAGAGAAAAACGGCGTCCGGTTCTATCCGATTCTGGTCGGACATGAGGGGGAGAGCTGGAAACGCCTTTTAGAGGAAGCGTTTCCGAAACTTCTCGCGGGAAGCTTTGATGCGAAATATCAAAAGGAACTGAATCAGGCATTTGAGCAGAATCTCGGTGTTCATGCCGATTCGGAGTGAGAAAGAGAGGGATATTTTAATATGGTAGATATGAAGGCAAAACCGTTTTACCTGTCCGAAGAGGACTGTAAATGGGTGGAAGAGACCATCGCGGGTATGACGACCGAGGAGAAGATCGGTCAGCTTTTCTTCAATATGGGATCTTCCAGAGACG
>ENA-ORTG01003472-ORTG01003472.1-human-gut-metagenome-genome-assembly--contig:-NODE-3472-length-11123-cov-6.281532_pt1 | contig 11123 bp, 7 predicted proteins | sample MGYA00241906_ERZ509176 | MGnify/ENA primary metagenome ERZ509176 (study PRJEB26280, sample SAMEA2338811) | human gut metagenome | biome: human gut; feature: human-associated habitat; material: faeces... | reverse complement strand
GTCCGTCCTCATCAAAAAAAAGAGAAGGGTCAATGCCGGGAGCATCTTTCAGCCATACCGGATCCGACCAGGGACCGGCCGGATTCTTGGTTGTCATGTAGAAATTGCCACCACAGCCATGAGCTGTGGTAATAAGATAGAATGTTCCATTATGATAACGCAAAGTGGGTGCCCAGATGCCATCATTATCCGTCATACCGTTAATTAGTCAGGTCACGGCTATGATAAATGGGAAGTCCGGGAAACCATGTGAATGATGAAGTGACTAAATAATAATCTTCTCCTACCCGGCAGATAGAAGGATCTGGATGGAATCCCGTGCAAATGGGATTGGAAATGGAATCCGGAATAATCGTTTCTCCCATCATTCTAACACACAAAAAAAAGTAACTAACAGTAAAAGTAATCTTCTTATTTTTCTGTTTAGAAATATGAAATTGCGCATTATTATAATATTTCTCATCGTTATTAATATATTAGCAATTATTATATTTCAAATTTTCCAGTGTTACATTTCTTCTGTCTTTTGCATGGTTCATTCTATATCTCAGCCCTTTTGCATAAGATATGGAATAGCTCAAAAGTGATAGACATTGTCTATCGTTACGAAAGTGTCGTCACTTCCATAGATTGTTTTTGTTTTGTCTGTCCATACCGGTCGTACCCCTGTTATCTCAACCTGTAAGGTATAATTTGCCTTCGGCATTTTCGGTGTTATAATTCGAATTGCTTTTTCCGGATACTTGCTGTAGAAATCTACCAATGAAGAATATACAGTATCTTTCTCGGCATTTAATACACCTTCTTTCCGGTGGGAGAAACAATGTGAAGCTGTGGCAAATGAACAAGGAATATGTTAGGCATGACGTGCTAGAAGCATGCGATGGACCGGCATGACTGACTTGTCCCGTTTGTCGGGCTGTATGTTCTGCCCAGTCCGAAGCGCAAGCCTTGGATGGGGCTGAACATACGGTTAATCAGCTTATTCCTTTGCAATAGGGTGGGTAGAGGAAAGAAAGTAGAACAACACTTGCCCCATTTGGAACCGAAACGCTATCCCCGGATGGGCCTGGAGACAAGGGCGGCACAGTTCGCTCCTTTTGCCGCCCTCACCGGTCATCAGGCGGTATTGGTTGAAGCAGCCCATTATACGGAACTGAATTCCGTTTTGGACGAACAACAGTGCCATGAATTGGACCGGAAGGTCAACGAACTGCTCGAGCAATTGGAGGAACATCCGATGGTACAGTTCACGCTTTTCGAAGAAGACAGGAGAAAGTCCAGAGGAAACTATAGGGAAGTGAAAGGGATTGTCATCTGGTTTGATGATTAGGAGAAGGTATTTACGATGGGTGATGGACAGCGCATAGCATTGGCGTCTGTCGTAGATATGTGTATTGATTGCGGGATATAGAAAAAATCTTTTCTCTCAGGTGGCCTATACTATATTTGACATACTCATATCCCCGAAAGAATGGGTTATCTTGCACGTTTTATCGTAAATCAGACAGGGTTTGGTTGAAATTATGTCAATATAAATCAATCCAAACCCTGTTACAAATTAATTTTTTAATTCTATAGGAATCAATGTCTTTATTTATACCATGTAAAGCTAGGAATAGAAATAGTGTCAGACGTAGTTTTACTAAACTCTAATTTCGCAAATCTTGCTTTGGTTGGCTTAAATGAAAGGTATTGTTCTACAGGATTATTAATAATGTTTCCAAATCTGCCTGTACACAATGGATTACCCCATTCTTTTCCATCGTTGCTTAGATAGATTTTGTAATTCTCTAGATGTCCAGCATCTTTTCTGTTGTCTGGAGAATAAGAAAAGCCTGATAGCTGTTGGCTTTCTTTGAAGTCTACAATAATTCCAAATGGATAATTATTAATGAAACACTTGTAATATGTACTATTATTATTGTCTGTAAGAAATGATATAGGGCTTTGTGATGTTATATTATAGATTGTGGTTTTCCATCCAGAATTTGTCAGCGGCATTCTTTTGTCTGATTCTATCTTCTCACTTTGTATAGGAGGTAAATAGTATAATGAAACGTTACCTAATGACACTGAGGTACGACTATTTAATACATGTATACGAATTAGGTCGGTGTATATAGCTTCTTTCAATAAAATCATTTTTCTATACCCTATAGTAGTGCTAGCTGCAATTTCTTTCCATTGACCATCAACGAATGTTTCGACAGAGAAAGACTCTATACGTTGACCGAAATCACGTACGTTTTCTTGTAATTTAATTACATTAATAAGATTCTTTTTTTCTAGTTTGATTTCAACGCCGGCTTTGACAACTCCTTTCGGGGTTTGCCATGAAGTAAATGGGTCTTGGTCTGTCAACAGATTAGCTTCATGAGGTTTTCCCCATCCATAGAGAGATTTTGCAGTGCATCCAAGAGCATAATCCGTCTTTTTCATTTCAGAAATCATTTTTCCAAATTCAACAAGACGCTTTGCATCTTTCGCAGGAAAACGTCCGGATTTATCAGGAGAGAGATTTGGCAATAAATTCGAATTTTGTCCTACTGTTGAAAAGTAACTATTTATTAGATACTTTATGGATTTTGTAGTATGGTCATCATTAGGATTATAGAACCAACCTTTACGAAGTGGCAAACCACCTCTGGAAGGATACCATACTAGTTTCTTTTTAGACATCAACTGCTCAATGCTTCCTAGGGATTCTGCTGTATCATCAAGACCTTCGACACGTCCTCCAAACAAAATATTCGTATCATTAATCCCTTGTACACACCATTCTGTTTCTCTTCCTTTTCCCGCTTCGTTTCCTACCCATCGTATGTCTGGTCCAGATCCTGACAGTAATATATCCGGTTGAAGTTCGCGGGCTCTTTTGAAGATTCTTGTCCAATCAAACTTCATCTCTTTTCCGCTTGTTTCTTTACTTAATCCTGCTCCATCAAGCCACAGTAGATAAATCGGTCCGTAGTTACTTAGCAATTCTTCCACTTGGTGAATGTAGTAATCATTATAGGCGTCAGTACCATATGTTTGTTCGTGCATATCCCAAGGGGATAGATATAGACATAGTTTCATATTGTGTTTTTTGCATGCTTCTGCAACATCTCTTACTAAATCTCCTTTACCTTCACGCCATGGAGAGTATTTGACAGTATGAATTGTATACTTACTCGGCCATACACAAAATCCGTCATGGTGTTTACATACAAGGATCACTGCTGTTATACCAGCATCTTTGAATGTTTTTACCCATTCTTCTGCATCCAAATCTTTGGGGTTAAATATGGCGGGGCTTTCCCTGTACCCCATTCAGCTCCTGTAAAAGTATTCATTCCTATGTGAATAAAACCAAGCATCTCTCGTTGTTGATAATCAAGTTGTCTGTAGGATGGTCGTACTTCAGTGGCTAATTCAACTATTTGTTCAGGAGTCGCATTGATAGGTACTTCTACGGATACACCTTCATTCTTTTCTATGTTTGAATGGGTACATGAAGATATAATCAGAAGGCTTAAACAAAGTTTTGCTAATTTCATGTTACTCAGATTTATTTGTGAAATATAGTATTGCATAACAAAACTTCTTGTTATGCAATACGTAAAAAATCCATTGGATGTTATCTTAGATTTGGATTGATGTCTTGTTCAGACTGCGGAATAGGCCATTTGTAATCCTGCTTTCTAAAGTTCCATTTGTTGACATACCATCTGCCGAATGGATCCGCGTTGTTGTCTCCATCAACTTTTACTCTTCCGGGGAAGGGTGCACCATATATTTTCCCCTGCAGTACTTCATGAGCAATTCCCCATCTAAGCAAATCCCAATATCGTATACCTTCCATGGCAAGTTCTACACGTCGTTCGTTACGAAGAATTGTACGCAACTTACCTGTACTTGTTTCGGTTACTCTAGGCATTTGTACTGAAGGCCTATTTCTAACCGTGTTGATAGTTTCATCCAACAAATCTTGTGTAATAGCTTCACCCGCTTCCATTTTGGCCTCCAAATAGCTGAGCAAAACCTCTGCATAGCGAATAATAGGTATATTCACGCCGTACGTCTTAAGGTCTCCGTTGTAGTTTTCGTCAAAGTACTTTCTCATCATAAATCCTGTTTGAGTTGTTTGCCCACTTTGAGTGGCGTCAACACTCTCAGAATCTGGATGAGAGTTGTAGGTGGTTCCTTTGAATGTTGCTCCAGTATAATATATAGTATAATCTAAACGAGGGTCTCTGTTCTTACCTAAGTTATTCTTGTCATACAAGGGATTGGCATAACTGAAGTCCGTACCGTCAGTAAACTGATAAGCTTCAAATAGACTACCCAATGGATTGATGATGCACCAGCCTTGATCTTTAACTGGATAAGCGTGTTGGGGAAGTCCACAACCGGCCAAATCCGTTAAATATTGCGAACCGATAATAATTTCAGAACTTCCTTTCTTTGCTGGGTAGAATACTTCATTATAGTTTGCTTCCAATGAATTGTCTCCCATTTTGATAATTTCTTCATAAGCAGAAGCTGCTTCTTTGTATTGTTTTTCAGCCAAACACGTTCTGCCAAGGAAAGCGAGAGCTGCTTGTTTCGAAGCTCTTCCTATCTCTGAGGATTTCAGTTCCTTCCATCTAGGCAATCCTTCTGCTGCTTCTTGAAATTCTTGTTTGATGAACGATACAATTTCTTCTTTCGTGTTTTTTTTCACGGTGTTGGCTTCTTCCTTACTTAAGACTTTGGTTACCAATGGCACATCGTGAAAATATTGGGAAAGGTAAAAATATTGCACAGCTCTAATAAAGCGAGCTTCGGATTTAAATCTGGTAATTATTTCCTTCGATGCAGAAATCTTTCCGATACCATCTAAAAAACGATTACATCTGGCAATTTTAGCATACGCATTGGTCCAGTAGCTACTCGTAAATCTATTATTAGCTGTTAGATTCCCATTTACCATTTGAAAGAAGCCGGAATTGTTTCCTCGTCTATCGTAGGCGTTGTCACTCGCAAATTCCAAAAACATGATGCCGCTGTATGACCAAAAATCGGACGGACTATATTCTTCAGAATTAAATATGGTATTTCCTCTATATATACCGGTAAGTGCTATAAGTGCATTTTCCTCATTTGTCCAAAATTCATTTTCAGCAAACTGATCTAATGGATTACGTTCCAGTGAGCATGATGTGTTGAATATAATGGATGCGATCAAACAATAAAGAATGTTATAATATCTTCGTTTCATAATTATTAGAATTTAAGATTTACACCAAAAGTATAGGTAGAAAGAATCGGATAATAACGACCATCGCTGTTTATTTCAGGATCCCATCCTTTTCTATACTTGTTCCATGTACAAGGGTTTTCTGCAGTAACATAAAACCTTAGTCTTGAGATTCCAGCCTTGGTAGTTATCTTTGTAGGCAATGTATACCCTAACTGGATGTTCTTAAGTCGTATATAAGAGGCGTCTAGTAGCCAAAAATCAGATGGCAGTGTGTTGAATCCAGCTGCACCACTTACTTCTTGCATTCGAGGGTATGAAGGATAGCGTTTCGGGTTATTGGGATCAAATCTACCTTCATCCTGCCATTTTTGTACATTTCCTTCTCCGCAAAGAGCCCATCCGGCAAAGCCTTCCAACATTCCACTGACTCCAGCGACACCTTGAATCTGCATTGATAAATCTAATCCTTTATATTCTGCACCAAGATTTAGGCCAAACGTGTATTTGGGGATTCTTGAACCCAGATATACGCGGTCATAATTTGGATCTACTTTTCCGTCAGGAATTCCATCGGGACCACTAATGTCTTTGTATCGAATGTCACCTTTTTGTGATTGCGGAATTAATTGTGATTGATCAGGCCATTCTTTTACTTCTTCATTGCTGATAAAGACTCCGTCAGTAAGATAACCGTAGTACATTTCCATGGGGAAGCCAATAAATAAATCGCTGCCATTACCGACCATGCCATTTAGCTGTTCAACATTACCGACACCCAAACTTAGTACTTTGTTTTTTATAATGCTGAAGTTTGCATTTACATTATATGAAATGCTACCAATATTATTGCGATGTCCAATCTCAAATTCCCATCCTGTATTTTTCATCCTACCTGTATTCATTTCAGATACAGTTTGACCTAATACACTTGATACACTGCCGCTTGGCTTATACAAAATATCATCAGTTTTTCTCCAAAAGTAACTTGTGTTCAAGCTGAGAAGACCATTCCAGAATACACTTTCAAAGCCAAAATCATAGGTTTCAGTCTCTTCCCATTTTATAGTAGGATCTGTAGCTGTTGTAACAGCAGCTCCCAACATAAGATTGTCACCATATGGATAATTTTGCCCTAAATTAAAGACTGTTTGCCAAGGATAGTTGCCAATATTCTGATTGCCCAATTTACCCCAGGAAGCCTTGAACTTCAAATTTGAAATCCAATCGAGACTTTGATTTTCTTTAAAGAAATCTTCTTCCGAAATTCTCCAACCAACTGCTAAAGAAGGAAAGAAACCATATTTGTTGTTTTTGGGAAATCGAGAAGAACCATCATAGCGGAGTGTTGATTCGAATAAATATCGTTCAGCGTAATTATATTTAATCCGGCCAAACAAAGACTGAATAGCCCAATCGTATCCACCACCTTCTGCTCGCTGATTGTCTGGAGATCCTGCATTTAAAAATGGTAAGTCATTTCCGGGGAATTTATCTCTAAAACCATTCAACGAACGATATTCCTGATCTTCCCAAGAATACCCAGCTAGAATCCCAAAAGAATGATTACCGAATCCCTTATTGTAATCGATAGTAGCTTGGAAGGTTTTGTATATGGTTTTGTCCATCAGTTGCTTTAAGGATGAAGTTCCTATGTTTTTACCTTCAAGAATCCATGAAGCGCGGTAGGTTTTTTCTTCATTGTTTTGATAAGAGAGTCCACCGATTGCTGATATTTTGAGTTCTTTGATGGGATTATAGTCAATTCGCATGTTAGCATTAATTTTGAATTCCGGGGCTTCAAAGTAGGAGGGGGTATGAAGAGAAGTTGCAGGTGTACCAACGGACTTGTTACCCAGTCCAAGTTCTCCATTTGAGTTCCTTGTTGCCCACAGTCCAGGATATCGAACTGCAGAACTAACCATGTCTAGCATATCTCCATCGTAGCTTATAGGTTCGTTTCTGAAAGAATAAACACCTGAAAGGCGTGTTGTTACCTTTAAATTTGGTAGAATATCTGTGCTTAGGTTTAATCTAGCGTTAAATCGTTCGTAACTATTCTTTTCTATAATTCCATCTTCATGAAGATAGCCCAGTGAAAGCATATAGCGATTTGTTGCAGTACCACCATTCAGTGTCAGATCATGTCCTGTCTGTAAGCCATTTCTACTAAATACTTCGTCAAGGTATTTATGGTTTCCATATTTGTCAGGATCAGTGCCATCCTTAAGTTTTTGAATGTCAGATTTAGTATAGAATTCTGTGCCTTTTGCTTCATTCATTAACTCAGCATATCGCCACGTATCAACAAATTCAGGCAGTTCTGTCGGTTTGTTAAATCCAATATATCCATTATAGCTTACTGAAATTTTCCCTTCCTTACCGGTTTTTGTTGTAATAAGTATCACTCCATTTGATGCACGCGCACCATAAATGGCAGCAGTAGAAGCATCCTTAAGCACAGAGATACTTTCAATATCTTCTGCGCTGACATCATTCATGTTTCCAGGAATACCATCAATTAGTACAAGAGCATCAGCTTTAGATTTATCTCCTCCAAATGAACTAACACCTCTAACTCTGATTTGTGATGAGTTCTGACCGGGCTGTCCTGAACGTTGTATGACTGTAACACCAGCCATTTGTCCAGCTAACGCATTGGAAAGCATAGATGTAGGTCTATTGGAAAGCTTATCACCACTAATCTGTGCAATTGATCCAATGACATTGACTTTTTTTTCGGTGCCATAACCAACCACAACCACCTCGTCAAGTACTTCTGCATCCTCCTTTAACGTGATGTATACTTCTTTTCCTTTTGGGTTTATCGTCTGTGCTTTGTAACCGATGTAGGAGACTTCAATATTAGAATTCGTAAATATTTCTAATATAAAATTTCCATCATAATCTGTAATTGTACCATTGGATGTTCCTTTTTCCAGAATGGTTGCACCAATTACTGGCTCGCCTTTGGAGTCCTTGATTGTTCCTTTGATTTTCTTCTTTGTATTCCCTTTTGGGTCAATCGGTATAATTACAATCGTGTTGTTTTCTACTACATAGCTCATCCCCATGTCGTAAAGAACCTTATCAAGTAAACTTCCAACAGACTCTTTTGTAGCCTCTACTGTTATTCTTTTTCCAGTTTCGACCTCAGATGAACGGTAGGAGAACCTATATGTAGTCTGTTTCTCTATCGTTTTAAATAATTCCTTTATTGTCCCATTTTTTACGCTAACAGAAACTTTTTCTGATTGTGCATTAACATAAAAAAAGTTTAAAAGACATAGTGAAGTGCATATAAAAGCTCTTCCAAGTTTCTGCTTTGCATCTTTACAGAAACCACATTGATGTAATAAACTCTTCATAATTTGAAATAAGGATAACTTTAATTTAATATGTTTAATAAATTCGTATTTATGCTAGTAATTCTTTTTTTTCATAGGCTACTTTTTTTGTTGAATGTTAAATATATCTTGTTAATCTCTTCGCTCTTCTTTATATTAAAATGATAGTGTATCTGTAATATTTCAAGAATTTCATCTAGACTTATATCTTTGTAAATTGCTGAGTAATGATCATCCAACCATTTTCCTTCTTCTGCTATGATTTGTACATGGTAACATCTTTCGATAGTTTTGATGACCTCTCGCAAAGGTGTTTCCTCAAATTCAAGTTGCGATTTTTTCCATCCCAACTCTGTGACTAAAGTTGTATGAGTTTTGATTAATTTATTTGTCTTTTTTTCAAAAGTAAGCTTTTCATTTGGTAACAACTGTACGGACTGATTATCATTTGTATTAACCTGTAAACGACCTTCGACCAATGCTACTTCTGCGTACTCTTCGGAGTCATAGTTGTAGAAATTGAATTTGGTGCCTAATACCCTTATCTTGAGTTCTTTTGAGTGAATGATAAACGGTTTACTTTCATCTTTAGCCACTTTAAAGAATGCTTCACCGGTAAAAGATAGTTCACGGTTTTCTTTTCCGAAATTCTGTTTGTATTTCAGAATAGAATGTGAATTCAGATTGACTTCGGTACCATCTGGTAGAATAAGGTTTGCACGTTGACCGGTAGGTGAACTGAAAATCACCTCCTGTGCCATCATTTCTTCAATCATACTCTGTTCTTGATAGAAATATAGTGTACTAGCACTTAGTATTGCTACTGCAATAACGGCTGCATATTTTACAAAAGATGGCCAAAGGCTAGATGTTTTTTCTTTAATGGAAAGGGGGGTATTTGTTGGATGGCTAAGTTCTTTTTTAATACGTGGAATCAGTAGTACAGCTTTTGCCTTGAAAATCTCTTTCGAAACTTTATTTTCCATCCATGCCTTATGCAGAATTGTTGCCAACTCATCGTCTGTCATTTGATTGACACGGCTTCTCATTTCTAGGAAATCCTTTTCTGAGATGGTGTCTGCCAAGTAATCAGCTAGTAACTTATCTATTCTATTTTGTTCCATACTTCTCTTTTTACAACTATGACGAGAAAGTATGGGAAGTATAACATATGTTTTTATGTGTTATAGAACATAATTACGAAAATAGGGAAATATTCCTTCATATATACTCTTAATTTAGCAAGTGCTGCGGAAAGTTGATTTCGCACGGACTGTTCTGATATTTCAAGTAATTCAGCTACATCTTTTACTTTTTTCTCATCTTCCTTTATCAATACAAAAATAAGTCTTTGTTGTTGTGTCAGTTTTTTCTTTGCTTCTTTCAGTCTCTCCTCAAACTCGTCCATATCAAACATGGAGCAACTTTCTGTTGAGGAAATCTGAGAATCCTGGATTATTTCAAGGTATCCGATAATTTCAGGTTTATTAATTTGCCTTCTGAATGAGTCAATGCACATATTTTGAACCATCTTGAACAAGTAAGACTTTATGGATGTTTCGATGTGTAGATCCTTTCTGTTTATCCAAATTTTAATGAATGCTTCCTGTACAATATCCTCTGAAATGCTTTCTGATTTTGTAAGATTAAATGCAAAGCCATATAAAAGGGAAGCATATTGAGTATATAGTAGAGTGTAGGCTTTTTCTGGATTGTTTTTTAATTCACTTACAATCTGAATTGTCTCTGTATCATTTGCATTTTTCATATTTCTGTTCTCGGACAATGAAGACCAACCTGTTTTTAAGTTGAAGTGTAGCTAAAGATTCGCATAATTTATAATTGCAAAAGTACTCAAAAAAAGCTAATCATACTAGAGTTGATATTGAAATTCGTTCCATTTCCAATCTGGATGGTGTCTGTTTTACAGGTAAACGGCTGTAGGATAATCTTTTCCATTCTCTTTTATGGTGTCAATATTCATTTCAAAATAAATGTTCTGTGCAGAATTCGAATTGATTTACTGATGGACTTTAATAGTATGTTTTCTTTGTTCTATCTGTATGTGAAGCAGAACTTTCATTGGGTAAGCTGGGTTGCTTTGTGATACATATCACATTGGTTGGAGATGGTTTTCAGAAACTATACGGAAGCCAGTTGCTTCGTTGGAGGAACATCCGATGGTGAAATACACGCTTTTCGAAGAAGACAGGAGAAAATCCGGAGGAAATTATAGGAAAGTGAGAGGGATTGTCATTCGGTTTGATGACTAGGAGAAAGTATTTGCGATGGGTGACGGACAGCGCATAGCATTGGTGTCCATCGTAGATATGTGTATGGATTTTAAACAGTAGAGGACATGCCTTTTCTACTGAATCTATAAGTGTACTTTTTTGTTCCCTGTTGTACCGCTTTTTTATTTGCGGCTTTTTTTTGTACAAAATATGGAATATCCACATCTTTTGTGCTCAAGGGGAGGGCGGCAAAAGATGAGCCTTTGAGGAAGGTGCTTAGAAGCGAACTCTCAAAAGAAAGGGCCACCCGGCTTGAAG
>ENA-ORTG01003469-ORTG01003469.1-human-gut-metagenome-genome-assembly--contig:-NODE-3469-length-11126-cov-2.831000_pt1 | contig 11126 bp, 12 predicted proteins | sample MGYA00241906_ERZ509176 | MGnify/ENA primary metagenome ERZ509176 (study PRJEB26280, sample SAMEA2338811) | human gut metagenome | biome: human gut; feature: human-associated habitat; material: faeces... | reverse complement strand
TGCGTCTACCTTTAATCTTGCTATGGGGCGGGGAGACTCTAAGGGCGCCGGAAAATACATTGGCAATTCGGCTACGGTCATGCTGGTATTAGGCGTTGTCTTATCCGCGGTCACACTTTTGTTCTTAGCGCCGTTTTTGCGCTTTTTCGGTTCGCCGGACAATGTGCTGGCGTATGCCAAAACGTATACGGGTATCACGGCTTTGGGATTTCCATTTCTGATTCTGACCAACGGCGGCGGGCATCTGGTGAGGGCGGACGGAAGCCCGCTTAATGCGATGCTTTACAATTTATCCGGGGCGCTGATCAATACAGTGCTCGATCCGCTGTTTATTTTTGGATTACATATGGGAATGGCGGGTGCTGCGCTGGCGACGATCATTGGACAGATTTTTTCAGGAATCCTGATTATCCGGTATCTGCGCCGTTACAAAAACGGACGGCTGACAGCGGCGCATCTTCGACCACAGAGAACATATGTAAGCATGATTACCTCATTGGGGGCGGCGGCATTTTTCAACCAGCTTGCGATGCTGGTGGTGCAGATCGTGTTAAATAAATCCTTGACCTACTACGGTGCGCATTCGGACTATGGGGAATCGATTCCGCTGGCGTGTGCCGGCATTATCACGAAGGTCAATCAGGTGTTTTTTTCGATCGTCATCGGTCTTTCGCAGGGTATGCAGCCGATCGCAAGTTTCAATTATGGCGCGAAAAATTATGCGCGCGTGCGGCAGGTGTATGGGTTGGCGCTCAGGTGGGGATTTGCGGTGTCGGCGGTGTCCTTTGCGTGTTTCCAGTTGATTCCGCGTCCGATCATCGGGCTGTTCGGGGAAGGATCGGAGATGTATTTCCAGTTTGCGGAAAAATATTTCCGGATTTACCTGTTTTTCACGTTCTTAAACTGTGTGCAGCCGATTGCGTCGAACCTGTTTACGGCGATTGGAAAACCGAAAAAGGGTATTTTCCTGTCCCTGACGCGCCAGATTCTCTTTTTGCTGCCGCTGATTGTGATTCTGCCGCTGTTTATCGGCATTGACGGCATCATGTATGCCGGACCGCTCGCGGACTTTGTGGCGGGCGTGGTGGCGCTTGCGATGGCAGGCGTGGAGGTGAGACGGCTGCGGCGGATGGAAAGTGCGTCCGTGCATGCATAGTCGGATGGTATATTTTAGCCAGTCCTTCATATATTGAGGTAAGGAGGACGGGCTGATGAAGGAGGAACAATCAAAGCAGGATGTGAGGGCGCTGTTTCATTTTTTCTCCCGGAATATCCGGGAGCAGCTTCTGGCGCTTTCGCTTGAGGCGGATGGAATGGAAGAGGTACGGCTGCGGGTTAGCGCGCCGCTGTATTACATATATAAAAATAAAGAGTACACAGCCGGAAGTGGATTCCGGGTCAGCCGGGAGGATGTGGACGAGACGCTGCAATGCGCGGCTCGTTCTTCCCTCTATGCTTACGGGGAGGAAATCCGGCAGGGGTTTCTGACCGTGCAGGGCGGACACCGGATTGGCGTGGCTGGAAGGACGATACTGGAAAACGGACATATAAAGGCGATTCATCCGATAACCTTTTTAAATGTCCGTTTTTCGCATCAGATGATAGGATGTGCAGCAAAAATACGGTCGATTTTGACGGATCCAGGGACGGGAAGTATCCGGAATACGCTTCTGATTGCGCCGCCGAGATGCGGAAAAACAACACTTCTGCGGGATCTGATCCGGATGGTGTCGGATGGAGAAGAGGGAAAGGATAGGGGCTCTGCTTTGACGGGGAGCTTTGAACGGCCTAAGGCAGGTGCAGGACATGAAAATAAAGCTGGAAAAATGGTGGAGATGAGGAAGCAGCATGGTGGAAAAGTGAGGGCGCAGACGGTCGGGGTGGTGGATGAGCGTTCGGAGCTTGCCGCCTGCTACATGGGAATTCCGCAGAATGATGTCGGACTCCGCACGGATATCTTAGATGGGTGTCCCAAGGCGGAAGGGATGTTGATGCTGCTTCGGTCGATGAGTCCGAAGGTGATTGCGGTGGATGAGATCGGAAGCCGGGAGGATATCGATGCAATCTCGTATGTTATCAATTGTGGCTGTGGGATTCTGGCGACAATCCATGGCGACTCGATCGACGATATCCGCACGCGTCCGGTGCTTCGGAAGCTGGTCGAGGAGAAGGTGTTTGAACGTTACATCGTACTTGGACGGAGCGCAGGAATCGGAACGGTTGAATCGATCTTTGACGAGAGGGGTAATGAGTTATACATTGGTTCACTGTCGGTTGCAAATTGATCGGAATCATCTGTGTGCTTGGCGGCTGCGTGGCTATGGGGATTCTTCGCGCGATGGCAATCCGCCGTCGCGTGAAGGAAATGCAGGAATATGCACGTGTGCTTTCCGTTGCCACGGCGGAGCTTCGGTATCGGAGAGATATTCTGGCACAGGTATTTGTCCGTGTTGCAAAAAACGCCCCCCAGCCATATGCCGCGTGGCTGTCAGAGCTTTCACAGGCACTCATGGAGGCGCAGCAGAGACAGGCATATTCTTATACGGAAGTGGCTGCCGATTTTGATCAGATCTGGATAGAACATGCAGACAAGCTGTATGAGAGTTCCGGTCTAAAACAAGAGGATATGGAATATATATATAACCTGGGACAGACTATCGGATATCTGGATGTACAGGCACAGGAAGAGGGACTGGCATTGCTGCAGGCAGATCTGGGACGGCATATTCGGGAGTTGGAGGCAGAGGCAAAAGATCGTATGCGATTGTCGCTTGTGGTGGGAAGTGTCGCAGGTGTGTTATTGATTATAATCTTGATTTAGCAGATGCAGGGGAATGGAAATGACGATTCAGTTGATTTTTAAAATTGCAGCCGTTGGAATTGTCGTGGCACTCATCAATCAGGTATTGAAGCATTCTGGCAGGGACGATCAGGCATATCTGGTGAGCCTTGCAGGTCTGATTATCGTACTGACGTGGATTATTCCCTATGTCAATCAGCTGTTTCAGGACATCAACACATTGTTTGGATTTTAAGGGGGCAGAGTATGAATCTGGGAGTGACGATGGTATTTGCAATCGTGGCGGTAATCTTGGCGTTGTCCTTGAAATCTAAAAATCCAGAGTACAGCACATTTATCAGTGTGGCGGTGTGCCTTGTGCTGTTATTTATCTGCGTGTCGCGGATGCGTGTGATGCTTTCAGGTATTGAAGTCTTGACGGACAAGATCCGGATGGACAGTACCTATCTGGTGATCCTGGTCAAGCTGATCGGGATCGCCTATATCTGTGAGTTTGCGGCGAGTATCAGCAAGGATGCCGGATACAGTGCGGTTGCATCCCAGATTGAACTGCTTGGAAAGCTTACGATGCTGGTCGTGTCGCTTCCGGTTTTCATGCAGGTCGTGCAGACGGTACTGTCGTTGATCAATTGATGGAGGAAACCGCCGAATGAATCCGCGAACCACACATACAACTACATATTTCACTTGCAGATGGCTGGTAGTGGTACTGGCCATTTTCTTTTTTGTGGATATCCATGTACTGCCTGCGCGGGCGCAGGAACTGCCAGAAACCACGACAGAAACTACACAGGAGCTGGATGGACAGGCAACTACGATAGAAGCCACACAAGAGCAGAGTGGACAGGTAGCCACGACAGAAACAACACAGGAATCATACAATTCTCAGACAATAACAGAATCAGGACAGCAGACGAATGTGATTTATGACTCCATCTTCGATGAACTGAATCTGGATGAGGTGGAGCGTGCGTTGCAGCAACAGGGCATTCAGACGGCTATGCCAATTACGGAGATGGTAAAAAAACAGGTGGAGGGTGACAATAAGTCGGTGTTATCGGCATTGCTTGCGACAATCAGCAGCGTTTTTTTCGGCGAGCTGTCGCAGAACAAAGGGCTGCTCTTAGAGTTGGTCGGTATCGTCCTGATCGGAAGCATCTTTGTGAATCTGTCGAACTCCTTTGCGGGAGGGTTTATCAGTGAAAATGGATTCTATATTACTTATATGCTGATGACATCGCTGTTGCTGACGTCCTTTTCGATGGCGTATTCGATTACACTTGCGGCACTCGACAAGGTGCTCGTTGCAGTACGGCTGTTAGTTCCGGCGTTTCTGCTTGTGTTGCAGTTTATCGGACATGCTACGACGGCAGGCGGCACATACAATCTCGTTTTGGTCGGAATCTGGCTGATACAGGCGGTGATTATCCGGCTGGTGCTGCCGCTCATTGAATTCTATGTAATCGTGGCACTTGTGAACAACCTGCAAAAAGAGGACAGCTTCTCGAAACTGTGTGAGCTTGTGCAGAGCCTGATCAAATGGATTTTGCGGACGATCATCGTCGTGGTGATCGGATTAAATGTGATCAAGGGCTTGCTGGAGCCGCAGATGGACATCCTTGGGAAAACGGCGGTGAACCGGGCATTAACTGCGATTCCGGGAAGCGTCGTATCGGTGCTTGCAGGCACCTATCTTGCGTGTGGCATGATCGTAAAAAATAGTATCGGTATCACAGGTATCCTGATTCTGTCCGGCATCTGTCTGATTCCGATCATCAAGCTTTTCTTGCTGATGTTTACGGTGCGGATCACAACCGCGCTGATTCAGCCGATGGGCGATAAGCGGTATGTGGATGGCACGACGGCGCTGGCAAATGGAATCGGCATGCTGATGCAGGCGCTGGCAAGTGCACTCGTTTTATTTATCATAACTCTCGCGATCATGTCGGGGGCAACGAATGGAATAGGAGGGTAGCTATGCTGTTTGGCTGGATGAAAAGTCTGATCTTTTATCTATTGCTCGCAACGATTGTGACGCATATGGCGCCGTCCAATCAATATAAGCAATATATCCGGTATTTCATCGGACTGGTCGTGATTGTGCTGCTTGCAAGTCCGCTCAAATTCCTGTTTGAATTTGGAAGCGGAGATCTGCAGGAATTGTTGCAGGAGATCGAGCATGTGGAAGGACAGGAGTCCGTCGCAGGAGTCGGCGGAAGCATCACGGATTATTATGGTATGGGCATCCGGGAGGGACTCAAAAAAGAACTTCAAGGTTATTCGGTTGAGGATGTTGCGATCATAACGGATGCCGGTGGAGAGCTATTGCAATGCACGATTTACATAAGTGAGGCAAAGGCAACAGAAGAGATGGAAAAAGAAATAAAAAAATACATTTCGGATGTCTATAATCTGGAGGATGCTCGTATATATGTAGTAAGACGGTGAGAATATGGAGTGGAAATTTAAGAAAAATGAAAAATGGAATAAGGTAATTCTGGTTGTACTGTGCGGGATTTTACTGCTTGTGATCGTGATGCCGCAGAAGACGGTGCAGACCGCGGTGGGGCAGACCGGATCTTCGTCTGACACAACCGCTTCCTATGAGGTGCGTCTGCGGGAGCTGCTTGCGGATACCTACGTATTGATCTATGCAGGGGATCGCACACAGACGTATTATGGATCTGGCGGCACAGAGACGATCACGGGCGTGTTGATCACAATTAAAAAGGAAGCGGTCACAGGTACCACGATTGCAGATATTACCTTGGCGGTATGCGCGCTTTTTGATCTGCCGGCACATAAGGTGGCGGTTTTGGTAAAAAATTAGGGAGGTTTTTATGAAGAAAAAAACCATGAAACGAAACCAGATTATTATCGGGGCACTTACCGTGTTGCTTGGTGTGGCAGGCTACATAAATTTCTCCGGCAATAAACTGGATTTGGCACCGGGCGAGCTGGAACCGACTGAATCTGCCTTTGCAGAGGAGCAGACGGAGACAGATGCAAAACCAGCGGAGATTGTGTCCGGCGAGCTGACGGTCTCTGATGTTCCGGAGGATGAGTATATCGAGCTGAACTCGGAGGAGGAAAAAATCGGGGAAGCAGTGCTGACCTCAGCAAATGCGGCAAATAATTTCGTGTCAATCAAATTAAACCGGGAGCAGAGCCGCAGCCAGAACAAGGAGACATTGCTGGAGATCATCAACGGGGATGGCATGGATGCACAGGCGGTACAGGCAGCCACCGATGCATATGTGAAGCTGACTGAGGATGCGGAGAAAGAACAGGAAGCAGAGTCAATCCTTGCGGCAAAGGGCTTCGGAGAAGCGATCGTGTCGATTGGCGATTCTGGCGTGGATGTTATCTTAAATTGTACCGATCTGCCGGATGAAAAACGGGCACAGGTCGAGGATGTTGTAACAAGAAAGACCGGATGTACGGTGGACGCAATCGTCATCACACTGGCACAGTAATAAAATTGTAGAAATCAGCAGAAAGCCTTGCACAGTTGCAAGGCTTTTTAGTTGCATAATATGCATAAATTGGGTATAATATTTTACATATGCAATGAAATAAAGTAGGAAGGATAAGATAAGGAGGCAATTATGAGCGATATGATAAATGAAGAAGAAAAAATTGGTAAAATCAGTATAGCAGACGGCGTGGTGGCATCCATCGCCGGGATTGCAGCCATCGAGGTAGAAGGTGTTTCCAAGCTGACTGGAAATATCTCGAAGGAGCTTGTTGCAAAGCTTGGTAAGAAGAATCTTGCCAACGGTGTGAAGGTAGAGATCACAGATGGAAATGTAGTCGTAGATGTTTCATTGGAAGTTGAATATGGTACAAGCATCAAGAAAGTATCCGAGGGCGTGCAGGAGAAGGTAAAGCAGGCAATCGAGAATATGACCGGACTGCATGTGCGCGTGGTAAATGTTGTCGTATCCGGCATCAAGATGAATAAAGAGTAAGGCGGTTAATTATGACAAGACGAAGCATACGAGAAAATATTTTTCTGATCGTATTTAAGGCAGAATTCAACAATCAGGAAGAGATGGAAGAACAGATCCGTTATTCAATCAGTAAGATCGAAGAACCGGAAGAAGATCCGGAGGATGTTGCGATAACAGAAACGGGAAAGGTAAAAGAGGAGGATCTTGCCTACATTGCAGACAAGTCCCACAAGATTCTTTCCATGCTTCCGGCACTCGATGAGAAGATCAGCGAGATCTCTGATGGCTGGCAGATCGGCAGACTGGGCAAGCCGGAACTTGCAATCCTGCGTCTGGCACTCTATGAGATGCTCTATGATGAGGAAGTTCCATTCCGCGTAGCAATCAATGAGGCGGTAGAACTGGCAAAGAAATACTGTAATCCAGATGCAAGCGGATTTATCAACGCAGTATTGGCGAAGGTTGAGGAACCATGAGAGTAGAAAATGGAAAGAAAGTATTTTCTGTCCGGGAAGTCAATTCGTATATTGGCAATATAATAAAAAATGATTATCTGTTAAAAAACATCTGTTTTGAAGGGGAAGTGTCAAGCTTCAGCAAAGGTCCGACCGGGCATCTGTATATCACACTCAAGGATTGTACAGCTCCGGGCGATCTGCCAGAGGGCGCGCCGTACAACGGAATCCTGCGTGTGAATGTGTGGAAAAGTGTCGCGGCAAAGCTCAATCTGACGACGGTCAAGCAGGGCGATATCCTGATTGTGAAGGGAAGCTGCTCTATCTATGATGCGAAAAGTGAGTACAGTGTGAATGCCGTGTCTGTACAGCGGCGTGAAGAGCGTGGCTGGCATGGCGAAGCTTATGCAGAGCTGAAACGCAGACTGGGACAGGAAGGTATCTTCGATACGGCGATCAAGAAGCCGATTCCGAAATATCCAAGGGCAGTCGGCGTCGTGATCTCCATAGGTACGAATGCGTATAAGGATATTATGAGCGTATCACATCGGCGGAATCCCTATGTGCAGATGATCGTCTGTGATGCGCGGGCGCAGGGCGAAAATGCGCGCGAGCTGATCGTGCAGGGTATCCGCAGACTCGACAGAATGGGCGTGGATACGATTATCATTGGACGAGGCGGTGGATCGAGGGAAGATCTGGAGGTCTTTGACGATGAGGCAGTTGTCCGTGCAATCTATGAGGCGAAGACGCCGATCATATCTGGAACTGGACATGAGGGTGATACATCGCTGGCAGATGATGCGGCAGATCTGCGTGTCGAGACGCCGACGGCAGCAGCAACTGCAGCCGTTCCACTGATCGACGATATTTTACGGACAATCGAGCTTCGGCTGCGGACAATGAATTATCACGTGGCAAATAAGAAACAGAATTATCAGGCACGTCTGGATTCCTGTGAGCGGGAATTACGGCTCCGGATGCAGGGACGTCTGCAGGAGAAAGAGACAAAGTTGCAGATGTATATGCAGCAACTGGCAGCACTGAATCCGAGAGCAAAACTCGAAAAGCAGCAGGAGAAGCTGAAGCAAAGCAGAGAACGACTTGAAAACCGGATCCAGCTTAAGTTTAAAGAATATGAACATCAACTGCATCTGTTGTTAACAAGACTGCATGGCAACGCACCGACAGCCAAGCTGGTAGGTGGGTTCGGATATCTTGAATCAGAGGGAAAGCCTGTAATGTCAGCGGGACAGATGCAGGCAGGCGATCCGCTTCATGTTACTCTGCATGATGGCAGAATCCATGCGACGGTCGTTTCTGTGGAAGCAGATACAAATGGTGTACAAGGAGAATAAAACAACATGGCAGAAAAAAAGAAGGAATTAAACATAGAGGAAGCATTTGCCAGATTGGAAGAGATCAACAAGCTTCTGGAAAATCCCGATACAAATCTGAAAGACTCCATGACGTTATATGCAGAGGGCGTGGAGCTTGCGAATGCCTGTAAGGAAGAACTTGCAGGTGTGGAAAAGGAGATAAAGATATTAGATGAAGTATGATGCCAAGGCAATTGAAGAGATGATAGAGGCGTATCTGCCGGAGGAGACCAGACATCAGAAAACTGTGCTGGCTGCGATGAATTATGCGGTAAAAGCAGGCGGCAAACGGCTGCGTCCGATGATGCTCCGTCTGTGTTATGAGATGTTTGCAAAGGAACCGCAGGAGGCACTGGTGCGCCCATTTATGGCGGCAATGGAGATGATCCATACATATTCCCTTGTGCATGATGATCTTCCGGCGATGGACAACGACGCGCTACGCCGGGGACTTCCGACCGTGCATGTCAAGTTTGGTGAGGATATGGCGATTTTAGCCGGAGATGCATTGTTAAACTTTGCATTTGAAACGGCGTGTCAGGGATTTGCGGTGAAGCCGGGCGATGCCAATGTGGAGAAGGCATTTGCGGTGCTTGCAAAAAAAGCTGGTATCTATGGTATGGTTGGCGGACAGGTGCTTGATGTGGAGCGTGCCGGACTTCCGATGGATGAAGATCAGCTTGCGTTTATCTATGAGAATAAGACAGGCGCGTTGATCGCGGCGGCATGTATGTGTGGTGCATATCTTGCTGGTGCAGATGATGCGGTTGTCGCACAGTTAGAGGAGGCCGCCTATGCAGTCGGGTTTGCGTTTCAGGTGCAGGATGATATCTTAGATCTGGTCGGGGACGAGCAGTTGCTTGGCAAACCATTACATTCGGATGATAAAAACCATAAGGTGACCTATGTGACATTGCACGGAATGGATGCTGCAAAGCAGTACGTGGAAGAAATGTCCGAGAAAGCGATCCGTATATTGGAGAATATAAAAGCGTGGGATGAGGGGGCAAAAGCGGATATGATCGCGCTTGTAAAAAGCTTGATCAACCGGGACCATTAACCTGATCGCATAAGCATATTTATGACAGGTAAAGGCAAATGCATATGTTAGAGAAGATAACAAAAGAAAACGATATTAAGCAGATAGAAAGACAGGATTATCCGGCACTGGCAGCAGAGATCCGGGATTTTCTGATTGAGAAAGTAAGTATACATGGTGGGCATCTGGCGTCCAATCTTGGTACGGTGGAGCTTACGATGGCACTGCATGCAGTGATGAATTTCCCAGAAGATAAGCTGATCTTTGATGTCGGACATCAATCCTATACACATAAGATCCTGACCGGAAGAAAGGATGCGTTTGAGACACTGCGGCAGTACGATGGCTTAAGCGGGTTCCCAAAACGCAACGAGAGTCCGTGCGATGCGTTCGACACCGGACACAGTTCGACTGGTATCTCAGCGGCGATGGGGTATTCAATCGCCAGAGATCTGTGCGGCGGGGATGAGAAGGTCGCCGTTGTGATTGGTGACGGATCACTGACCGGAGGTATGGCGTATGAAGCGTTAAACGGGCTTGCGCAGTTGAAAACCGGGTGTGTCGTTGTCATTAACGACAACAATATGTCGATCGGTAAAAACGTCGGCGGTCTGTCCAAGTATCTGAATGAAATCCGGCTTGGAAATGCGTACAATGAGTTAAAAACCGGTGTGGAAAGCAGTCTGATGGGGTCAAAAACCGGAAAGAAGATTGCGAAGGTACTGAAGCGCTCGAAGGATAATATCAAACAGTTTTTTGTGCCGGGCATGTTTTTCGAGGAGCTTGGAATCACGTATGTCGGACCAATTGACGGACATGATATCAATCAGATGATCACGACATTTCAGCATGCATTCCGGCTGGATAAACCGATTATTATTCATGTGAAGACGAAAAAAGGAAAAGGCTATGGCTATGCGGAGCGGCACCCGGATTATTTCCATGGGATTGCGCCGTTTGACCGGATATCCGGTAAGGTGCTTGCCGCGAAAAAGACAAGCTGTTACACCGATATTTTTGCGAAGAAGATGGTGAAGCTTGGAGAGACACATGAGGATGTTGTAGCGATCACGGCTGCGATGGCACAGGGAACCGGACTGGTACGATTTGAAGAGGCGTACCCAAAGCGGTTTTTCGATGTGGGAATTGCAGAACAGCATGCGGTGACTTTTGCTGCTGGTATGGCTGCCGCAGGTATGGTGCCTGTCGTGGCAATCTATTCTTCGTTCCTGCAGCGTTCGTATGACCAGATTCTACATGATGTGTGCTTGCAGAAGCTGCATGTGATTTTGGCGATTGACCGTGCCGGTCTTGTCGGACAGGATGGAGAGACGCACCAGGGTATCTATGATCTGGCGTATCTGTCGCATATGCCGCATATGATCGTACTGGCTCCGAAGAACCGGTATGAGTTGGAGGCAATGCTTGATTATGCCTATGCATATGATGGACCGATTGCAATCCGGTATCCAAGAGGCAGTGCGTATAAGGGACATGCGG
>ENA-ORTG01003467-ORTG01003467.1-human-gut-metagenome-genome-assembly--contig:-NODE-3467-length-11136-cov-2.309719_pt1 | contig 11136 bp, 5 predicted proteins | sample MGYA00241906_ERZ509176 | MGnify/ENA primary metagenome ERZ509176 (study PRJEB26280, sample SAMEA2338811) | human gut metagenome | biome: human gut; feature: human-associated habitat; material: faeces... | reverse complement strand
CGATGTGGATTGTGGATGGTATGCCTATGCGGGGGAATTTGCCGACATCGGTAGGAGTTGGAGCCACTGATTTGGAAAATACTGTATTGACCAGCGGTATTGGAAATATATCACCGGATGACGTGGAAAGTATCACGATATTGAAAGATGCGGCAGCAGCTGCAATTTATGGTTCCCGGGCAGCCAACGGGGTTATCGTGATAAAAACAAAAAGAGGACGGGTTGGGAAAAGTTATATCAATGTACAATCGTCCTTTGCAATTTCTGAAGCTCCGAAAAATAGATTGGAAATGATGAATTCAGAAGAAAAGATTGCTTTTGAAAGAAGTTTGTATGAGGATTTTCCCAATGCGACTCTGCGCGGACGAGCTTCTTTATTATATAAAGGTATTGATGAAGGTACCATTTCTCGTGCTGATGCGATGGCTGAATTGGAAAATATGCGTCAGATCAATACAGACTGGTTTGATGAAATCTTTAGAGTTGCTTTGAATCATAAGCATGTAGTGACTTTGAGTGGAGGATCGGAGACGACTCAGTTTTATAGTTCTATCAATTATTCGAATGAGCAGGGAGTGATTCCGAACAATGATTACAAACATTTTGGTGCAACTTTGAAACTGACCCATGATTTTAACCGGAATTTGAGAATTTTGTTTGATGTATCTTCTTCTTTGCGAACCGAAAAGAGTTCGGCATCTGCTGTTAATCCATTGTATTACGCAACTTTTGCAAATCCTTATGAACGTCCCTATGATGAGAATGGCAATTATGCTTATGATTATTCATATGAGCCGGAATTGAGTAAAGTGAAAGATGGATATATGTATGATTTTAATATGTTAAAAGATCTTCGTGAAAATACGGCAAAAACCAAATATGGAAGTAATCAGGTGAATTTACAGTTAGAATGGAAATTGTTTGAAGGTTTTATGTATTCTTTAGCAGGGACTGTTTCCAATACTTCTTCTTATACGCGAAAGGAGATTGCCCCGGGGAGTTATACCAGTAAGGTAAAATCATGGATATTGGATTTGTACTCGGAAAATGAGATCCCGGATAATTTAAATTTGGGAGCTTTGCAGGAGAATACTTCGAGATCTTTTGGTTGGACTGTACGCAATCAGATTAAATATGCCCGGGAGTTGAAAGAAGATCATTTTGTGAACATTGTTGTTGGACATGAGGTCTCTGCAGTAGAGTCGAATTCTTTTATGCAGTATTCTCCTCAATATGATGTAGATAAGGGGTTGATCGGCTATCCTAATCTGGATGGAGTGAATGCCGGTGATTTAGATCTGGATCGTTTGCATGAGACCAGCAAGGGACAGGATCGAAGTGTTTCTGTTTTTGCTACAGCCTCGTATTCTTACAAAGATCGTTATGTCGTTGCAGGAAGTAGTCGTTGGGACGGAGCAGATATTATCGGTACGGACAATCGTTTTTCTCCTTTGTGGAATGTGAGTCTTAAATGGAATATGCATGAAGAGAATTTTATGAAATCGTGTCGATTTGTGAATGTTCTTTCTTTGAGAGGATCGTATGGATTTACTGGAAGTATCGATCGGAATGCTTATCCATTTACTTTGATGACTTATGGTTCGTTGCGATATTATGACGGTATTCAACTCCCTATTGATGTAATGCCGGGAAATCCTTCGGTGAAATGGCAAAAAAAGGAAGATCGAAGTATTGGTTTGGATTTCTCCTTATTCAATTACAGAATTAATGGTACTGTTAATTATTACTGCAATGATGTAAACAATTTGTTAGGGGATAAAAAAATTCCTTATTCAACGGGGCGGGGAAGTGTTGTAGCGAATCTAAGCTCTCTTAGAAATTCCGGATGGGAATTTTCTTTGAATACCGTGAATATTGATCATGAAAATTTCCGTTGGACAACTTCTTTTAATATCGCGTTGAATGACAATAAGATTACGGATGCTTTTTATGAAAAGATCAGTGATTTATATACAATACGTAGGAAATACCAAATCGAAGGTTATCCGGTAAATGCCTGGTTTGGATTTAAGACTGCCGGTATTAACCCTCAGACAGGAGAATATATGATTTATACGGATGCGAAGGATGAAGACGGTCACCCCAAAGGTTATCCCTATGGTAACGGATATATTGCGGATGGGAGTACTTATTCGACGGAAAATGCTTATTATTTGGGAGAAGCGGAACCACCGATTTCCGGAGGATTCGGTACGACTTTAACTTATAAACGTTTGAGTCTGAATGCACAATTTGCTTTTATGACAGGACATAAGATTAAATCTTTCAAATCGTATAATGGATCATTGATGAATGCTTCTCGTTTAAATCAGTTAAAAACAGAAGCGAATCGTTGGCGAAAACCTGGAGATATAACCAACGTACCGAAATATACGACTAGTACGGCCACTCTTTCGTTGTTGGAAATTACAGATGATAAACTTGAAGATGGGAGTTATTTGAAATGCAATTTAATTTCTTTGGGATACAATTTGCCTTCAAATCTGTGTCAGAAATTAGGTTTATCTCAACTCCGGTGTACTTTTAATGTTCATAATCTATTCACATGGACCAAATATCGGGGAATAGATCCGGAAACTTTGGGTGCTTTCGGATATCCGAGTGCTAAGAAATATATGTTTACGTTGAATCTGGGTATTTAAAAATAGTGAAAATGAAACGATTTATAATAGTTATATGGAGTATTACCTGTTTATCCTGTACTGATTTTCTGAATTTAAAACCGGATAATAAACAGGTGGTTTATACATTGGAGGATGTAAAGGTGAGTATGTCCACCTATCTGTGGGCTTTGTGTTCTCCGAATCAGATTACGGTATATTTTAACAATGTAATGATCGGTTTTCCTTATTCGAAGCGGCCGTGTGCAGAGTTTTGTATGTATGGAGACGATATCCAGATGACAAAGGCAGTTGACAATGCTTATAGCAGGATTTATGAAACCAATTATAATGAAGATGTAAATTGGGAAGGTATTACTTTTTCTGAAAATTTCTGGCAAAAAAATTATTTGAATATTGGTTATTTGAATACGGTCTTGCATGATTTATCCAATGCTTCGGATAAACATGAAAACCCTGAAGAATATGAACGGATTTTAGGAGAAGCTCGAGTATTTAGAGCGTTTTATCTGTTTAAACTGTTGCAGATGTATGCACCTTATCAGGAGGATCGATTGGGAATCCCTGTAAATTTGGATGCAGATGTAGTTGAAGGGAGTCGGCGTTTGTCACAAACTGAGGTGTATAAGATATTGATCGGTGAATTGACGGATGTACTTGCTTATGAAGCCACTCCTGCGAGTTGGAATGCGATGTATGCACCGGATATCATACATGCTCTTTTGGCTCAGATCTATTGGTTTAAGGCTGGCTCTGCAGCAGCGGAAGAAAGTGATTGGGAAAATGCTGAGAAATATTCAGGAATGGTTGTTGAAAATTATAAACCGATTGCTTCTGTAGAAGATTATGAGGAGCTCTTCACGGGAATTGCAACGGGAAGTTTTGAAAAAAATAATACTGCAGCTCTTTTGAAATTCGGAATGTATTCCAATTTATATTCTTTCTGGGGAAATGCAACTTCTCGCTATCATCAGCGCCCTGTAACGGAGTTGTTGGAAATGTTCGATTCGAACGATATTCGTTTTCAGGCGTTCTTTAAAAATGTGGGGACGACCAGTGATCCGGTTTACTGTGTAAATAAGATTCGATATGACGATGATTTGGTGGTGTTATTTCGCACGGATGATATGTATCTGATCAATGCAGAAGCCAATTGTCATTTGCAGCAGATGGAAAAAGCGAAGCAGGTATTTACTCGTTATATGAATTCTAAATCATTGGTTTATTCTTCCGACGGAAATTTAATCGAAGATATATACAGGGAAAGAAGGAAAGAATTTTGTTTTGAGATGGACTATCGTTGGTTGGAAATGAAGCGTTTCGGTTTGGCCGTCAATCGTGAAGCTTTGGATCCGGAATCTGATGAGGTGAAGATTTATTCGTTGGAAAAAGATGATTATCGCTATGCTTTGCCGATTCCTGCCGAATCGGAGATGAATTATAATGATAAAATGGAACAAAATCCGGGTTGGACTTTTTAAAAGATATGATTATGAATCGAGTTTTATTATTGTTGATGGTATGGTTTTGTGCATGTTCTCCTGAAAATACGGAGATTTTTGATCTTTCTTCTTCTGTTGATGATATAAAATTGATCAAATTGCGTGCAGATCATAAGATGTTGTTACCCGATGGAATCGCTCAAATGGAATTCCATGTATTGGCATACGGGGCACAGGAGTTTACTACTTATGAAATAGAGGAAGTGGAGGGTCAGGATCAATATGTGATCGGCACCAGTCGGGATACTTTCGAAATTCCGTTGGATCGTTTACCGGAAGGATGTATTAAAGTATACGATGATGCTGGACGAGAAGTAAAAGATATGATTTATTCTACGACCGATCGGAATAAGCGGGAAATTACCTTTTATGCGAAGGCTGGAAATGTACAAAGTAATTCCTTGACGATTCAGATACGGGATTTACCGGAGATGGATTATGAGGAGATTGTGGTTCCGGTGATTTTCCACGTAATGGTGCCGCCTCCTTCTATTGGACCGGCCTATTCAGTTAGTTCTGAAGAATTGCAAAAACGTTTGGATCATTTGAATGATATTTTCAACCGTCGAGCAACTTCTGATCCTAATGGAGGAAATGCTAAGATCATTTTCAAGTTGGCAGAATATGATCCTTCCGGCCGATTATTGTTGGAAAAGGGGAAAAACAAAGTGGAACTTGCTGAAGAGATGTCGAAATCCGATTATGAAGATTACATCAATTCTAAACTGATTTGGGATCCTGCACGTTATCTGAATGTATGGTTGGCAAAATATTCTACCAGTTCGTCGGTATCGAATACTTATTCTGTTTCGGCTCCTGAGGTGATCTTGGAAGGGTATGAGTCTATTCCGGGGCTTAAGATGCAAGTGGTTTCGGATTATTCGGCCAGTGATGTGGAAAACTATACGGATGTTGGCATGATGATTAATATTCGGGATTTCTTTGCGACGGATGGTAAGAGTTATTTCGATCTTTCTTTGGTATTTGGTTTGTATTATGGTTTGCTTTATACCGATCAGGATGACAACAATACTTTCGTAAACGGTGATAATGATTATTGTCCGGATACTTATAGTTTTGATTATGGTTTTTATCCTTCTGTGTTTAAGGCTAATAACTTGGATGGACAACCGGAAAATGATCCAACTCGTCCTTTGGAGTATTTCACTTCGTTCAATGTGATGGATATGTATAGTTATAAAAATTCACTTTCTATCGATCAAGTGAAACGCTTAAGAATGGTTTTGCAACAATGTCCTTCTCGCTGGGCTTATAAATCTGATTGGGCTTTTACGGGAGGAAATTGATGTTTGTGTGTAGTGTTTAAAGACTCGATGCTGGGTCTTGTAGGTCGAAATCGTACCTTCCGTGGTACACTTTATGCAGAAAAACGTACCGTTGAAGGTACGTTTTTCTTATTTATCGGGTATAGAAATCGATTTGTTTCTTGATAGCCCGGATACAAACGGGGCAGAAGTCATCACCGGATAGGGTGTTCATCAAACAATCATAACGAGGACGGTAAACACCCTTGGACACGTAACCACCTCCTTCATAGGCCCCGAGTTTCTTGGGATTTTGGGGATCGTAGGTAGTGGGAACGGGGGTATCTTTATCAAGCATATCTTTCCATTTCTTGTTAAAGTTTGTCAGTGTGGTAAGATTAGCCTCCCAAGGTTCCACGTTGGTCGGGTACATATCATTATAACTGCTACCGACTTCCACGTATTCGTCTCCAAGGCCGAGAAACAGATGGCCGAACTCGTGAACATAAACCTTGGCTGCATGGAGATTACCGGAAATGCTGATACCGTAATGGTTATAGATGGCTCCACCACCATATTTTTGCGTGTTGGCAATAATGTAGATGAAGTCGTAGGGGACGTTAGCGGATAAATCCCGTAAACTTTTATTGTCGTAGGTCATGATGTAACGTTCGGAATCGAAAGTGTAAAAGGAAGAATTCAGGATGGTATTCTTCCAAATGTATTCACCGGGAATATCGACACCGGATTCTTGTGAAGGGGCAAGGACAGCCCGGATGTTAAATCGACCTTGATTTTCTTTATAGGGAGAAAGGCTGAACAGGCCTTCTGCGAAAAGTTTGCAATCGGCTTTAAATTTGTCCATTTCATCTGCCGTGTAACCTTCGGGGAGCAGGACGATATCCACCCGGCGTGACGGGTTTCCGGTGTAATGCACGTCATAAGTCGGGAACTGCATCCGGCGATCCTTCTTGATAAAATAGCTATCAACATCCACCGTGTATTCAAATTTCTTTACGAATTTACCTTTCTTGTTCCGGGTGGATATTTCAATGCGTACGTCATTTTTCGGGAAAGGCATGACTACACTCTCTGAACAGCAACGTTGAGTTGTTTTCGCTTCATCGGTGGTTTGCCATTCCCAGAAAAGAGTGCAATATCCCCGGGAATAGATGAGTTGGTTGGAGGCCACGTCGTACACGTTGAGATAATAATTCCCGTAGAACATGGTATCAATGAGGTTGGTTTTCGAACCGCCCCAGTAAGGTTCCTCTAATAACTCCTCGAAATAAATTTCGTCATGCTGGCTATTCCCGCAATGGGCGTAATCCATACGTAAAGTCTTGTTGTGAAAGTATTTGTCGAATTGGGCCCAGGATTGATTTGCTTGTAATAATAACATGATACAGGGCAAGAGTGCTATGATTCGTTTCATAAATCTGTTTTATTATGTGTTTATCTTTGTGCAAAGATAGTTTTTTACTATTTTTATACACGAATAAATCTGTATAATAATCCTTAGGGAAAATGGTTCAAGATGAGTTATTAATAGAGCAGTTGAATCAAAAGCAGGTGGGAGCTTTTAAAATATTGTTTGACCGATTTTATCGTTATCTCGTGCTATATGCCATGAAGTGGGTAGAGAGACAAGAGATTGCGGAAGATGTCGTGCAGGACTTATTCGTGCAGGTGTGGGAACGGGATACGATTTACAGTTCCTATTATGGTTTTAAGAATTTCTTGTATAACTCGGTGAAGAATGCCTCGTTGGATTATTTGAAACACAAGGAAGTGGAGGGAAAGTATGTGCGTTACACGCTTCGGACATCAGAGGCGGGCGAAATGCCTGAATTGGAGGTTATGAAAGATGAGGTGTACCGCCGTTTATACCAGGTATTGGATGAACTACCTAAACGGTGCCAGGAAGTGTTTAAACATTACCTGGAAGGAAAAAAGAATAGCGAAATTGCGGAAATCCTTCAAATATCCGAATTAACCGTGAAGACTCAAAAACGGAATGCTATTGTTTATTTGCGAAAAAGATTGGGTGGTGTATATGTGCTATATGCCTTGTTTAAAGTGGGTTTCATGTGATTGGAAAATATTTTCTAAAAAAAGTCGATTTTTTATACTCCTTTTTTTTGCTCTTGTCGTCTTTGGTGTAAAATAACAAGGATGATGAAACATTACGATGAATATATCATACAATTAATCCAACTTTATCTCGTGGGGGATTTATCCGGGGAAGAAAAAGTGAAGTTGGAGGAGTGGGTTAGTCAAGATCCTTCGCGTGAAAAACTTTTTAAAGAGATTTGTGATGAAAAGAATGTAGCCCATGATTTTGGTATTTACGAGAATGTGAATAAAAATTCTGCATGGGAGAAGGTCATTTTGAAGGGAAACATCAAAGAGAAGCATAATACCCGTCGTTTAGGGTGGTATAAATTCGTGGCTGCCGTGATGATTCCCTTGATGGTGGTGGCAGCGGGATATTTTATAAGAGAAACGAAACCGGGTGCCGAACAAAAGGGTACGGAATTGGCCAGTATAGAGCCCGGAAAGAGCAAGGCTATTCTTCGGTTGGCTGATAATCGGGTGATTGAAATCACGAGAGAACAAGAAACTCGTTTTGACGTGGCAGAAGGTATTGCGGCTACCAATAACTCGTTAGGAATGGTTTACCCGGAGCAGGTGGCAACGGGAAAGACGGAATATAACGTGTTGGAAGTTCCTCGTGGAGGAGAATACACGGTTACCTTGTCTGACGGGACGGTTGTTTACCTGAATTCGGGCAGTGAATTGCGTTACCCCGTGGCTTTCGGGACTGAACGGCGAGACGTGTTTCTTTCCGGGGAAGGATATTTTGAAGTGGCAAAAGATGCAAAACGGCCTTTTTTCGTGAATGCGGATAAATTAAAAATCCGGGTTTATGGAACTTCTTTTAACGTAAACACGTACAATCTTGCAAATGTTGAGACTGTTTTGGTCGAGGGAAAGATTGGTATTCAAGAAACGAATTCGGACGTTGAATATTCGGTGATGCCGGGACAGTTGGCTCTTTATAACAGAGAGAAAGGCACTATGGAAATTCGAGATGTGGATGTGCGGCCTTACGTGGCGTGGAAAGAGCATGAGTTTATGTTTGATAACGAGAGTTTGGAAGAGATTATGAACACGTTGTCTTTATGGTATGACGTGGATGTGTTCTTCCAGACGGCAAGTTTGAAACAACTGCATTTTACCGGGCATTTGGGACGTTACGAGGAAGTTTCCCATATTCTCGATGCTATATCAGGAGTGACTCAGGTGAAATTCTCTGTGAAAGGAAGGACAATTATCGTGATGGAATAAAAGAATAGCGGAAAATGTTACGAGCATCTTCCGCCATTAATGATAATAGGACAACAGGCTAATGTTACGAGCAATGCCTGATTGTAAATACTAACATTCTAACTACAAAGGTATGGAAAAAATTCTATTATGCCTTAGGGTTTACCGACCCCATGGACAAAAATTTTGGAAAACGATGAAGCTTTTTATTTTTTTGATGTGTTGTTTCACATTTTCTCTTTCGGCAAATAGTTTTGCCCAACAGGAGAAAGTCAACTTGGATCTACAAGGAGTATCGATAAAAACGTTATTTAGCGAGATCCAGCGTCAGACGAATCTGCATTTTATTTTTAACACGGAACAAACAGAACAGTTAAATAAACTGACTGTAAAAGCAAAAGAGGAGTCCGTGAAATCCGTGTTGGATAGAGTTTTTGAGGGAACAGGTTTTACTTACACGTTCCGGGATAATATTATCATGGTCCGTTTCGAAGGGAAAAATTCCGTGCAGCAAGCAAATAAAGAGATGGAAATTCGTGGTGTAGTGAAAGATAAAAGCGGGGAACCATTACCGGGCGTAACCGTGCTTATCGTGGGGACCCAGTTAGGAACGGCCACGGGAATGGATGGTGATTTCTTGTTACGGGTTCCGGAACAGGACAGCGTGAGACTGCGTTTTTCATTTGTAGGGATGAAAACGAAGGATGTTCCTTATAAGAAAAATCAACCCGCTTTGGTTGTCGTGTTAGAGGAAGAAGCGGAGAGTATCGGGGAGATCGTGGTAACGGGATACCAGCAAATCGAGAAACGTAACTTGACGAGTTCTGTGGTGACGGTGAAAACAAGTGAACTAAAGACAATTGGAGCTTCGAGTATCGAACAGATGTTGCAAGGTGTGGTTCCGGGGCTTTCCGTGGTGAATACATCCGCGGCTCCGGGTGCGGCTCCTAAGATTCGTATTCGCGGTACGGCGACCATCTCCGGTAATGCAGACCCGTTATGGGTATTGGATGGCGTGATTCTGGAAAATTCCGTCCCGGTGACGGCTGCTGATTTGAACAGTCCGGACGTGATGAATATGTTCAATTCGGTGATTGGCGGTATTAACCCGAATGACATCGAGAGTATTACCGTGCTGAAAGATGCTTCTGCAACTGCTATTTATGGAACACGTGCTGCCAATGGCGTGATCGTGGTCACCACGAAGAAGGGGAAGGCCAATAGTTTTAACATAGCGTATCAACATACCTCAACCCTAAGTATTCGTCCTTACTACGATAATTTTGATTTGTTGAATTCGAAAGAACGCATAGCTTTAGCTTGGGAAAATTACGAGGATGGGTTATCTGTTTGGGGTGGAACTCATTTTAACGGGACTCCCGGTTTAGAAGGGTTACTGAATAGTTATGCTCTTGGACAAATAACCCGAGAGCAATTGAATTCGATGGCTAATAAGTTGGAAGAGACAAATACGGATTGGTTTAAAACTCTATTCCGGAATGCCTATACGCAAACTCATAATTTGAGCGTTTCTGGGGGAACAGAGAGAACTAATTATTATATTTCACTGAATTATAACGGAGAAGAAGGGGTGGATAAAGCAAGTGAGTATAAGAATTATGGAGGTATGGTAAAAGTGAATACTCGGCTATTTCAGGGTGTGAACATGGGAGCTATTCTTCAAATGGATCGTAGGGACCGGGAGATGTACCATTCTTCTATTGATTTATTTAATTATGCAGTTCGTACTTCTAGGGCAATTCCTTTACATGAGGACAATGGGGATTTACATTATTATATCGGAACAGTGTCAGGTCGTTGGCATAAATTTAATATCCTGAATGAGTTGGCGAATACTGGAAATGAGAGTACACAAACCGATGTGAAGGGAATTGTCAATCTTACAGTGAACCTGTATAAAGGGTTGAAATACGAGGGGTTATTCAGTTACGCTTCTTCTCATTCAACGGCACGGGATTATGCCACGGAACAAAGTGCTTATGTGGCAGATATTAGGGGATACGAGTATGGAGAAGGAACAGAGGATGAGGTGAAACAATCTCCATTACCTTACGGGGGAGTGTATAATGAAACGACTTATGAACAACGTTCCTCCTTGATTCGTAATGGATTGACTTATAAAGGTAGCCTGGTAGAGAATTTGTCTATTGATGTTTTGTTAGGGCAAGAGTTTAGAAATACCAATTACAAAGGGTTAACATCGAATATTTACGGGTATTTTCATGATCGCGGGAACACGTTTTACGAGCCGGCATTGGGAGAGTCAACTGGTCATTTGAAGCGTAACAAGACAACCCGTAGTCTGGTTGATCGTTCCAATATTTCTTATTACGGGGTGGTTTCTGCCATGTATGACAACCGTTACGTGTTGAATGC
>ENA-ORTG01003453-ORTG01003453.1-human-gut-metagenome-genome-assembly--contig:-NODE-3453-length-11172-cov-2.633084_pt1 | contig 11172 bp, 13 predicted proteins | sample MGYA00241906_ERZ509176 | MGnify/ENA primary metagenome ERZ509176 (study PRJEB26280, sample SAMEA2338811) | human gut metagenome | biome: human gut; feature: human-associated habitat; material: faeces... | reverse complement strand
CCATGACAATAGAGATATATTATCATAATTTCCCATTCTAATCAATATCTGTTAACAAAGATTTAGCAAAAGCTTTTTTTCTGTCTAATACGATTGAGCATAAAACAGATTTTTGTCGTTTAATCTTCGCTGACTTGTAATGAGGAAGTAACCACCCGTGAACAGACCGGAATTTTACAGATTTTTGTTATCAGCCGGTTATTTTTGATTTTATGTTCATAGAAAAACCGCCGCAGTTTGTCTTTCAGTTTATTCCTGACAGCTTCGCCGGCTTGGTGTTCCAGTTTCATTCTTTTGATATGGTTTTCAATCAGATGAAGAGGATAATTCCCATCGGTAACAATAACTTTCTGCCAATAAGCTGCGGCAATATTGTCATTGATTTTGAAAAACATACTTTTCAATACCGGCATACCCATCATGGTGAGCACAATATAATCTTCTGAATAAAGGCGGACTTTATTGGGGCGAAATTCCATAAACAGACGTTCGGTAAAAGGAATATTCTCCCGCAGCAATTTACGCACCGCCGCCCGGTTTTCTTTGTAAAAGCGACTGACTTTTTCCGGGTTGATATAATAGCCGAATTTATATCCCCGTTCACTCAGAATTCGGCTTAAACCGCGTTCGTACTTATGAACGACCAGGTTTTTGTTGGCCAAAGGCTCAATATGGGCGAAAATCTGTTGAAAATGTTTATCTCTGATAATTTTGTTATTGACGCTGATAAAGAAACTCATCAGAAATTTATTGCCGCACATTGCCCAGGCATCATAAGCCTGACTGTCCATCTCGTCAAACATGGTTTTAAAATGGTGCAGGGGGCCGTAACCGGAATCATTCACCAGCAGCAGGCGGTCATATTCCGCCAGCTTTTCAAACCCGATAAGTTTCATCAGCTCGCCCCATGAACCGAAGTCATAACGGCCGTGACGTTTGGCATAAGCGCCGCAGACAACAGGTTTGAGCTTTTCCAGCTCGCCCGCTTTCATGTCGCAGTCGGCAAAATAATAGACATCGGCAAACTCAGTCAGACTTTTCAGATAATAAACCACATAGTCATCAATGATTCCGTCCCGGTCATAACCGGCAAAAAGGCAGATTCTTTTCATCTCGCAAATTTCCTTATTTTCTTTGCCGCCGATTATAAAATCATTATGGCAAAAAGCAATATAAATTAAAAACGGCTGATTGATTCCGTCCGATTAATGATTACATAGCTCACAGTCAATAAATTTTTTTAAGAGGTATAACGTGCTGAATAAAGATAACGGAAGCTTATTAAGCGGTTTGGATAAAGAGGCGGTTAAACGACTTTTCAGCCGTCCGCTGAATAATGTTAATGTGAATCTTGATAATTTGAAACAGCGGGTTTTGCGTGTCAAAGCTTCGTCAAAAAACAGCAAGCTTTATCTGTATCAGGCCAAGATAAAAAAGTTGATTGTTGAAAAAAACTGCAATCTGACCATAGATTTGCGCGATAATCATTTTGTCGATACGGTTATCGTCAAAGATAATTTCAGCGGAACGATTAATTTATCGCGCAATACCATCAGCACCATTGAATTCGCCGATAACTGCCGTTGTAATCTGACCATTCACGGCAGTTTGAAATGTTTTAAATTATCTTTCGGCGATGTCTTCAGCGGCAGTTTGGATATCGAAGATTCATGCTTTCACCTTTTGAAGGTCGGCTATTACTGCTATGCCGACATTAAACTTCAGGATAATTGGGGCAGCAAAACCGTCCGTATCGGCAACTCTTTTCGCGGCAGTCTGACCATGAATAATGTTCTGGTTCCCGATATTGAAATCGGCGATGACTGTAAAGGCGATATTGCCGTCAGCAGTCGCGATGAGGATATGGGAGCCAAACATCTCAATCTTGCCGATGAATTTAACGGCCGGATTGACTTAAGCGGCCGTCAGACGGATGAAGCCGTAGATGTCGGCAGCCATGCCGGCGGCAAACTGAATTTTGCCGGCTGCCCGTCAATAAGGGTGTTAAAATTTGACGAATGTTTTAAAGGCGAAGCGCAGCTCAGCGATTCTGCTATTGAATATATTCACGCTAAAGAAGGCTGTGAAGGAAGTTTTATTTTGTTTAATTGCCGGAATTTAACATTAATGCGCTTGCCGCGCAGCGATATGCACCGTATGGACACCGATTTAACGCCTTTGAAAATCGAACGCGGCGGCCGGCATATTTACTATCATTTTCAGGAGCGCAGCCTTCCGGCGCATTATTTTAAATCGGGATACCGCGGCATGCTTAGAGGATTGAAAAAATATATAAAAAAGCATTTGTCAAGCCCTAATTTGTAACAAAACTGTAACAATTTTGCTTGAGAAGAGGGCTTTTTTATGGTATAACTTAAGATATATCAAATCCTCTGCCAAAGGAGTCTTATTATGAGCATGACCGAAAAATTTTCAGGACTGGATTTCCTTAATGCCGTTGAAGCCAAAGAGGGCGACGGCAAAAATCGGAAGGCTGCAATTTTTAACGCCTTGTTTAAAGCCTGCGGGACAGAGTTTTCGGATAAAGATTTTCCAGAGCGCAGTGCCAATGATGAAATAAGCAAGCTTCGCATTAAGCTGGAAGCCCCTAAACGCGCCATCTTTATATCCGGTTATGAGCGGAAAAAACAACAGCTGAAAGCCAACGGCCAGTATAATGAGGTCGGGCAGCACCTGATTAAGCCGGAAAATCGCGATTATATGCTGGTGGCTATGGGTGCTTACTTGGACAGCGGCGGCAAAGTCGGAGATTTTCGTAAGGATTTGGATATTTATAAAAATAAATACCGTTTTGAACAAAAAATGAAAGAAGGTATTAAACTTGATTTAAGTTCTTCGCGGGATATTGCATAATTTTCGCTCCGTATACAAAAAAAAGCTCCTCATATGAGGAGCTTTTTTCGGTTATTTCTTGCGGGGTTTGGAAACAGAGCGCGGCTTTTCAAAACTGCCGAAATTTTTGGCATTCTTGTTAAATTTGCCGCGGCTGCGATTCTTTTTATCCGGCGCAAAGGGCCTGAACGGATTGGCAGCGGCTTTTTTTACCGGTTTACTGTTTAGCGGTTCGGCAGAAACGACCGTTTCGGAGATATCAGGCATTGTTTTGTTTTTTGCGCCCGGATTTATCAGCTTATAAATGGCTTTCCACTGTGAATTATCTTTAGGAGTCAACAGATTGACGGCGGTTCCTTCGGCTCCGGCACGCGCTGTACGGCCGATACGGTGAATGTAATCCTCCGGACATTGCGGCAGATCATAATTAATGACGCATTGGATATGCGGAATATCCAATCCGCGGGCGGCAATATCCGTTGCCACCAGAATCCGGTACTTTTGCTGACGAAAATTCTGAATAACCTTTTCGCGGCGGTTTTGCCGCAGGTCGCCGTGAATAGCTTCGGCGTCAAAATCGGCTTTGCTCAGCTTGCCGGCCAAACGTTCGGCGCCGAATTTGGTTTTGACAAAAACCAGAACCGAACCTTCATAGTTTTTCAGCTGGCTAAGGAGTTCGCCGTATTTAAGGGCGTCATTGGTTTTAATCAGCTCCTGTTTAATCTTGTCGATCGGTGTGTTTAATGATCCGACGGCAATTCTGACCGGCTGCGTCAGATATTTGCGAGACAGCGTAACGATATTATCGGGCAGGGTGGCCGAAAACATCAATGTCTGACGTTTTTTCGGCAGATGAGAGGCAATTTCATTGAGTTGAATGCCGAATCCCATGTCCAGCATGCGGTCAGTTTCATCAAGAACCAGAAAGTCGGTTTTATCGAGTTTGAGACTGCCTCGTTTAAGGTGGTCGTTAATCCGCCCCGGCGTCCCGACAATAATGCGGGCATGATTTCGCAACTGCTGGAGTTGTTTGGGCATTGAATCGCCGCCGATGAGCAGGGCCGTCTTTATTTTGCTGCTTTTGCCGATAATATCTGCGGTCGCTTTTATTACCTGCTGCGCCAGTTCGCGGGTCGGCAGCAAAATCAGTGCCGAGCTTTCGGGGTTTTTAATTAAATGGGTGGCCAGCGGTATGGCAAAAGCCGCGGTTTTTCCCGTGCCGGTCTGAGCCGACCCCAAAATATCATGGCCGTTCAAAGCCACCGGAATCGCCTGTTCCTGAATCGGAGTCGGAGCAGTAAAATTGATATGTTTAAGGGTATGGATAATATTTTCGGGCAAGCCCATTTCTTCAAAATTTAACATTTTGTTTCTTTCAATAAATTTGTTTACACGCAGAAATCTAAACACCGTTTTAACGGTGCTAACTCTAAACAAATCTATCGATGGGAAATCTACAAATAAGAAGAGCTACCAGAATCTCTGAAACGGACTATACACGTCTTATTTTATTTGGCAAGCTTTTTATTTTTGACAATTATTCCGCACTCCTGTATTTTGATGACAGAAAAAAATTATTGTTAAATTAAAAACCTTGTTATGAAAAAAATTATTATTTTCGGCTGCCTGCTGTGTTTATTTGCTTCTTGCGGCAAATCTGACGAATCCGAAGATGAGCATGACAAAAGCGAAACCGTTTTGATTAAACGCCTGTATGATGTAAAACTGCCGAGCTACAAAGGCTACAGCACTTATGTTTTGCGGGTGGAAGACGGCAGAAACCTGTATCTTGTCCGTTGGAAACTTGGGGTGGATTTGCACGAAGGGGATAAAATCGATATTGAAATCAGCCCTTACTGCGCCTGCGAGATTCGCAAAGTCAACGGTGTTGATTTTGAACGTCCCGAAGAAACCGACGGCGCAGAGGCAAAAACTTCCCGAGGCCTGATTGCTTCGGATCCGATTGAAACCGACATCATCGACCTTTTCAGTATGGAATTTATTCAGACAATTCCGCTTTTGCCGATTCCCTGTTATTGCATTGAGGATGAACACGGTGAATTATTGGTGGTCAGCAAATCCAAAGTCAGTGCCGAATTAAAAGTCGGCGACCGGATTGTTTACAATGTCTACACACTTTATCCCAATGATGTGTTAATGTTAAAAAAGCTCCGAGATTAACTCCGGGCTTTTTTTATTTTGCCGCCCAGCGTAACCAGGGCAATCCCGCCGATTACTAAAATCCCGCCGGTCAGTTCCGCAGGATAAAACTTTTGTCCGAGCAGAAAATAAGCCTCAATACCGCTGAACAACGGCAGCAAATAATAGATAATGCTGGTTTTGACGTTGCCGATACGGGCCAGAGCGCTGTTCCAACATAAATAGGAGAGGGTAGAGTTAAAAATTCCCAAATAAATCATCACTCCGATTTCCTCACCGGTCAGGCTGTGAAGGCGGGCAGGCGGAACGGTAGCCAGCATCAGCGGCAGGATGATAATAACCCCGACCACCGCCGTCAGAGATAACATGGATATCTGCGAAATTTCTTTCGGGCGTTTGGCTTGCAGCAGAGAATATACCGCAAAACTGAATGTGTTAAATAACATAATAAAATCGCCGCGAACCGGTTTGACCTTATCAAGCTGGGTAAAATCTCCCTGCAGGATAATCGTAATCACGCCGAATACGGCAATAACCAATCCTAAAATCTGCTTGCGGCTGATCGGCGTTTTTAAGAAAAACCAGGATAACAAGACCAGAAAAATCGGTCCGGTTACGTCCAGTAATCCCATATCCGTTGCCGTTGCGGTATGTCCGGCATAATAAATGAGGGTATTGTCAATCACCACGCCGGTGACTGCGAGGCTGACAATCAGCCAGCGGTGTTCCCACAGCAGTTTTCCCTGCGTTTTGATTGCCTTTATGATAAAGGGAAGCATCAGAATGCTGGCCGTGAGCCACCGTCCGAATGCTATTTCAAAAGGCATCAGGCTGGTTGCGAAATAATTGGCAATAATCAGGTTTAAACTCCAGAAAAAGATTGCGGTTAAAGCCAATAGATAGCCGCTCAGACTGTTATTTGGCATGTTATTTCCTCTGTTTATCATTACTGTTGTTTTATATATGTCCTGTTTTGCAAATTTAAATAAACAAAAGCCCGGAAATAAATTCCGGACCTTTGCCTGTTTAATTCTTATCGCCATAAGAAAATAACGGCGATAAGCAAATTTATGACAGCCACTCTCAAGGCTGTGTTTTCAGTATAGTCTCCTCTGCGGATGAGGGGAATTCTGAAACATCTTTTGGCGGCTTCCGGATTTTCTTCGGCCCATTTTATCCAGTGACGGATAAGCAGATAGTTTCGCCAAGCCATCAGAAACGTTGTCTCCAATATGATATTGAGAACACAAACCAGCAGAATTTCTTCGGGAGCACCTGTGCCGAAAAATAGCGGCAGATAAAAAACAATCACGAAACAGAGCAAAAAGATGGCGCACCATTTAATCCTGTTTTGTCTGCTTCGCCGAAGCATGATGAGTTTTTTTAAATTGTTCATAGTGATAATAATTTTAATATTAATAATTCAGAATGTTCAGATAACATAAACCCTGTTGTTTTATTTGTCCAGAATGTTTTGTCCAAAATAAAGCCGCCCGGTCAGGGGCGGCTTTATTTTCATTTACGGCACGGTTTAATAGGAGCGGGCATAAATTACGTCCGTTGTCGCGCCGGGCTTGCCGGTCAGCAGGCATTCGCCTTCCGTTCCCGACTGGTCAAACGGGATGCAGCGGATGGTAATCTTCATTGCTTTAAGCAATTCTTCACTGTTTGCATCGCCGCTCCATTTACCGCGAACGAAAGCAACTTTGCCGGCTTTGCCGTCTTCAATCCAAATATTGGATTCGGCAAAATACTTCTGAAATTCGGCTTGGGTCTTAATATCAGTGCGGACATTGAGATCCTGACGGGCTTTAGCCTTGTCAAACATCTGCTGTTGAATATTTTCCAGTCGGTCGGCAATGCTGTTGACAAAATCTTCCGCGGCAATGATTTCTTTGCCTTCGGGAGTACCGAGTTTCAGGCGTTCTTTCACCATAACTTTGCCGCCTTCGACATCGCGCATGCCGATTTCGCAGATAATCGGAGCCCCTTTACGGGTCCATTCCCAGAATTTGTCCACGCTCTTGCGGTCGCGCTTATCGGTTTTGCAGCGGATTTTCTCGCCGAACGCGGTCTTGCCGCTCAGTTCTTTTTGCAGTTTGGCGATATATTCCAAAACGGTTGCTTCGTCTTCGGGATTTTTGACAACCGGAACAAAGATAACCTGATAAGGTGCAATCCGCGGCGGAACGACCATTCCTTCATCATCGGCATGCGTCATGATTACGCCGCCGATAAGACGAGTCGAAACGCCCCAGGAGGTGGTATAGGCATATTCCGGCTGATTATTGGCATTGATAAAAGAAATATTGGCCGATTTCGCGAAGTTTTGTCCCAGAAAATGAGATGTACCGGCTTGTAAAGCTTTGCCGTCCTGCATCATTGCTTCAATGCAATAAGTGTCAACGGCGCCCGGAAACTTTTCATGTTCGGGTTTGCGGCCGACGATAACCGGAGTCGCCAGGGCATTTTCAACGACATCTCTGTAAACATTCAGCATTTTAATGGTTTCTTCCTCGGCTTCTTTGGCGGTTGAGTGCGCGGTATGTCCTTCCTGCCATAAAAACTCGCGGGTTCTCAGAAACAGGCGCGGCCGCATCTCCCAGCGGACAACATTGGCCCATTGGTTAATTAGGACCGGCAAGTCGCGGTAAGACTTAATCCACTTGGAGAAAGAGTCGGCGATAATGGCTTCGGAAGTCGGCCGCACGATCAGCGGTTCTTCCAGTTTTGAATCCGGAACCAGTTTGCCGTCTTTCATACTCAGGCGCGAATGGGTGACAACCGCCATCTCTTTGGCGAAACCGTCGACATGTTCGGCTTCTTTTTGGAAAAATGAAAGCGGAATAAACATCGGGAAATAACAGTTTTCATGATCGGTTGCTTTAAACTTTTCATCAAAAACATCGCGGATTCTTTCCCAGATTCCGTATCCCCACGGTTTAATGACCATACAGCCCGGCGAAGAAGAATTTTCGGCCATATCGGCTTCGGAGATAACATTTTGATACCATTCGGGATAATTCCCGGCTCTTGTATTTTTTAATGACATTTCAATTTTCCTTTAATATCGCAATTAAAAATCCGCCGCCCCAATGCGGCAGATAACGGCTCAATTTAGCAAAGAATATTTAATTTGTGAAGTCTTATTTATAAAACAAAAAGGCCCGGAAAGCCGGGCCTTTTCAGAAAAAGAAATTCTTAAAGAATATCATCGACTTCTTTAACGGCCTTGCGGTTGGCTTTTTCTTTCATCAAATCCTGCGGAAAAGTTTCGCGGGCTTTCCAGTTCTGACCGAGAATTTCGCTTTTGGCCTGAGCCTGTTTCATGGCAAATTCTTTATTGGACATGGCCTGTTTCATCAACAGATCTTTATAGTCCTGGGGTAAAGATGATTTGTTAATGCGGGCAACGGCTTCCTGATAATCTTCGTTGATTTCGGCATTTTCTTTTTCCAGCCATTCGGCGGGCGTTCTTTTAAACATTTTATGCATCTTATAGCCGTGTTCGTTCATATGCTTGCCCATTTTCTTGTCCATGTGTTTTTGCATATGTCCCTGAGGCATCGCCGCGGTTTCTTCGACTGCCATATCTGAGGCGGGGACGACATCGCTGCGGGGATGATTTTTGCGCTGAGCCGCCGCGTCGTTAATCGTAGCTCCCAAAGCTATCGGCATAACCAAAGCCAGAGTGCAGAGTAATTTTTTCATGTTTTTATCCTTCCCAAAATGAATTTATACCTCTAAAACTATAATCACGAATATGCAAAAAACAAGATACAAAACATTTAAAAAGCTCTTGCTAATATCTGCTTTTAAGAGTATAAAAATTAACTGTAACTAGGCTCTGTGGGATAAGAGTTATTCTTTCAATTGTTTCGACCATAACAAGCTTTGTCTGGAAACAGTTTACCACACTAAATATAGTTATATTGGATTAACCTGTGATTTGATAAGGATATGCGTTATGGCAACAGGAACAGTTAAATGGTTTAACAACAAAAAAGGTTACGGCTTTATCACTCCCGATGAAGGCGGCGCCGATGTATTCGTTCATATCTCTGCCGTTCAGCAGGCCGGTTTGAAAACTTTGAACGAAGGCGTGAAAATCAGCTATGAATTAATGTCGGAAAGAGGAAAAACGGTCGCCGGCAATTTGAAGCTGGCTTAAGTTAGGCTGTTTTTCGGTTTTCAGGATAAAATCCTTTCCCTTGGGAAAGGATTTTATTTTGGTCTAATTTTTGTATATTAATTGTTGCTTTTAGACGTGATTTGTGTATAATAAAGCCGATAAATAATTGTGGAGTAGACGGCAATGGATATAAAAGAAGCGATTCGCCTTTTGGAAATGGGACGGCTGGAGGATTTAGACCTTGATGTTCTCTGGGAGCTGGAAGAAGTTCTGTCAACCGGAATAGATACGCAGGGATATTACTTGCAGTTCAAAAACATTGTCGGCGGCAAAAATACAAATTTTCCCGCTTTTGCACAGGCGCCGCTTCCGCAGCGGTCATTGGCGCTTCGCCCGCAGATAGAAGCTAATATCAAAGCGGTTAAAGCCGTTGAAAAAGAAATTAATTTCTTTGCCGCCGATAACGCCGGGCACCTGCAGAACCCCGAGGCTGAACAGATTTTTAATTTTTATAAACAGGTAAAAATTCAGAATAAAGCTGCGGCAGATAAAGTCGAACCGGCTGATTTTTTCCAGAATCTGACTGCTATGGCTGTATTGGACGCTCACGAAAAAATTTATCTTAATCCGAAATTTGCCGCCTACAGCAAAGAGGAGCAGCTTAAAACTTATCAGAATGCGGTATTAATGAGCTTGCAGGAAACGGCCTTTATTCTGGTTTCCAATCAACAAATTGAAAATCGGGGACAAAAAGAGAACGCTGATATGAAACCGGCTGAGGTTGAAAGCCTTCTTCACCGGGTAATGACGGGCAGGGAAGATGAAAATGTTTCTGTAAGCAATCAGAATATTATCGGTACGCTGAGCGCCGGCATGAACCGTTTGCGCAATTCAGCCCGGCGTCTGAATGCCATGACCGGAATTAAGGAGCTTAATAAAGAAATCGAGGCGATTGACCTTAAATTTGTCAGCAGTTACCCCGATAATTATCCGGCCATGAAGCCGCTGACGCGCGGCCAGGACATAGCCTTTATCGCCGGTCCGGTCGGGCAGAGTTCTTACGGAGCATGGAAAATCGGCAATAATCTGCGGGAGGAAACAGTTGCCGCCCGTGAAAATTCGATGACGCTCTTTACTCATTTACGGCAAAAACCGAATACTTTAAAATTTTTGGGACGTAAAATCGCCGGAACCATTGCCCGTGTTATTACGACATTACGCTGCGCCGCAGAGGCGGGAATGATTAATGAAACCGTAGCCCGCAACTGGAAAGCTTTTGTAAAGTTGCAGAATGGAACCGCAAACGGCGCTTCCAAAAAAGACCGGGCGCGTTTTAATATGATGTTGGCTTCGGTTAATGCCAAAGCCGCTTATGCAGAAGAAAAAGGGCAGGGAAATAAAGGGATTCAGCTTAGTCTGTTCAGAAAAATTGTCGACAGCCGTATCGGGCGTTTTTTTACCGCTCGCGGAAAAACGGTATCCAAAGCTCGTCCTGTCAAAGTCAGCGCCAGCCGCGGCGAATAAACGATAAAACAATGCCCTCTGTATAAAGAGGGCATTCCGTTTTTATACTGAAAATTTAACCATTCTATCTCAGTGAAGTGTCCGGCGCATATTATATCTGATGCCGATATCGGTACCCGAATTCAGATTATCGATAAATATCTCCTGATCTTTGTCGGCAATCTGACTGAGAAGAAAATCTCTGATGATATTGCCGTTTTTAAAGTTATAATTTTTCATTGTCGTATCCTTAGACGAAGTTGGTAAGTGTTGTTATAAGTGAAGTTCAATATTAAGAATAGTTAATAAATCAAAATTGACAATGACATATTTTTCGTATTCAGATATAGAATTTTTCGATAACTCAATCTCTGATAAGAATTTTTATTGTATCGTTTTAAAACAATCTTAAAACGGCTTGAGAAGCGTGAGAGGCGAGTGAAAGCGAATTCACCGCCAGCTGCTGTGCGGTTTGCAATGCGAGCATATTGGCAGATTCCTGATTCATATCGGCAAGGGTCAGT
>ENA-ORTG01003450-ORTG01003450.1-human-gut-metagenome-genome-assembly--contig:-NODE-3450-length-11183-cov-3.831596_pt1 | contig 11183 bp, 10 predicted proteins | sample MGYA00241906_ERZ509176 | MGnify/ENA primary metagenome ERZ509176 (study PRJEB26280, sample SAMEA2338811) | human gut metagenome | biome: human gut; feature: human-associated habitat; material: faeces... | reverse complement strand
CGTTCATGTCATTTTCGTTTTGTCTATATTATAAATATCTGTGTCACTTTAGTCAATCCGATTATGTCATGTTGCGTCATTTTTTACAATAGCTTTCATATAATCGAAATACCGCTGATATCGTTTACAGGCTAAACTTCTCCAAAAGCAGTCAGCCTGTATATTCTTTATCCACTCACGCAAAATCCATTTTCTTTTTATTGCCGGTCCATATTTTAAGATCAGCACTGTCATAACATCCACACATCTCTCAAATGCTGCATTCTCTTTTGCATCATCATAATATTTCTTTCTCATTTGTCCGCCCCTTTCTATGCTTAAATTGCTTTGGCAGCCAATTATCGTTATCTGCTTTCAACAAGTCATACACATATATCCTATTCGGCTTTCCTAATCCCTGATGGCTTCGATAAACCAGATTATGTGCCTCCAGTTCCTTCAGCATCTTGTTAATCTTCTTATTTCCCAGATGCAACAGCTTCATCATTTCTTTGATTGTAAAAATGATAAATATAGCTCCATATTCATCTCTCCATGCATCACCATTACACTCTGATAAGCAGCGCCGATCCAACAAAATCATATAAAGTGCCTTTGCCTCATTCGTCATACTTCTATATTGATCCTCTTTAAATAATCGTTTCGGTAATCTGTAAAACTTATCATCATATTTTGTATTTCCCATTTTTCCTGATCCTCCATATACTTTGAAGTTCTTTCGTCATTAACAGCCTTTTGTGCTCAATTCTTTCATAGGATTCAACTCTCGTTACATAAATATCGCTAATTAGCAAGCAGTGTATTTGTACGTACAAAATGCCTTTTTAGCTTGTTGGGGAAATGCCCCAATCCCCTAAAACCATGAAAATAAATTTTCATGGAGCTACGCCTATCGGCTTTGTCATACTGATGTGTTTCCGACATTTCATAAATTCTTCACTCCTTCCCTTCCCGATTTATGAATTTATTTTCTCAGATTTTCTATGCCGATTCGGTATATCCAAGATGCTGGAAAAATTTTCTTTTTGTGATTTTTTCTAATATTATGGACAAGACAGGTAAAGAATTGCTCTTTATCTCATAGCAATATCATGATAATCTATTTGTATCTTTATAAATGAGGAACATACTATGCATACAAAACTTACCATACCAGAAAGACTGAAAGATTTGAGAGTCTCAGAAAAAAGAATGTCGTTACAGGAGTTATCCGATGCCACCGGTATTCCCAGCTCCACGCTTGGCAATTATGAAAAAGATGAAAATATAGATATGTCACTCAGCAATCTTATAACGCTTGCTAATTTTTACAACGTAAGCACAGATTACCTTCTTTGCCGGACAGAATTACGGAAACATAAAAATCAGTCAGCATCTGATCTGCACCTGAATGACGATGCCGTCCAAATATTGACTGACGAAAAATATAATCCAAGATTATTATCTGAATTGCTCACACATGAAAATTTTAGGAAATTCATGACTGACTTGGAAATCTATATTGATGGTTTTAATGATAAAGGCATTCAGATAGCAAATGCTTTTCTTGATGTGATGAGATATAAACTGAACGAACTCGGTGCCGACTCCACCGATTCTTTTGCAAAAATATTTGATACTTCTCACATAGAGACAGAACAGTATTACATCAACATTCTGTTGGAAGATTTAAAGCCAATCGTCTCTGACCTGAGAAATACTCATATGAAAGACAGCAACACTGCCAGCGATATTGACTATCAAAGCATGGTCAAAAATATCATTGATGATTTTACTTCTCCAACTCAGATTGCTACAGAGGATACTCCAGAAGCCTCTAATGATGCTTATATTAACGGTCTCCTCCTTTTTTCTGCAAAAATTTGGAAATGAAAATCACCCAGCTTTCTGTCGAAGAGAAACAGACCTTAAAAGAAATATTTTCACGTTCCAAGCCGGCAAAGGAACATAGGAAACTGAGAAGACGAAATCCGAAGTTATAAGATTCAAATTATCCATTTTCAAAACAAGCCACCGAGCATTATCCCTATGTGGCTTGTTTCATCTATGATTATTTCCATTATAAAGTTTAGGTTTCATGTACAATCGACAGCCCAACTTAACTATCTGCTTTCTACTATTGTATATGTTCCTGATTCAAAATTTACATTTAATGTTGCAAATGCACTATTATATTCCCATCGGATTTGCAGAAAGCTCTCCCCTCCGGAGATTGCTACCTCTGCGCCTTCCGAAAATGCTTTATGGGTATTTCGCATGCGGATTAACGCAAGCTGTTTTTGAACCACATCTTTTTTCAGGTCTTCCGCGATCTGATCAGTGGAAAGGTTTGTCCGGTTGATTTCCTTATGTCCGGATTCTCCCGCGCGCCGCACCGCTTCGTGGTCATTTTTTCCAGCAAACAAATCCAGATACCAGACCTGAGGTTTGCCCGGCATAAACATCTGTATGGCACGCGCCAGAAGCATTTTTTCATCCGATTCTCCCAATGCACTGTAATATGTAGCGTTTACCTGATAATACAGATTCTTTTGTCCATGTAAATTTTTGACCATGCCTCCACGGGATACGATCCGGTCAATCAATGACTGGATCTCCTCTTCCGGAAGCAGCCCCTTTAAATCCAGAAGCGGGATGCCATCGTGACAGCCAAGCATGTTGACCGTGGAGATCTTCTTTGCCACGATCTCCTCTGCCCATGCCGCAAGGTACGTTCCGCGCCGGTTCTCAATCGCATCAATGACCAGTCCCGGCAGGAAAAAGTCATAGGTTGCATAGCCTTTTTCTGCAAGTGTCTCATATATTTTTTCATCATACGCTGCGTGGATCTCCGGCAAAAGCGTAAGTCCCAAAGGTTCTGCCAACGTATGGATCTTCTGTAAAAGTTCCCACGTCTCCGGATCATTGAGAAAGTTTTTCTTTCCCGGTGCTTTCGGCGCATAGGCAAAAGCATCCAGCCGCACGATTGCTGCACCGTAAGAGGCTATTTTTTCCAGTGTTTCACGATAAAACTCCCACACTTTTGGTGACTGGATGTTTACATCCATCTGCCCGAGATACTGTCTGCCATGCACCTCCTGATAAAAGGTATTCCAGTACGTCACTTTTTTTCCATCCGGAAATTCCACCATCAGGATCGGCAGCCCGGGTTTGCGGAAAAACATCTGCTTCAGGCAGCTTTCATCCGGCTGGATATAGCCTTCCTCCGTCATGGTTCCATGCCCTTCCCAGAAATGGTTCCAGTCGATGAAAAAATTGCGGTACGCAGAATCCTCCCCTTTTTCCACAAGATCCCGAAACTGCGGGGACTGTGCGGAAGCATGGTTTAAAATAAAATCCAGTTTCAGGTCGATTCCCATATCCTTTAACTGTTCAAGGTCTTTCCGGTTGGCAAGCTGCTCATTCAGGTCATAGTCGATCACGGAAAATCCCCGGTCGAGATCGGAATGGTACAGGCTCGGCAGAATGTAAAAAGAAGAAAATACATTCTGCAAAGCCTCCGTTTTCAGCAATGTTACGATATCCCCAAGATTTCCTCCAAGACTGTCTGGATATGCATTGAGCATCGGTTTACTGTTCATAAACACTTCCGTCCTTTCCCACGATCAATCCTGCATTTTTGCGCTGCACTTCGAGTTTTTCCTGTTCCAGTTCCACCACACGACAGATAAACGGGCTTGCGGCATTCTCGTCGCGGTTTCTGCGGATGCGCCGCTCCTTTGTCTCCTCCGGGGAACTTTCCAGAAAGACGGATAGATCCACACCATGTAAATCGTCACTGCCTCCGTGCGTCCACTCCAGAAGCAATACAGATATTCCTGAAAAATCGGTTTCTTCCGATGAGATCTCGCCATCTTCCCGTCCCATATGCCGCAATGTGATCGTATCTTTTCCCCCATGAAATGCTGCAAGCACTTCATTGATCCGGTCGAAGTCAATCTCTTTCTTTGTTCCGAGATATTCACGCAGTCCGTCTTCCCCTGCCTCTTTATACACACGCATCCGTTCTTCATCGTTGCGTTTTGGAATCCGGTGCGGATAATCATCGCCCGAGAGCAGATAACAACCCGTTCCGTCATTTAAAAAGTACTGCTGCAATGCCGTTGCAAGTGTTGTTTTTCCGGAACCGGAGCCACCGTAAAGGCTGATGACCACTCGATTTTTGGCATTCCTATCACACCATTTCTGCACTTTTTCATATAATGTTCCAGCCTCTTTCAGCTCTGTAAGAGAAAACTGATATGCCTCATATTCTCTGGTAAACGGCGGAAGCGGAATTCCCGCATGCATCAGTGCTGCACCGGAATACTGCCTGCCGCTCTGTTCTTCCAGATATACGGCATCCGGTTTTAACCCACGCAAGCGGACATAAACGGCCGCCTGATTTGCCTCTGCCATAAGACGCACTACGCTTACCAGTGCATGATCCTGTTGCTCTGAGACGGACATCCATGCCGCAATTTCACCCGTAAACGGATCCGACAGCCGCCAGTACGTTCCCTCGTTAATGAGCGTTTCATACTTCTTGTACGTTTTGATCTGCTCCCGGATCTGCTGTTTTTCCTCATCCGATAAAAGCGCCGGGTTTAATTCGTAACCGAAAGTTCCCGCCATCGCCGTCACCCCACGGGTATGGAAACTTGTCACCCGTCCGGTCTGGTGATTTGGCACCGCCGAAACATGCGCCCCCATCGCGGAAACCGGATAGAAAAACGAAGTTCCGTACTGGATTCTTGTGCGGTTGATCGCATCGGTATTGTCGCTGCACCAGATCTGTGGGGAATAATAAAGCATTCCCGCGTCAAACCTGCCGCCGCCACCGCTGCATCCCTCCAGCAGAAGATCCGGATAGCGGCTGCACAGGTGTTCCAGAAAATCATAGACACCAAGCACATAATCATAGGAAAGATTTCCGGCATAAACATCTGCCATGCTGCGGTTCATATCCCACTTGACATAATCAATTTTTCCCTGATCGAGCACGGCACAGATCTGGTCAAAGACACAGTCGCGCACTTCTTTTCTGGAAAAATCAAGCAGTAGCTGGTTTCTCGAGCGCACCGGCTTTTTCCCGGGAATCCGGATCGCCCAGTCCGGATGCGCCCGGTACAGATCACTGTCTTCATTGACCATCTCCGGCTCAATCCAGATGCCAAATTTCACGCCCTGCTCATGCACGCGGCTAATAAGTTCTGCCAGACTGCCCCCCAGTTTCTTTTCGTTGACCTGCCAGTCCCCAAGGGAAGAATTATCATCGTTTCTTTTCCCAAACCAGCCGTCATCCATCACTACCATATCAATTCCAAGGGAAGCGGCTTCTTTTGCCAGATCCACAATCGTATCTCCCGTAAAATCGAAATAGGCTGCCTCCCAGCTGTTGATCAGCACCGGACGCTGCATATGGACATATTTGCTGCGGCACACATGGTTGCGGATGCAGTTATGATACTGCTGCGACAATGCAGACAATCCATCTGCCGAATAGGATAAAATGACTTCCGGCACCGTAAAGGTTTCTCCAGCCGTGAGCGGGTAGGAAAACAGTTCTTCATTTAATCCAAGAAGCAGGCGCGTCTGGTTGAACTGGTCTTTTTCCGCCTCACAGGAGAAATTGCCGCTGTATACAAACAGCATGCCATAGCAGCTGCCTGCCGTCTCTGTTGTCCCTTTTTCTGCCAGAATTACTGCCGGATTATACTGATGGCTGGATGTTCCCCTGCGGCTGCCAAACGCAATCGTTCCATGTCCCAGCGGGGTGCGCTCCAGATTGCGCTCCATGGCATGCTTTCCATAAAACCGCAGGACATCAAACTCTCCCTGTACAAAATCCAGACAGGCTGCCGCTGCCTTTTCGATCGTAATCTGTCCGGTTCCCATATTTTTAATCCGTACACTCCTTGTAATGACATCGGTTTCTTCTAAAACGCCATACAGCAGATGCACTTCAACCTGTGCGTTTTCATCTGCAAGGACTATTTCCAGTGTCTGTGCTTCGTTTTCATCTGCCCAGACGGCCGGAAGTCCCTGTAACTGATACTTGCCGCTTCGGATCTCATAGCTCTTAAAAAGCAGATCCGCACTTTCCACCCCTTTTTCATTTTTGATATTCAGTGCAATATTGCGGTAATCTCCGGTGCCAAGGGACGGATATTCCTGTGGCAGCGCATCCAGCGAATAGGTGCGGTCCATGCCCGCTGCATAAGGATTTCCGGAAAATCCGCGGTCTGCATAGGTTAAGACATAATCCATGGAACTGTTTGTTTTTTCCCCATAGTACAGATGTAGCAGATATCCCAGTGGGTCGACCTGCATCTGATAAGTTGTATGCACCGTATGCAGGTTAAATATTTTTTTATTTGGATTGTATATAATTGCCATAGAAGTCACCTCGTTTATTCTTTATCCTTTGACTGCACCGTTTGCCACACCATTCAAAATCTGTTTCTGACAGATCATATAAAAGATCAGGATCGGGATCAGTGCCAGAATATAGGAGGCAAACGCCAGATTGTAATTGGTTCCAAACTGTGTCTGGAAGTTAAGCTGTGCAAGCGGCAGCGTATTCTGTCCGGTTCCGGACATGATCACAAGCGGTGTCATAACATCGTTCCATGTTCCAAGGGCTGTCAGAATCGCAACCGTCGCATGCATCGGTTTCATCATCGGGAATACCACTCTCCAGTAAGTCGTCCAGGTACTTGCCCCATCAATATCTGCTGCTTCTTCGAGTGCTTCCGGAATATTTTTTAAATATCCACTGTAAAGTAGGACATTCATTGGCATGTAAAATACCAGATACAACACGATGACACCGGCACGGTTTCCAAGTCCCATGTGTGCTGTCTGTTTTACCAGAGGCATCATTAAGATGGAAAATGGAACAAACATACCACTGACAATATACAGATAGATAAAACGGAAACTTTTTCTTCTTGCCATGCCCCGCCCGATCACATAGCCTGCAATCGAGTGAATCAGAATTGCCAGTACGATCGTTACCAGAGTGATCAGTAAACTGTTTCCAAGAGAACGCCAGAAATCGGTCACTTCCATTGCCTGACGGAAGTTTTCAAAACTCCATTGTTTCGGGAAAGAAAGTGCACCCGCCACATCGTTTGTCATCTCACTTGGTTTCTTAAACGCAATGATCGCTGCCATATACAGTGGAAAAAATACGGTAACCGTCCCCAAAATCAGAACAATCGTAAGTACCCGGTTTGTTTTCTGTTTTTCTTTCATCATAACTGCTCCTCCTTCTTATTCATGACTGTCATCTGGAAAAGTGAAATTGCCACAATCACAATAAAGAAAATAACTGCATTTGCACTCTGGAATCCAAACTGTCCGCCATCCATACCATTTTTATAAATCAGGTAAGAGATCGATTCGGTGCTCTGTGCCGGACCTCCCTTGGTCAAAGACATGATCTGGTCGAATACCATGAGAAAATTCTTTGTGCTCAATACCAGATTGATTGTTACAAACGGCATAACCAGTGGAAATGTTACTTTCCAGAACTGTTTCCATTTACTTGCTCCATCAAGCATACTCGCCTCGTAAACTTCCTCCGGGACGGTCTGCAGACCGGAAATATAAATAATGGTATTCATGGCAACTGCCTGCCATACACCAACAATCAGCACACCAATCCATGCGTATTTTTCACTTGCAAGAATACTGTTCTGCAAAAATCCAATATGGAACACATTTCCCACAGTTGGGAGAATGTAAGTAAAAATAAAACTAAAAATATAACCGATGACAAGTCCGCCTAAAATATTCGGCACAAAATAAATACCGCGCAGTGCACTTTTAAAACGGATTGCACTGTTTAATCCAACTGCCATGATCAGACTCAGCACATTTACCAATATCGTTCCTGCCAGTGCATATTTAAACGTAAACAAATAGCTTTTTCCCACGCGGGAATCCGTAAACAGATCTGCATAGTTCCGGAACCCGACATAATCGTACGTTCCGTATCCTTTATAATTGGTAAAGCTGTAAATCACACCTTTGATCATTGGAAGTGTATTGAATGCAAAAAATAAGATCACAACCGGTATAACAACCGCCCAGAATGTTTTGTCCCTGTTTGACATTTTCTTTTTCATTGTGCATCCTCCTGTTCTTTCTGATAATCCTGTACTTTCCGAATCAGATCCCGGTTATAGCGCTTCCAGTCGGAATCAAATTTTTTCAAAAACTTTTCCTGTGCATTGTCGCTTGTATCCAGCAGGAACGTCTGCACCATGGCATCCACGCTCATCTCACTCGGATAATGGTGATCCTGGAAATCTGCCATACGGTTGTTTTCAATATAAGAACGCATATCCTCGAGTGTTTCCGGAATTGCAAAATCCCCGTCTTTGCAGGCAATTCCGCCCTGATCATCCAGATAAATCTGAATGGTCTCATCGTCATACAGATATTTTAAAACTTCATATGCAGCCTCTTTATTTTTGCATGCTTTCATTACGGAAAACTGCAGATCAATTCCTGAATTTAATACATTGTCTGATTCGTTATCATTTGCAGGAAATGTAAAAGAGCCGATATTCATGTCTGGGTTGACCGATTTGATCTGCGGAATCGCATAGCTTCCGATCGGATACATGGCAGATTCCCCGCGGGCAAATGCTGTACAGGCATCGTTATAACCGTATGCATACGGATTTTTTTCGGCGTAATCCAAAAGCGCACGCATCTTTTCTGCTACCGGTCCATACGTATCGGAAAATGTGGTATTTCCCATATTTACCTGATTGCAGGTATCCGAATCGGTAAGTCCGACTGCCAGCGCATTCCACGGAGCCAGACAGGTCCAGGTATCTTTAAAGCCCAGATACAGCGGAAGTGTTCCGCTCTGTTTTATTTCATCACACAGTGTGGTAAATTCCTGCCAGGTGGTCGGAACTTTCCAGCCATTTTCCTCAAACAGATCTTTGTTATATAAAATTCCTGCCGCATTTGCCACATATGGAAGTGCATACGTGCCATCCTTTGGAATAAACTCCAGTTCCTTATCCATATTCAGATATGCCTGTTTTACGGTCTGGACTTCATCCAGATCGGAAATATCATCAAACAGATCTGCATCTAAAAAGTTGGAATAGTTGATGTCTCCTCCGATTGCGATGATATCCGGATAATCCTCCCGGATAAAACGTGTCTTTAAAATGGTCATTGCTTCGTTTGGAGATGAAATCGTCAGATGGATGTCATCATGTGTTTCATTGAACCGCTTTTCAATCTTTTCAAATGCCTTAACTGCTTCCGGTTTGTAGGAAACCACTTCGATTTCTATTTTCCCGTCTGCCCTTTTTTCACTTCCGCATCCGGCAAGACCCGTCATACACATGCCAAGTGCAAGCACCGCTGCAACACTGCGGAAAATATTTCTTTTTGCCATATTCCTCTCTCCTTTTTTGCAGTATATCCGTTTACTTTTTTGATAATCTGATTATAACATACCTTTATGCGTCCTTAAATATCTGTATTTTTTCAGTTTTATACCGAAATGCAATATTTTATGCTATAATAGATATTAATGTCGCATTTTGGTATATAAGGAGTATTTTATGAGCAATATATTATTTAATATTTTTCCGAATGAAAATTTTATTGATCTGTGTATGTATCAGTTTGGATATGAACAGTGTGATCCCGGTCATTCATTCGGGCCTGCCACACGCAATCACTATCTGTTCCATTACATTCTTTCCGGAACCGGAACCCTTATGGCTGACAATACAAAAGGTGAAACACAGACCTATTCCATAAAAAGCGGGCAGGGATTTATTATTTTTCCCGGTCAGATCAACACCTACATTGCCGATAAACAGCTTCCCTGGGAATATATGTGGATTGAATTTGATGGCTTGCGTATAAAAGAAGCTTTAAGTGTCACAGATTTGTGTAAAGATGTGCCCATTTATCATTCACACTCCAAAGAATTGCGTGAAAAACTTGCTGATGAAATGCTTTATATTGTAAATCATCCTCATGAATCTTCTTTTCATCTCATCGGCCATCTGTATTTATTTATGGATTATCTGCTGCAGTCAGCAAAATCTACTAAGCTGGTTTCCAGTGGGCGCATGAGTGATTATTATATAAAAGAAGCAATCAATTATATTGAACAGAATTTTCAGAATAATATCTCGATCGAAGATATCGCTACAGTATGTGGCATCAACCGAAGTTATTTGGGGAAAATCTTCCGCAACTCAATTGGCCGCTCTCCGCAGGAATTTCTTATGAACTACCGCATGGTAAAGGCTACCGAATTGTTAAAGCTGACATCCTTATCTATTGCGGACATCAGTTCCGCTGTCGGATACGAAAATCAGCTTCATTTTTCCCGTGCATTTAAAAATATTTATGGTATCTCCCCACGGGAATGGAGAAATCAGAACAAGTAACAATAGATAAGATAGATATCATTCCTATCAATACTTAATACTTCAGTATCATTACCTTGTCCCTTGAACACTTCCATATCTGCAAAAAGGACATCCCCTGACCTGTAAAATCTACAGTTCTGGAATGTCCTTTTTCCCATACTTCACTATATTTTTAACACATGATGCTGTTTATCCACAACCTATATAATTCCAAAATGCCTAAACGCCTGCATAATCGCATCTTCCTTCTCCGGTGTACACTGTGGCTGTCTCACATTCTCTGATTTAGCCAGATTAAAGTTCTCACCGACATCCAATCCACACTTCTTCTTAATCTGTGCGATATACAGTGATGAAACCTTAAGTCCTGTCTGCTCCAATACATATGCCTTTATCTGCTCATATGTCGCTTTTCCTTTGAATTCAGATAAATCCATATCCTCCAGAGAGAAGTCCACCTTCACTTTTCTGCTGTCGACCATTCCCTTGGAAAGTAAAACAACCGTCTCACAGAACATATTTTATCGCAAGGCTTTTAAAAATGGAATAGATTTTACCAAACGACAGTTTTCAAAAAACTTATAAGGGATTTTTCCCTTGAACCCATCATTTATGATATATGGTGGCGCTTTTCGCCCCCAAATAGTGAAAGTGGGGGCACTTTCTGCCCCCACTCAGGAAATGTTGCTAAAATACTGTTTAGATTTATCATACATACAAAATGGAAGTTATCTATTTCTCCTCTTCGTTAAGACCTAGTTCATTACATATTACTTG
>ENA-ORTG01003448-ORTG01003448.1-human-gut-metagenome-genome-assembly--contig:-NODE-3448-length-11185-cov-2.901617_pt1 | contig 11185 bp, 15 predicted proteins | sample MGYA00241906_ERZ509176 | MGnify/ENA primary metagenome ERZ509176 (study PRJEB26280, sample SAMEA2338811) | human gut metagenome | biome: human gut; feature: human-associated habitat; material: faeces... | reverse complement strand
CACTGCTTTCTCTAATGTAAAGGCAGTATATCTGATCCTTGATGTGAAAAACCCGCTGCCTCAGACAATCATAAATTAAAATTATCATTTCCGGAAAAGCACATAATGCCATCCCCATCCAGATATAACGAATATTCGTAATATCTCTCACCGCTCCGAGAATCACTCCCAGCAACACCCAAGAAAACAAATTAGCCGCAAAATAAATATGCTGATGCCAGAACTTTCTTAAAATCCAGACAGCTAATGAACGGACAAGAAACATAAAGATGCCGAATGCAGCAAGAAACCCTATTATGGTTACAAACATTTTATATAAATATACTGTATCATTTTCCATCACTCAAATTCCTTTAGATTTTCGCTTTTTTATACATATCCCAAAATAAAACCGGTACTTGACTCATTGAAGCCTGAAGCAAAGCAACAAAAACAGCTCCCCCCCAGGAATCATCCCGATAAATCAGAACTGCAACCACAAAAACCGAAAAAAAAGATAAAATATTTGCAGTAACAAAATCTCCGGCATTTTTCTTAGATAAAAAATAAAAATACACGCGACTTAAAACAAAAGCGGCACATAAATATCCTAAATCTACAAACCAATATCTCATACTTCCTTGTCCTTAACACAAATTTTAGTATATAAGAACATATTTTTCTACCGAAGTCAAGAAACAAACGGGATAAGAAACTTATCCCGTTTATATATCTACTCATTAGGCATTAACATATCTCTCTTAAAAGCCTCTAAATCAGTAGCCTCAGAAGCAGAATATCTGTCAAGAAACTCTTGAGTAATCCCTTTGCCCCCATTCTGAGCTAAGTCAGTATCAATCAATAACTTTGAAACAGCACAACTTAATCCCCAATCAGCTATATCTTTGAAGAACTTTTTTACCATCATTATATTATCAAAATCTTCCCATGTTTCCCGAGTAGCTTTTACAACTTTGGGACTACGAGACTGAGCGAGCTGATATCTTTGATCTAATTGGTGTCTCTTTTGGTTAAAACAATCCGCATAACTTTCATTACCAACACCAATTGTCCCTTTTAATTTACAAGCAGCTCCGTTCAAATCAGACCACATTCTGTCAGCAGCACCTCCCGTTAAATGATACAAACTCTCTATTCCGGCATCACTCAATCCTTCCTTAAAATTCTCCCAATCCTTTTTAAAATCGATTTTCTGTTCGGAAAAAAGATTATTTCTCTCAGTATTCAAATCATTTGTCCAATAAAGATTTGATGGAAATTTTGGTTTTCCATTTATATACTGTCCGGGTAAACTTGAATTTTTACTTTCAACATTATTATTCATGTTTCTTTCCGTCTCTGGAGATTGTTCAATCCCCAAACGCTTAAGATCATAATCCGGTTTTAACAAGTTTTTACTTGGTTGGTACCCATATCCCATAATATCCGGGATTACTTGATCTAAAATATAACCTATTCCATCAGTTTCTTTCGACTTTTCCATATCAAAATTCCTCTCAATCATAAATTAAAAAATAGGGAGCATAAAGCTCCCTGCAAATTACTTACCGTAACCGGACATATTCAGGCTGCGCCGATACGGAAAAGTATCTTGCGGCAGATTGGCCTGCGCCGGTGTAAGCAGCGCCTGCAAAGAACGTCCATAATTCTGGCTGCTCTGATCATAATTATCCTGCAGACGTTCGGCATAAGCCTGCTGCTGTTGCAAAAACGGTTCCTGATCATAACCTGACATTTCCTGACCGTTTAATCCGTTCTGTCTCTGCTCCCTTTGTATTTTCTGCAGATAATCCTGATAGATATCGCTGGATTTTCCGCCGGCCATTGCGCCGTAACTCAGAGCTTCCAACCCGTCACCGCCGGCCAGATTAATCAACCCGGAAGTCAGAACCCCGGCTCCCAACCCTGATCCGAGGATATCGGGCATAATCTGTTTCAAAATATATCCGATTCCAGAGGAATCTCCATCGTTTTTTGTATTTACTGTATCTGACATTTATATATCTCCTAAAAAAAAATCCTTCCCCATTTTGGGGAAGGATATAATTAAACAAATCACAACCTGTTCTGAAACAGGTGGTTAATACACACAGTCATTTCCCTTAAAAGTCACATCCTTAACCTTGCCTTTTTCAATAACAAAAGTTGTTTTACAACTGTATGTTACGGAATAAGGTCTGCGACCGCCCATCGGGAAAAAGGCACCGTCAGGCGAAGCTATATATACAGGAGCCGTTCCGGCATAATTAAACGTTTCGCTTTTATCATAAACCAGATACCTGATTTTATTGAGCTCATAATTAGTAGTCGGAATACCCCATTCCGCAACCAGATTCTCCTCAGTTACACCGATATAACTTTGCATCAGCGCCGCATAATTTTCCTCTGTTTTGCGCGGCTGCGTCGCACAACCGACCACACAGAACAACAATAAAATACCGACAGCACCCTTCATGACAACCTCCGATTAAATATAACAAATACACATTAACTTTAGTTGTCACAATTGTCAATAATAATTATCCGATCATCTGACGCAGCTCGCCGATTCTTTGCTGAACTTCCTCGGGAAGCAATCCGTAAGCAACAAAGTAATAACCGCTGTCATCAACGCCGACCGCTTCCGGTTGTACATCCAAAATTTCCTGAGCAATAACACCGACCTGATCTTTCGCTCCGTTAATATAATCAAAACGATAAATATTGTAGCCATCAACCGTATCAAGCAGTGCAAGATTTTCTTTCAAACGAATATCCGAACCCGAAGCGGCATACATCGCCCCAAGCTGCAAAGCCATTTTTGCCGCATCATCCCAGCCAAAACTATTGCTGTTTGTGTTGCTGCCGTTGTTGCTTTTTCCGAAACCGGAGCCGGAAGAACCGGTTCCCATATTTCCTATCATGCTCCCCATACCGCTCGCCAAACCGCTGAGCAGGCTGTTACGACGCGAAGCATTGGCATTATCCAAATTAGCCTGAGCCTGCATCTGCGCCATTGCCATTTGTGAGGCATTATTCTGCAGTCCCATCATCATATTATAGGGAACCTGATAATAATTAAACAACTGCGAGAGCACATTACCGACCCGGGCATCTTCATTAGCCATGGCACTGGTTTCCAGATTAGCCAGATTATTGGCAAATTCGTTACTCATCTGGTTAACCGAAGACCCGCGGGTTAAATTTCTGCTCGCCAGCGGATTAATCAGATTATTTTCAAAAGACTGATTTGCCAGCCGATTGCGCTGACTGGTCTGAGCTTTGAAAATTTCGCTGTCATAGCTGGGATTAATCAGCTGATTTAAATAATTGGGAATTGCCGATTCTGTGGTTTTAACCAGATTATTCTGAAAATCGGTTCCCTTAAAACTGTTGTTGGCCCCGGCCGTTCCGGAACCGTATAAACCGCCGGTATTATAACTTACCGTAGGGATAGTAACTTTACTTTTACTTCCGCCGCCACTCATTTATTTTCTCCTTGTAAAATATTATTCCAAACATAAATTCCCGGTTCCGCCGTACGGACAAAACCGGCTTTCCGCAAAATAATTTTCGCACTCAACTGCCTGGTAGAAGCATAAAGTTCGGGGAAACAAGACTTCACCCGATTCAAAGCTTCCAGACAGGAGGCGTGGGTTTTACGTCTGGCAAACCCGCCGACCCAGTCTTTATTATCTTCATGATAACAAAAGATACAGCCGACAAAGCTGCCGTTTTCGTAAATATTAAAAAACCAGCGGGTCAGATAATCTGCAAATCCCCGCCGGTCTTCAATAGCTTCCCTGTTGATTTCAAATAACTGCCGCGCCGCCTCTTGGTCAAAAAACGGACTCTCGGCATTAATTAAGACAACCATTTCTCCTCCAAGAAAAATTTGTATCAACCGCCCACAAAACAAAAAGTTTGGAGAACGAAGTAAATAATAAGAAATAAAGGCGGAGAAAGCGGAGTGTACAATGGCTAAGTAAAAAAGCAGCCAACGCTGCTTTTTTATCTGTAACATCTCAGAATATCTTAGTAAGCAAGGGAAGCAACTGCGACCGCAGCGCACCTAGATACCTGAGTAGTACATGAGCATTTCTTCGACCTTTAATTTCTGTATTTGTTACCCGTTATACAAACTTTTACAAAAAGTTCGGAGAATGAGTCTAGTAGAGCGATTTCAGCGGCAAGAAAAATTTTAGCGTACACTATAGTACGTGAATTTTTCGAGACCGCGCAAAATTGCTCTAATAGACCATTATACGAACTTTTTACATGATGGTTTTAGTCTTAACCTTAACCTTTTTCATTTCAATGCGCTTAATACCGAACTCTTCATTGATTTCTTTGGTAAAAATCCGCATTTGCAATTGCTTGAAAGGCATGGTTCCGGTCAGGGAATAAGTAACATTCAGACTGTCATCCCGTCCCCAGATACCGCCGGCTTCGTCATTTTCATCTTCTGCCCAGTAACCGCCTTCCTCATCATTTGCATCTTCGCACCAGATTAAAAACTTATCGCCATCTTTGCTGATTTTTTTGAGCTTGCGGCGATCCGGTTTGTCATCGTAGGTAAACTCAATATAAAAATTATTGGCATATTTACTGTCAAAAGTAAAAATTATCGGCAGTTTGGGAATTTTCAAATTACTGTCCGAGCCGACATTGATAATATTCATCAGATATTCGGCCGGACGAAATTCGCCGTTAAAACTGTTGCCGAGATATTCGCGGTACATCTTATTGCCGGTCGCCGTATAAATGGCGCCGTCATAAAGCATCATCGCATTGAGTCCCGAAACATCGCGGATAACCCACTCGTTTTTCAGATAATCAAGAATCATCACCTGGATATTCCCGTCGCTGAGCGGCAGTTTAAACCAGATTTCCGTCCGATCCTCGACCGTAAATCCCTGCATGCAGACTTCTTCCAAGCGTTCGGGATCAATCATATCAAAATATTTTTTAATATCATTGGCCAAACCGTCGGTCGGGCGTGTCTGCCCGCTGTCATAAAGATAATAGGCAAAGACATTGCGGGCAAAATGATCATAATAAAACAGCTTATTATCAAAACGCAGCACGCTCATAAACCCGGCGCAGCCGCCGCCGGTCGATCCGCTGCGGGCAAAATCACTGCCGGCCGGATTGCCGGTAAAACAAACCGAATAAGTTTCGGTAAAGGCAATCAGGGTATTATTATAATAAATAATCGCTTTGACATCGCGGTCAAATTCCTGATAAGCGGCATTGGTCAGATAACCGGTTGTTGCCGCCGACCAGTCAAAAATATTCCCCTGCTGCGACCAGTGAACCCGGTTTTTACAGATTGTAACCAGCCGCCCGTCATAATATTCCAGCGCCAGCCCCCGGATCGGGCGATTTTCGGCATCTTTGGCATTCAGCTCTTTGATTTTTTCATCTTCTGTTTCGGCATTCAGATTTACCGCCAGATAATCATCAACGCCGTTGGTAAAGATAAAGAAATCTTCCAGCCCCTGGGCAATCGTCTTGCCGTTGCAGACTTTTGTTTTGCTGAGACCGCTGCGCAACAGTTCAAAACTCTGCGTAGCCGTCTTATATTCATAAAGATAACCGCCTTCCTCATCGGTGGCATAAACAAAATTATGTCGGACTCCCTGCTGCACGGATTCCCAAATACCGCAAATTTCCTTGGCCGGCAGCAGTTCGGCAATCTCACGGTTGCCTTTCATGGTATAAATTCCGACATTGTTGCCGTTACGGGAATATTTTAATTCGACATTGCTGCAGGACAAAGCCGACATCACCCCCGTCTGCACCACGTCAACCAACGGGTTAACGGCGCGAATCCCACGGAATTTATCAATAAACAGATTAATTGAAGCTACCATCACATAACAAACCTTGTATTAATTTTGCGTCCGGTCAGATTTTTCAGATTAGCATATTGCTGCTCAAACTGCTGCCAATACGGCTGAAAATTTTCATCCGTCGTATCGGAAATCAGATAATAAATCGCCATCGGTTTGAGCGCGGCAATATAAGTTTCCTCATATTCAGGCGGAATATTCAAAACATCATCGGCATTTTCCAAATTGTAAATCAGACCGCCGCTTTTATCACGCGCCTTATACAAAGTGTCATAACGTTCCTGCACGTAATAACTTTTATCGGCTCGCGGATAAAATTTCAAAACATTGCCTTCCGGACTTGATTCGACCCAGTATTTTTCGGGCACCCCGCGGACATCTTTGAGAAAATCCGTCATTTCCGCATACTCAAGATAATTGTCGGCATCCTGCAGCATAATATTGATGATATTTCCTTTCGGCGCTTCAAGACTGTCTTCGCCTTCAGGCAGAACCACCGTCTCTGTCATCCGCTTAAAGGGAAAATCATCACGTCCCCAAATATAAGAATGCGCCTGCTGCACCGCCTGTTTCAAATTCATCTGCACTTCGGCAAAAGAGGTCGGTTCCGGATCATCAATCGACCAGCGCATATTGGAAACCTGTTTGATAATCTCATAAAAAGTCTTCATTTCTTTTCTCCCTTTCTGCTTTTGACGGCGCCGGTTTTCTTTTTTACCGGAAGCGCAGTTTCCAGACCGAGAATTTTCATTTCCCCGGGATCAAGCACTGCGGTTGTTTTTTTCGCCGCTTCCTGATGATTTTTGTTTTCAATAAAATCAAAATTCTCAATCAGTGTCTCCGCCTGCTGCGGATCAAGATTAAAAACCGCTTTGGTTGTTCGGTTAATTACCTGCATTATTTTTCTCCTTAAATAAAAAAACCGCCCGAAACCGGACGGCAGCGTTAACAAAAAAGCGTCCGGTTTTCCGAACGCCTCAACTAAAACATTTTATATTTCAACATTTTTTGCTTAATCTCCACGAGAAGATTTCAACATTTCCTCATCAAGCGAACATTGTCTAAAATCACAATTAGCTCCCAGCAAATTTTCTTCTCTCCATATTCCACCTGCCGCAACACATTTTTCTTCAAAAAAATATATTGGATTCAAATGACAAAAACCATCTTGCCATCTTCCTCCACTTTTTTGACAATACTCGTAAGTGATAATACACTCAGAACTACATGGCGGACACCAGGTAATCCTTTGCCCATCCGCGCAGATATAGTTCTCTTTACATGAATCAAAAGAACTAAGCGCCACTAATCCGACAACAATATAAGCAACTCCTGCTCCCAAAAACGCAAACAATAATGTTTTCAGAATTTTGACCATAACCCTTCCTCTCACAAGATTTTTCTAAAATGGTCCCATCGGAGCCCTGCGGAAACGTCCCCCGCAAAAACACGTTTTGCGGATTTTTATTTTGTTGAAATACCATAATAGGGACATTTTGCCGAAAAATCACATCGTTGCTCATCTTCTGACCACTGACCGCCGGCCTCGACACAGATTTTTTGATTAAAATTTGCCCGATCCATTTTACAGGCCTCGCCGCTCCAAAAGCCCCCGTAAGTTCTGCAATAATCCTCCGTCACTTCACAAGCTTCCCCGCATGGCCAGCATTTATCTAACCTTTGCCCCGAAGCACAAGTATTTTCATCCAAGCAATAATCGACCCGATGGTGAATTCTTACTGTCAATATAACCGCCAACAATAAGATAACAACAAGCATACCTCTTATCATTTAATTTCTCCCCGCTTATGCTGCTCTACGGCTTTATACGGACATTTTGCCGAAAGGTCGCATTTCCATCTGTCATTATTCTCTGCTTTCCAAATTCCACCGGCAGCCTGACAATTTTCAGGAGAATAATTAACCGCTTCCAGATTACAAATCCTTCCCCCCAACTTACCGCCAAATGTTTGGCAATAATTCTCGGTAATAATGCATTCATCACTACATGGCCAGCAAACCGAATGATAACTGCCCAGTTCGCACCATCTGTCATCTAAGCAATAATCAGTTTCCGGTATCAAAGACAACACAGTCATAAATAAGATAATACCACCCAAGAAAACACTAACCACCGTTTTCCCGAGAAATGAATAAAAATCTTCTTTCACTTTTCCCCCTATGACAGCAAAATTCTATAATTTTATACAATAATAGAAATAATTATAAAAAACAAGTTTTATTATCTTTTATTATATAAAAAGCTATTGCAATCAGCTTCCTTATTATAATAAGCATCAAAGATAGCGCAGACCGGCCTTTTTATCTAAAAACAAATAACTTTGTTATTTCGCTATTGACTTTTACCCCCAGAATATTATGTTACCTTCAGTCTTAGAAGATTGATGAGGGAATTCGCTGCTCATCAACGTAAGTTCGGTCACTAGGTGCGAAGTCCAGCCGAATCTTCTAAGGCTTTTTATTATAAGATGTAACCACCCAGTTCCTGTTTTTACCATTCCAGTCCTTCCGAATTACACCCTCTCTGACACTATCATCAATATAATAACGACCAAGATGACTTGGTCTATTTTGCACCACTCCGTTTTCAATTAGCTCAGGAATACCACGAACAAACTCCTGACCATCTATTCCTTCAGAATTTCGTCTATCAATAATATGTGCTAGCCCATATCCTTTATCTCCACCCTTTCCATATACAAAATCAATATCGCCTATTCCTTTTTTCTTGGTAGCTGCCCTGACATAGCCATCCTGCTGCTTCAACAAAACTTCTATTGCCTCCTGAGGTTTATATTTATATCCTTTTAATTGAACTGAGGCTCCTTCCATTCCTTCATAAGGATTTGAAAACCAGTCATTCCACGCATTTTTAGAATATTTAATGCCACCTTTCAAAACGGATGGCACCCCTGCTCCGGCAAATCCCCCAAGCACACCGCTGGTAATTTTCCCATATGTTGTTTGCGGATCAAAATAACCATTACTCAAACCGGCTCCTATCCCGGCCATTGCAGCCGTACCCGGATTATCCATAAGCACAGCCCGTAAACCTCTACTGATAAGACCAGTACCGTTACCTAACATTCCAACACTCCCGGCTAGTTTTCCCAAACCCCCGCCGACAGCAAAACCATATCCAAATTCACCGGCACCATTAACCATCTTTTCCCACTTATTTCTCTGTTTTATAGCTCTCGGCGCCTCAATATTAACTCCCGGGATCTGGTTAATCCCTCCATAAATAGCATCAGTCACTCCCTGTATCGCTGATAATCCTGTTCTAACAATGTTATTACGAACCTCTCCTTCATAATTATCATATACAGAACCGTACGGATATTTATATTTAATAAGATTATCTAAGTTTTGTGTTGCAATTTGATGTAACCGCTCATTCGTAAAATATAAATTAGTTCCCATAATATCTTCAGCTACCTGATCTAAAATATAATCTATTCCTTCACTCATTTTCGTTTTCCTTAATAAAAAAATTCACGTTCCCGAAACTTCTGTCCCGGGAACGCGAATAAAAAGACAGGCCCTAGCGCAGACCGGCCTTTTTACCGAAAGCGGCAATCGTACCGGCCGTACCGGTTTTGAAATCGACATTCAGCGAACCGTCTTTGTTTTCAAAACGGGCGGCACGTTCGGCGCTGATAACATGTGTTCCGGCAGCCAGTTCGATTTCCAAATCACCGAGCACGTTGTTGCTGGGAAAAGCATCACCGGCTTTCAGAATCACCGAACCGGCGGTCGTAATCACCAGCAGCAGATAAGCCGAGTTGTCTTTGGCCTTAAAAAAGCCTTCGACAACCGCACCGTTGGCCGGCGCAATGGTTACCGGAGTAAGCGCAGCTTTAGAGGCCGAAACCGACAAATCATCGGTTCCGTACCCCATTGTAATTTTATCTCTTGCCATAATTTATTTCTCCCTTACTTAAATGCTTAAAGTTACTTTGGCTTTGATGGTACCGAGTTTATCGGGACGCGGACAGCCGGTACCAAAAACGCCGGCGCCTTTGAAAGCCTGATTCAAAGATTTTTCCCGCATATAATGATGCAGTTTCAGCTTGCGCTGTTTGACCGAAGCCGTGGTTTCGCCCAACACGCCGAACAACGGATAAAGGTTTCCGTCAGTATCGGAAGCAATGTTGTTGGACTCAAAAATCTGCCAGCCGGCCAATTTGCCGACATAACCGGCCTCGCGCTGTTTCATACCGGTTTCGGTATTCAGCAGCCCCGGAACCTGATTCATCAGAGCTGAAATTTCAGGCGGCAGGAACGCGCCCATTTTGCCGCTTTTCCAGGCTTTGGCACGCTGAAATTCGGCTTTCATGACACTCAGCATATTGCCGACATTATCTTTGGTCAGCACGATTGCGGCGCCGGATTCGCCTTCTTTATAAATACCGGCCACCGGATAAAGTTTGCCGATTTCCAAATCAACCGCTTCGGCAAACTGATGAACCCCGTCCTGAGAATATTCATCGGCCAGGGCAATTGCTTTGTCATCATCAGCGCCGTCAATCTGCGCAACTTTGGCTTCATCGAGCTCAAAATTAACCGCTTTGCCTTTGTTGACTTTAACTTTTACCGTTGAAGCAACAATTTTTTCGGGATCGGTTAAATCGCTGCCGTCCCAGTCGGTCATGGTAACCATGCCCGGCAGTTCGACATCAAGTTCGTCGCCCTTTTTCAAATTATCGGCATATTTGGTTGCCGAGAGTTTATCCAAAACCAGCTCATTTTTGAGGTTCTTTTCAAAACCCGTACCAAATACACTGGGAATTAAGACATCTACAGACATTTATTTCTCTCCTCATAAAATTTTAATACTTTGCGATTCATGGTTTCGATATCTTTAATCGAATGCCAGTCATCACTACTCTCCTGTCCGCCGGCATAATTACCGGTCGGACTTTGCAGCCGGGCAATCTGCGAACGGTTTTCGGCATCAGCTTTCATCTGCGCCTTAAACTTTGCGACTGCGCCGGCTTCAACGGCATCAAGCAGCTTCTTGACTTTGGGCAGGCTGATATCGTCTTTGGCCAGACGGATGGCTTCTGCCACCACATCGCCGCGCCAGGGTTCTTTAAACCAGCCTTTGCCGGCAGAATTTTCAAACTCAAACAAAGCCTTGGTAATGCCCGAGAGCGTGCGCCCTCTGCGGCTCATGTCATAACTCTGTGCTTTCTGAGTGTTGAAAACCGCGCTGTCGGCACTGACGGCGGCAACGACCTGCGGCGGAAAGAACTGCTTAACCGCCGCCAAATCCTGCGGATTATGCGTCAGTTTAAAATTCTCGATAGCCGCCGCGGCCATCGGCG
>ENA-ORTG01003446-ORTG01003446.1-human-gut-metagenome-genome-assembly--contig:-NODE-3446-length-11186-cov-3.003863_pt1 | contig 11186 bp, 9 predicted proteins | sample MGYA00241906_ERZ509176 | MGnify/ENA primary metagenome ERZ509176 (study PRJEB26280, sample SAMEA2338811) | human gut metagenome | biome: human gut; feature: human-associated habitat; material: faeces... | reverse complement strand
AACCGTGCTCTATATTATTACGAAGAGGCTGAGAAATATTTTCTCAAAGATCCCACTTCACCAGAACCATGTATATATCTTGATGAGCTTAACAACCTGCTTTGTAATAAAGGACACTGTCTGCTTTCTATTGGTCAACTGGAGAAAGCCAATGAATGTGGACGTAAGATCCTGCACAACCTGGAGCTGATTCATGAAAAAGGCGGCGAATACATCCTTTTCACCACACATGTGTATCTGGCTGCCTTAGCCTATGCAAATCAGGATATGGAACTGATGAATCATCATCTGGAGATTACCCTGAGTGATTTTCACAGCAGTGATGCCTATACTACTTATTTATCAGATATTACTGCTCTCATTCAATTATATATGAAACTTGAGAAATATAAGGAACTGGTCAAGATTCTGGATTATTATCTGCAAAAATGCAAAGAGGATCATGCACCATTCTATATCTACAGTATTTTCCTGGGAAAAAGAATTGAATGTGCCACCCAGTTACGGGATGACAATTCCTACCGGTATTTTTCCCAGCTTTTCATACAGCTTTACCATGACAGCGGAACACAGAATTCAGAATCTGTGCTGCATGCTGAAACCGTTCATAAAGAACGTCTGCGTGTGCAGAAGCTGCAACAGGAAATGCTGCTCCTTAACGAACAGCTTATGGTACAGTCCCAGCACGATGCTCTGACTGGTCTGCCCAACCGGGCTTATCTGAACAATTACGCAGAAGAGACTCTGTCCAAAGCACTGAAGAATCAGGTCAACTTTGGTATTGAGATTCTGGATATAGATTTCTTTAAATCAGTAAATGACACTTATGGACACATGGAAGGCGATCATTATCTGACTGCCGTAGCAGATCTCCTGTCCAGAATTACGGAAGAATATTCCAATGTATTTGCTGCCAGATATGGCGGGGATGAATTTGTTCTGGTCTACTATGATAAGAGTGTGGACGAAATTAAGGAAATCATGAATCAGCTCAAGCTTTCAACTGTCAGTGTAAAGCTGCCGGCAATAAGCCAGCTTGGGGAAGATCACGTTACCTTATCCCAGGGCTGCTGCAATCGTATTCCTGAACCCTTGAACCGTCTGTGGGATTATCTGGCACGGGCAGACACGGTTCTCTACGACGTAAAGAAAAAAGGCAAAAATAACTATAAAGTATCAGAGCGTTTTAAAAAGGCATAGGTCAATTGACCAATGCCTTTTTCGCATAATACCCTGCTGCTGCACGACTAAGATTCCAGTTTCGGATGTGCATTTGCTCATTTTCTTCCTGTATTCTCTTGAAATACTCTCTTTGAAGATTCTCCAGCCTGTATCCTGTCTCCTCTATCTCCACATTATCCATAGCCGCGATTGCCGGCGCTGCATCCGCGGAAAGTCTCGTCTGTAGATAATAGGCATCTGCTGCTCCCCCCTGCTCTATTGTTGCGATATTGTATCTTGCAACCCAATAATCAGGATGCAACATGGCAAATCCAAGATACCCCAATGTGACAACGATCAGTAAATAACGAAACAGCATAAAATCCTCATGATGAATGTCATAAATCATTCCTGCTGTCAGCATTACCATAACCGCCAGCGTCCACAATACTGCCAATCTTAGAAAAGTCATTCCATAACAGTTGATATATAATATCATACGGTACGCACTGGATGCAATCATGATATAAGTACAGCCACAGATTATTGCCAGCAGAAGATTCAATACTCTGGATCTGGCAAAGAAAGCATGACACGCCGGCACCAGACACATATTGAAAATGCATACAAAAAGCAATGGGAAGAAGCCGCTTCTGGCATATTCTGCATATGTGTATCCTTTAGGAAGACTCATTTTACCAAGAAAAAGACCAAATATCTGTACACCACAGAACAATACATACAATGCGGTAATCAATACTGCTGCCGTGATCGCAACATAGGCATCCCACTGAGGACGGCTCTCCTGTACCGCCTCTTCCTGAGACTGTCTTTTCCTGCAAAAGGCAAGCATTCCATAGGTATATACAAAGCATATCACTACCATAAGCAGAACCCGAAATACCTCACCATTACTGATCCATTCTGGTATGTGCCACTGCAATACCCAGTCAAACATATCGCAGAACATCTGATAAAAAACGGCATCTGCACAAAGCAGCAATACTCCGACAATACATAAAATAGGAATACTCACGGCAATTCCTATTACGACAGCCAGAATCACCCGGTTACGTTTCTGTATCTTCTGTTCATCATTAGGTTCTGGATTCTGTGCCTTTCTATAAGCAATTGCCTCTGTAAAAGGCGCTGATATTTTGCACAGGCTTCCCCAGAATACTCTCCATATCTCTCTGCACCAGGTTCCCATGCGCCATTTCTGTGTCTTTTGCCCCAGCAGCATCTGTAACATCCACACTGCAAACAGCACAATTCCCAGTAAACGGTTCAAGCCAATCAATACATAGGAATCCGTTGTGCAGTTAATCACTCCAAGGAGAATCAGTGCAACCGTCCAGAATCGATTGTCTTTTACGGCAGTAACCCCAGACTTTTTCAAATAAAATCCAAAGAAGAATAAGGTCCCGCCTACGTAAAAAGGGAATGTAATTCCAGACCTGTTCTGATACAGGCAAAAAGTATAAAAAATTGCATATAACAAGCAGCTTATGTGCATTTTGGGCGCACTTTCCCAAGCCTGCTGCTTAATCAGGCTTTTTGTGTTCTCTTCCATTCTTTTATTCCTCATCTTTTTATTACGTCTAAGCCTCTTAGGCTATTATGTTATTGTTCATGCTCTGGCTGCGCTTCGTCATCCGCTACATATTCCAGAATATCTCCCGGCTGACAGTCCAGTGCCTTGCAGATTGCATCCAGGGTAGAGAGTCTGACTGCTTTTGCCTTGTTATTCTTCAGGATAGACAGGTTCGCCAATGTGATGTCCACATCTTTCGCCAGCTCCGTCAGCCCGACCTTACGCTTCGCCATCACTACATCCAGATTAATTACTATTGCCATATAAAACCAGCCTTTCTACACCGTAAGGTCATTCTCTTCCTTGTAATCAATTGCCTTATCAAATACAAATGCCAGCACTTTACTGAAAAGCCCCGCTATCACGAATACCAGTACCAGCGTCAGCATTGTCACCGTCAGATACAACACGGTTCTCAGCAGACAGATAATTGCAATGATAAAGCTGTAGGTTCCCATCCTCTGTAAGCTGACCACATTCTCTCTGACAAAGCAGTCGTCAGCTAACACAGTCCGAAACATCTTGCGCAGCTCACCGATGATCAGAATTGCCAGAATGCCAAGAATGAAATAGATGAGCACCGCCTCCTTGTACTGCTCCACGAATTCTTCATATTGAAATACTCTGGCGATCCATTTTATCGACCATGGTAATGTCACTGTCGCCACAATTCCTGCAAAATACATAAAATCCAGTAAATACTTCGTAATCCATACTACCGTTTCCTTCTTCATATGTTCTCCATACCTTTCTGAGGGCATACACCGATGCCTCTTGTTTTGTTGAGTACACTATATCATGGTTGCGATTGAATTGCAATATGTTTTTATTGTTTTTCGATAAGTTTGTATTGATTTTTGATAAAAAGAAAGGGGGGTGTCATGTTGACGCCCCACAAATAGCAACTTAATTGCAAAACCATACTTATTTCCAGAATTTCTTAATCTCTTCTTCACTGACATTCTCATATAATTTATTCTTCTTAATAATTTCACACACCTTCTTAAAATCATCTCCTACTAATGATTTTACTGTCTCAACCATACTACGTAACCCTTCTGTTCTCTCTTCTAGCCTCCCTTTCTCAATTCCCTGCTCTATTCCTTTCTCTATTCCCTCTTCAATTCCTCTTTCTAATAAACCTTCTCCAAGATTACACATATCATTCAGTCTCCCTTCTGTCTTCACACTCATTACAAAACCATATTTTTCTTCGAGATTCTTCCTTTTATGCTCTGCATCTTCTTTTTTTAGAAGTTCTTCCAGCATTGCTATCAGGTAATTTCTGGAAATGGTAACATACTCTCGTTTTCTAAGTCGAATAATAACTCCCTGCACTTTATCAATGGAATGTAACTCCATCATCTTACCATATACATTTTCCTGCGTAAGACATATCCTATTAATAGAATCCTCGTCATCGTTCGCATCCATGCAGATCCAGATACTCCTTATGGGCTTGATATCATCATAATTTGACTTTTCAAATTCTACTTCCTTCTGCGCCGAAATCATCCTTGCCAAATAATATATGATCCGATTGTCCAGATGATACTGCAGTTTATTGGAATCCGAACTTTTCTGTGCTTCCACATTGATCAGGAACTTTATCATTTCTTCGCCAAGGTAGCCTGCAAAACGAATATCATAAAATATCTTACCCTCTCCCGGCACAGTATCTTCTTCTGAATACTTCACTATCTTCGAGAGATTCGTCTGCCCTGGTTCCATGCGTATCCCTGATACCACAGGTTCATCCAACCGCAGACTAAATAATGAACACGCCCTCAAGCATTTCTTCTTTCTCAACCAATTCTTCTTCTCTTTCCTCTGTCCTAGGAGTCTCTATTACTTGTGGTTCTCCATTCGCAGGTTTCGCTGTATACAATGCCAATAGAAGTATCATCATATAAACCGGCAATGCCTCTACCTTAATCGGCAAACATATGACTGCTGCTAAAACGCCTATTGCCAGCCAGGTCAAAAGCGAATCTTTAATTCTTCTATCTCTAATAGTAAGGTACAATTTATAACAAGCCACTGCAAGTACATCAGTTATAATAATCACACCTACTACTCCATACATCTGATGCATAACTGCCAGAATGTTTCCATGCCAAGCCTGTATTAGTGCCTGATTGATATTTTCAAGAAGTGATAAAAAAGTAACTGCGAATACATCTGTACTCAGCTGCTCCCATTTATCTCCTGCAAAAAGCTGAACAATATTGCTGTCCCCAAGCTTGTCATTTACCTGACTTAGCACTGCTAATATAATCAGTACAAATCCACCATATTTTAGCAGATAAAAACATGCCCTCTGTAGTCTGCTCAATCTTACCTTTGTCAACTCTGTTCCTTCTGGAATCTTGTCCCACTGCTTGAAAACATATAATGCCAAAAGACATAATATCAGTTCACCTACTACACTACTCTCCAAATGGTATGTCAATCCGTCTAACTGAATTATCTCCGTGTAATTGACAAGTAAAGACATATTGCAAAAAAGAAATGCGATACCAAAAATCATCTGCAACAGCTTTCTCATAATTGCTGCTACAGGCACAATTGCCACTGAATACACCATTAGCATTACAAAAGTAAGAAAAGCCGTTCCCCATGCAGCATTTACCGCCATTGTCAACGTTGCAAGTATTACGCTGACAATATAAATCACCTGCATTATCTTATCCTTACAATATATATACTGTCCTGCGGCAACCAGCATTACCAGAAATGCGACCATATTAATATAGTAGATATCGCTTGTCCCAGACTCCCATAATGGAATCATATCATGTGCTATAGCGGTATTTACAAAATACAAGACAAGGATAAAACCTCCTGCATATAGCAAAATATCAAGATACCACCGTTCCCAATTCACCTGATCTTTCAATGCAAAACACATCATTATCATGGAAATAACTACAAGAAATTCTCCATATCCATATTGAGGGTTCTTTAAAACACCTATGAGCTTTAATATCAATCCAATTATGGACAATAAAAAAAATGAAGCATAGGCAATTATACTCTCTTTATGCATTTGTTTGAGCAAATTCTGCTTTTCAACTATGCTCAACATTATAATAGCTACCGGAAATAAAAGGAAAAACACCCCGATATTCAATAATTTACTAGCAGAGGGAAGAAGAAGCATTGCCACTATATAACTTAGTATAAAGATATTATTTGACTTCATAAAAAATCTCCATTTATATGAAACAGTAAAATATACGCTTATTTTAGGCATATTATTTATTAATTATTTACTAATTTTTCCGCCATTTTCAATGCTAACTCAACCGTTACATCTGAATTATAATGCTGATGTTCTCCCCATCTTCCTAATCCATATACATTATGTGCTTCTGTCCATTGTAATAAGTTACTCATAATTTTAGGTTTATCTAATGTATTTAATGGATATGCATATTTATTAAAGTGCCTAAATTCGCTTTGAGTATTTACAATTCTATCTCCATTTGTTTCTGTCCAATACCCTCTACTATCAGGACAAAAATTATGTCTAACTAATATACGATGGTAAGAAATAGTAGGATCAGGATAATAAATCCACTGTGCCTCTGTATTCAGATTTTGTGAAAAATACTCTGTTTGCACAGAACTATACTTTAATTCTTTTATAGAACTTCTTATCTCTTCTGGCATCCCAACAATTTCACCAAATTCTAACCAAGGAATTGTTGAAATAATTATATCTACCTGGAACCTTTCATTTGTTTTTGTCCTCACTTCATTTTTATTGAAATCAATATAATTTACAGTACAATTATAAATAATCTTATCTTTTATTTGTTCTGCCATTCTTAACCATAACTCACCATAGCCATACTTTTTAGGATAATAAAATTGAGCATGCCCCGGCTGTGTACCATAAGCTTTTTTGGTTAAACACGATAGCAAAGTTTCTTCAAAACTTACATTAGGTAATTTTTCCAGCCAATATGTTCCTAATGCATTTAAGTTATCTCCAAACATTTTTTGATTATATGGAATCATATAATCATTAGCTATCCGATCACCTAACTTCCAATAAATCCAGTCAACAAATTCATCTGGTTTATCTTTTCCAATATTACATCCTGCCACTGCAATAGATTTTAAATACTCCACCTGATCTTCTAATTTCATTTGCCAAATATTAGCTTCTATTGGATGATTAATAATGTTACCATTTACTTCTATTCTACTATCACGCTCATACTTATCCCATTCATCCTCAGGCATGAAATTAAATAAGAACTCATTCACCTTTGGTCTTCTTACATCCAGAAAATGACCTCCTCCAACATCAAATGGTGAATTATCTACTTCAGTAGAACGACATAATCCTCCCGCTTCACTTTCTCTTTCTAGAACGAGAAATGATTTTATTCCATATTGCAATAGTTTATTTGCAACTGTAAGTCCCGCTGGTCCTGCCCCTAATATTAAGTATTTCATTCCATTTATTCCCCTCTATTTTTTGTAATATTTAAAAAAAAATCACCAATTACTTCATTATTTAAAATTATCTCAATAACAATATAAACAACTATTGATAATATTATTGAACAAGCTAAACACCATATTTCATTACGTACTACAAAACGCACTATACCACAAACTAATATAATTCCTATTGAACCAACACTTATTTTTTTCACAGTCCTTAAAATTACTAAGTTTCCAATTTGCTTTCTTCCACAATACATGCAATAAAAATATGAGATTGCCTCTGCGATTATAGTTGTTAATGCAGCAGCATTCTCCTTCCAAAAAGGAATTAACAGAAGATTCAAAACAATATTTATAACTGCACTTACTACTGTTACTTTAAATACTTTTACTTCTTCATTCAACGGTACTAACACACATTGTCCCCAAAACCATGCTCCCATGCAAAAAAACAATGCTATGGCAAGCAGCACCAGAGAAGATGTTGCTCCAATAAATTCTTCACTAGAAATAAATAAAATAACTGATCTTCTTAAAATAATTAAACCAATAATTGCAGGAAATAAAAATGTTAAAAGCGTTTTATATATATCCTCTAATGCCATATTTAATTTAATTTTATCGTGTTCACTTAGGATTGCTGAAATTCTAGGTATCGAAACAACTAATACGGAGGATAAAATTGTTTTAACAATTGTATAAATTTTAACCGATACCGCATACTGCCCGACTATTTTATCTGAACACATAAATCCCAAAATTGTAGTATCTGAACTTACATAAATTGTTACTGTTGCAGACATCCCAAATAAAACAAGAATCGGCTTAAGATGCTTTTTACAATTCATATTTAAAGTAAAATGAATTTTACAATACTTTCTCGCATGTACAAAATTCAATATTCCTGTGAAAGCACCTGAAAATACAGAAAGAAATGAATAGTATAATAAATCATCTTTTGATTTTACAAAAACAAATAATAATACCAATGAAAGAACCTGTATAACAATGCTTCTTATCGTTATATACAAATAATCTTCATATATTGAATATATCCACTCCATACCTATAGTTCTAAATAATATTGATATAGACAGTATTAAAATAATACAATTATATTCTTGAAATTTTGGAATATAAATGAGTGAAATCCCCAATAAAATATATGATATTAAAGTTGATAAAATATTTATCGAGAACATTTCATTTGAAAAAGTTTTAATTAATTCTGATTTTCTAATTTTTGCTCCTTCTCGTATAGCATACGTACTTATTCCAAGTTCAGAAAATAACACAAAATATGAAACTATAGAACTTGAAAAATTATATTTCCCTATATTATCAATACCAAGTATTTTTGAAGCATAAGGAAATGTAATTAAAGGAAATATTATATTTAATATACTTTTGAATGCATTTAATGCCATATTACATTTTAAAGATAATGTTCTCTTCATAATAACTTCCTAATTATTTTACTACATACTATTTTTCACGCTATATTAATTATTATATTTTATTCTTATATCTAAATATAATGCTTCATTGGATTATCTATTTTCCCTTTTCTAGTTAATAACCTTGGATTTTTAAGCAAAACAATTGTCCAATATATGTAATCTAAATGTTTAATTAAAAAATAATCTTTACCATTTTTTAAAAACAATCCAAAGTTAAATAATACTAGTATAATAAAACCTAATATCCCTAAGTATCGAGTTGGCATAGCGGGAATTATTAAGAATAAACCGGTAACAAAATACAATAAACAATACACTATTTTTTTTCTATATACTTTACATAAAGTATAATTACTAAATATTTCTGCATTACCTATACAGTAATTTTTTAATTGTTTTAAATACTGTTGTTTATTTTCAGGAACCTCCCATATAATTATCTCTCTTCTATTACAATATACCCTCTTACCATGATTCATAATTCTTAAAAAAAATTCCATATCCTCTCCTGCATATGAAAACTTTTCGTAAAATAAACCCTCTTCTTTATATAAATCAGTTCTTGCCAAATTTCCATGATTACTTGGAATTAAGCCAGCCACATAATTACCCAAATGCACCTTGCAATATGCACTCATAAATTTATTATTTGTACTACCACTCAATGAGCCATATACAACGGATATTGATTTATTTGAGTCTAAATCACTAACAAGTTTTTCAAAAAAATCATTAGGATATATATTTCCACAGGCTACAATCCCAATATACTCTGTCTTTACTTCTCTTATTCCGCGATTAAATCCCTGTGCAATATTGAGTTTTTCACCTGATAAAACTTTAATGTTCAATAAGGATTCTTGCTTATACTTATTAATAACTTGCACTGTATTATCCGTTGACCCACCATCAACTATAATTATTTCTTTAGGATAATATGTTTGATTCTCTATATTTTTTAATAAACTACTTATAGTTTCCTGATCATTAAACACCGTTGTGACAATAGAGTACTCTCCAAATTTATCTTTAAACATACCTTCTCCTATCCATTAAAAGTCTTTATAATGTTACAAAATCAAATTTTTCATCTAAACCATGGATGCCACTTATCTAATACATAATTTGCATCCGTCTTTCTAATTCCAATATATTTTGCCGAATTACCTGCATAAATACCCCTTTCAACATAAGTTCCCCTTTTCACCAATGAATCTGCTGAAATAACACATCCTCTTTGCAATTGCACTCCAGCTAAAATAATACTATTTGCAAAGATAACCACATTATCAGATATATTTATAGGTTCTTCTCTATATATAAAATCATTATCATTAATATCATGATATGCGGTAATAATTTTGGAATAAATTGCAATTGAAACATTAGAACCGATATTCAATTTTCCTCTTCCATCTAAAAAGCATTTTTCATTAATATAAGTATTTTCCCCTATCACTATTTTCCAAGGATGCACTATTATAGTTTTCATCAATATTCTAGAGCCTTTTCCAATCTTCATACCTAGTGATTTATAAAAAAACTTTCTAATAAACCAAATAGGAATATTGCATACAAAATAATTTAAAAAAATATAAATTAACTCATCAATAATTTTTTTTAGCATACTTATTTTATCCTTAATATATTTATTTTCTATTCAGAACCTCTTAAGTATTTATAAACAAGCTAACTGATACCTTGTAGTTCTTTAGTTTGCCAACTACTTTTAATACTTGACTCTTTTTCTTACAGGCATGCTTTTTTGAGGTTTCTTCCAAAAGAGATTTTTCTTCATATGCGATTTAATTGCATATTGTTTATTTACACAATACTTATTCTTTTCAATTTTGGTATACTCCAAAAACTGCTCCTTTCTTTACTAGTTTTCCTTCATTTTCATACTTTTTTCCAAGTTCAGACGACATGTATGTGATGAAGTAAGTTCCCTTATCTATCTGTGACATATCCTGATTTGGTATCACTTTAAGCTTCTTATCTTTAATCAGAACCTGCATTCTACTGTAATAACCTTCATATTTATAATTTGAATCTACAAAATTAACTTCCTTATCTGAATGTTCTAAAATGTACTCTGCCACTCCTACATCACCATGAGCCTTTTCATTTATATCTTTAATAACATCCACTGATTTACTATCAATATTAATAAATAACACAAATATGATTGCCGGTATTAAAACTTTTAACTTGTTTTTACTGCGTAAAAAATATGTAATACTTAACGCCAAAGCGCTACACATTACGCAGTGTAATACCAGTGTATTAAATGAACCATCTTGTGGAACTAAACTAGAAAATCCAGGTATCCTACATACATCTACATGTATTTCATCTGAAGTCAGAAAAATCCTTCCTGCCAATCCAGTAACTATACCTGTAAAAATGGTAACCAAAATATTAATAATTTCCATATTATTCTTTTCTACATACACAGCACTATATAAACCCATAAAAATAAATACTGAAATTGTATATTCATAATA
>ENA-ORTG01003434-ORTG01003434.1-human-gut-metagenome-genome-assembly--contig:-NODE-3434-length-11211-cov-5.284062_pt1 | contig 11211 bp, 9 predicted proteins | sample MGYA00241906_ERZ509176 | MGnify/ENA primary metagenome ERZ509176 (study PRJEB26280, sample SAMEA2338811) | human gut metagenome | biome: human gut; feature: human-associated habitat; material: faeces... | reverse complement strand
CGCAGCCGCCGGAGCGGTGCTTAAGCCGTAAGGCGGGAATTGTGCGGTGTTGCCTCAACATTGTGATTCCTTTTTGGCTGCTTAGCCCACTTTTCATTTCCTCCAGATCATCATCCCCATCCAGAACAGGTTGGCGAAGATCCTGTCGGTGCCGGTGGCCACCATGGCCGGGAACAATGCCCAGAACAGCACCACCCGATGGCAATATGCCCCAGCATCTGCCGCGTTCCTGGAATACATTCGCTCTCGGCTGGGGGATGCCTTTTGCTGATTTCACCCATACCAACAACAAACACCGTGCCGCCATGCAGGGGGTTTTCCTGCTTGCGGCACGGTGCTTTGTTGTATCAGGCTATTGTCGGGTTATTGTTTCTTTTTGGCAAGCTGTCTGCCCACGGCCCGCAGCCAATCCAATGCGGCGGCGGCAAGGGCGGGGTACACGATCAGGCCGAACAGCTGGTACCAGGTGGGGATAAAGTAATCTGCCCCGCCGGGCAGGGTGCTGGCGGCGTTCAGGGTAATGCTTTGCGGAGTAAAGGTCAGGCCCACGGTCTTGTTTTCATCGGGGCTGCAGGGGTCCAGCCGCAGTGCCACGATCTGGGTGCGCGGCAGGGTGTACACATAGGTGCCGTCTGCCAGCACTTTGGGGAAGACGCGGCAGTCCTGGCTGTAGGGCTCCCCCGTTTTTGTGGTGTAATACAGGCACATTTCGCGGGAATCGCCGTCAAACTCCACGTTGTAGCTCACGGTACGCACCACGCGGCCGGATACATCCTCCAAAATCATCTGCGGGTCGCCGCCTGTGGTAATCAGCTGGCCCTGGGGTGCGCTGTTCTCTCCCGGCTCCCCCCAGGTCAGCTCGGCCAGCTGCCAGCTTTCAATGGGGATCGAGGTTTCAGTCAGGGTGCCTTTTGCCTTGGCGGAGCTGTCCCCCACAAAGGCCACCGCACCCTGCACCAGCCAGAACACCAGCGCCGCGCACCAGCACAGCACCGGCAAGGCAAAGCGATGGGCAAACAGTCGGTTCAGGCGGCTTTTCCATGTCATCTCTTTCATTGGGCCGCCTCCTTGCTCATCTGCATTGTGACCGGCTCATACCCGGCATCCGTTACGCGGTAGAGCAGGGTCTGCCCCGCCTGCGCAGCGGCCAGGTGGTCGGTAAACAGGTTCTGATAGCTCTGCACAAAGATATCGTCGATCTTTTGCAGGTAAAGCACCGTACAGCCGTTGGCACGCACGGTTTCATCCAGGCGTTCAGCGGTGTAGGGGTGGTAGTAGCGCTGCTTCACGCCCTCCTCCTGCGGTTCCAGCTCCGGCAGGCCGAAGGTTCCGCCGCCGCCCTCCTGCGTGGCCCCCACGCCGGAGTAATCCACCAGGACGGGGTAAAAATCAAACACGGCAGAGAACCAGTGTTCGCCGTTATCCCCCTGGCTGACAAAAAACACACGGTCGTTTTCGTTCAGGTAATCGCTGCGCAGCCAGTCAGCTTCGGCGCGGGCGGTCTTGCGGTCGGCGAATTCGCCGTCCGAGAAGCCCAGCACCGAAAGCTGCGGCAGGATCATGCCGTTCACCCGCACCAGCATGGCGGCGGCCATCAGCAGAACACCGGCCTGGCCCGCCAGGGCAATCCAGCGGCGGGCCGGGGCTTTCTGTTCGCCATCCGCGGTTTGCAGGGCGGTGCTCCAGCAGGCCAGCGCCATAAAGAACCAGCCGATATAGTAGGTATAGATATAGCGGTTATAATCCACCAGCCCCACAGCCTGATCCGGCTTGAAAATAAAGCCATAGCTGAGCGCCAGCATGAGGTTATACCCCACAAAGCATGCAAGGGACAGCACCCCGATGCAGCCAATGCGCAGCTTGAGCTGGCGGCCTCTGGCGCAGATGGCCGCCACCAAGAACACCAGCAGAATCAGCACCACAACATTGCGGCCCTGGCCGATCATGCTCAGCCGACCATCCGAAGTCCAGAACTGGTGGCCCATATCGGCCATGGCTTGGGTGAACTGGCTCTGGCGCTCGGCGTAAAAGCCCTCCACCGGTTGGCCCAGCAAAATCTTGATGCCGTTGATGACCACAGCGGACAAGGGGGCGCTGGTTTCGCCGGTGCCGCCCTCGCTGGCACTTTTGGCAACCAGAATGCCCACATAGCGGATGTTCCAGAAATAATAGATCAGCATGGGCGCGGCAAAGCAGGCAATGGCAAAGCCGGTGCGGCGGGCAAGGCCCTTTTTGAAGGGGTGCTCCGCAAACAGCCAGGCATCCACAGCCATCAGCCCCGCCGCCACCAGGGACAGCACAAAGGTGTTGGCCTTGATGTTGGCCGCCAGCGCCAGTACCGGCAGTACGGCCCACTTGGGGCCGCCGGTTTTGCGCAGCGCCAGCCACAGCGCCACAGCGCCGCCCAGTGCAAGGCCCGCGGGCACATCGCCATAGGCGGTCATATAAGTGGTATCCAGATAGATCGTATGGTTATACACCGTCAAAAACCAGGGGGCAAACCAGCAGATTGCTGCCAGCGGCACCGCAATGCGGTACTGGTGGAAGTTCAGCCCGCCCAGCACCGCGGCAAACACGGCGGCGGCCAGCACATCATACGCCACATAGATCTTCCAGTCTGCATAACGGCCCAAAAACTGGAAGAAGTAGGAGAGCAGCGGCAGGCCGGGGTTCTGGGTCTGGGGCCAGGGGGTTCCAAGGGTAGCCAGGGCATACAGGCGGTTATCCGCTTTGGTCACCTTTACGGCGGTAGCCCACAGGCTGAGTTCATCATACTTGGTTGCCAGCGGCTGGCGGATGAAAAAGTACACCGCAAATGCCAGCGCCATGCCCCAGAACAGCACCGCCCCCGGTGTAACCAGGCGGCGGTAGGCCGGGCGCTGGTCTTTGTGGGGCACCAGCGCCCACACGCCGCTGCCCGCAAACACCGCCCACAGCAGCACAGTGCCGGGCAGCAGCAGGTTTGCCATGCCCGCAGCCGTCAGCCAGGCAACGGCAATGCCCAGCGCGGTCAGCGGGGCCAGCGCAGCATGCAGGTTACATTTGAGCGTTAGGAACGCGCAGAACAAAAACAGCACCGCCAGCGCGGCAAAGATGCAAAGCAGCTCCATAGAATCACCATTTTATACAACATAAAAGCCCCGCGGGTGTGCCCCCAAGCCATGGGCGCACCGCCCCACAGGGCTCTTTTTTACTTTTTGCGGAAAACATCAACGGCAAGGCAGACAAACGCAGCCCCCACAGCCGGGGCAAACAACAGTAGCAGCCATTGGCCGCCGTTTGGCACAAAGCGCAGGTACCACGGCTGCACCGGGTTGAGCACCACGCCGTCCAGCCGGGTAGGCACGCCGCCCACACTGTCCGGGTCAATGCGCAGCCCGGTCACGGTAAGGCCGCCCAGGTCAAAGGTATACTGGTTTTCGCCGCTCACGCGGGCAAAAACTTTCTGGGTCTCGCTGTACTCGGTCTGGCCGGGGCGCAGGTAATACAATGCTATGCTGCCGGGCGGCAGGTAGTGCACGGCGTCCAGCTCCACCGTTTCCAGCCAGGCTTCGCCCCGCCAGATGATGTGCGGGTCGTTGTCGGTGGAAAGATACCAGCCGGGTTCATCCACCGGCGCGGTATGCCATTCATCGTCATCATAATTGACAAAGCTTTCAAATTCCAGGTCATCCGCCGTCAGGGTGCGGGTCACCATAGTGCCGTCTGCTTTATGGTTCAGCATCACAGCGCTGCCCACCAGCACGTACACCAGCCACACAATAACAGCGGCGGCATATGCCAATATCAGCAGCTGCTGGGGGCGCAGCGGGCGGCCCGCACGGGCGGGGGCGGCAAAACGCTTGGTTGGGCGTTTATCTTTCATTGTACCACCCCGCTTTCTGCCACAGCCACCGGGGTAAAGGCGATAGGCTTGCTGCGGCCTTCAAACCGGTAGAGGGTTGCGGGCATATTCGCTTTCAGCCCGCCTTCGAACCGGCTGCTGAACTCCCGCTCCAGATAGTCGTCCGCGCGGTCGATCAGCAGGTAGTCGATCTGCTTTTCTTCCATATAGGCGGTCAGAGAGTCTGCGGTGCAGACCGCCTCAAAGTCATACAAGGTCCAGTTCAGGCTTTCCACCAGGTTCATAAAGTCGGAGTCCCACCGGCTGGAATAATCATCGTTGCCCCACCAGGTACCGCCATAGCCGTTGACCACCTTGGCGGTCAGCTCATACTTGTAGTAGTACCAGCGGGTGGCATCATCGCCCTGACTGATGACCAGCACGCGGTCCGGCCAGTCCAGCACGGTGTTCATTGCTTCAGCGCGGTTCTTTACATCGCGGCGCAGGGTGTACAGGCTGTCGGCGTTGGTCCAGAACCCGGCTGCGGGCACACCGCGCCAGGCAAAACTACCCAGCACTGCCGCAGCGGCCAGCCCCAGCGCCGCACGGCCCAGCCGCTGCGCCGCGCCGCTGCCCTGCCCCACCGCAAAGCCCAGCACACAGAAGCCGTACAGCATCCACCCCTGCAGGTAGGGCGCGATATAACGCTCATAGTCCTTCAAGGCGGAGCCTTCGGCCTCGGAGAAATTGTAGAAGTACAAAATCAGGTGGAAGAGATACAGCGCGGCAAAGCAGAACGCCCCGCCCACAAAGCCAACCACGGTGCGGCGGCGTGCGGCACCGGCAGGCGCTGCCACAAAGGCCGCCGTGAACAGCAGCAGAATGCAGCTGACGGCCATGATGGGCGCGCCCACCAAACAGACGCGGCGGTACAAAAATGCCTGGCCCATACTCTGCATGATCTGGGCAAAGCGTTCTTCGCGCCCAATGCCCAGCAGCTGCTTGATGCCGCCGGTCAGCACAGCACCATAGCTCAGGCCCGCGCTGCCCACGCTGGCCCCAGTGGTTTCGGTTGGGGTCACGGCGGCGGTATAGCGGTTCCAGCTGATAAACACCGCCAGCACCACCGCCGCCAGAATACTGCATTTTGCCAGCGATACGCCGAAAATGCGGGCAGGCTTTGTATCCGGGTGCGGCGTACCAAACAGCTGATCCAGCCCGATCAGGAACGTAACGATCAAGGCATAGGCAAAACCGATATCTTTGGTCATGGTCAGCACGGCAAGTGGCATGGCACAGGCAAAAAAGCCGGTTTTGCGCCCGCCCGCCGCGGCATACAGGCACAGGGTTCCGCCAAACAGCAGCGCCAGGGGGGTATCCGCCATGGCGTTGGCGTAAATGGTGGATGGGGTGCCCGCCGGAACCACGCTGAAAAAGAACGGCAGAAGAAAGCCCGCAGCAAACACCAACACAGCACCCGCCCAGCTTTTGCGCGGCATGGCTGCCGCCGGGGCAATGCAGGCCAGGAACAAAATATCCAGCCCGGCCAGGCACTGCCATTCATAAAACTGGCCCGGTACGCGCTGGAAGAGATAGGAAACCAGGCTGGTTGCCGGGTAGGTAAAGCTCGCCGTCAGGTTGATGGGATCCGCCACATACAGCGCAGCGCGCTCCGCCACCATCTTGGGGGCCAGGCCCCAGGCGGTAAATTCATCCCACTGGGTAAACATGGGCTGCTGCAAAGCAAACAGCACCCACAAAAAACAGCTGCCGCCCACAAACAGCAAAAAGCCGGGGCTGAACAGCGCCCGCCGGATAGCCCGCCACCCGGCACGCACCCCAAAGTAGACCCCGCCGGCCAGCCAGACCGCCATGATGATAAAATGGCCGAACTGCAAAAGCCCCAGCAGGGAAAGCAGATACAGCACCACGACCGACCCGCACAAGGCGGGCAGCGGCAGCAGGGCGGCATCGAACCGGGTACATGCCGCCACGCACAGACAGCATGCGGAGAAGAACAGCAAAAACAGCAGGCCGAATACAATCTGCACGGTACAGCACCTCCCGGAATCAGAATTAAATTAGTAATTAGCAATTAGCAATGAATCATTAGCGGTGGATTGCCGCCCGGTGGGCGGCTCAGAAAATTGGGGCAAGGTAGCATATAAAGGCTGATTCTATACCCGAAGACTATCACGCAAAAGCCGCGAAAAACCGCAGATTTGATCGTGCCGCAGGCACACCGCCATTATTTTTAACTATTCTCTCATATACGCGTAAGCCAGCTCACGCGTATACGACGTACACCGGCCCCACAAAGTAATGCTGGAAGAGCAGCACAGCGCCAAAAACGGCATAGCAGGCACACAGCGGGATGATGGCCGCTTCGGCCTTTTCTTCCGTGATGGCGGGGCGGATGGTTTTGCGCAGCAGCACGGCCAGGGCGGGCAGCAATGCCAGCCAGACGCAGAGGAAATACCGCGCCTGCAGCCCCACAATGCGCACCATGCCCACCGGGGTATAGGTGATATACATGGCTGCCATGGCACCGGCGGCGTACACCAGCGCCAGCAGCGCCGCCCCACCCACGCGGCGGCGGGTGGGGAACGCATCGGCGCGTTTTGGCTGCGCAGCAGCCAGCAGGGCGGCCAACAGCAGCACCAGCGGGCCGGTCAGGTTCAAAAAGCTGATGGGCAGGTCCTTCCAGCCGAACAGGCCGAGCTGCCCAATAAAGAAATCGTTCTCTCCCAGGGTCCCACAGAACGCAGCAATGGTTCGCAGAGGGTTGCGCAGCACAAAGGCCAGCTGTTCACCGCCGTTTACCGTGCTGCCGCCCTGGCGCTCAATCATGGGATAGTTATAGCGGAACGCCGTGCCGTACCATTCCGTCAGCAGGGTAACGGCCATAGCACCGCCAAAGCCGCCCAGCGCCCACAGCGGGCGGCGTCCCTTGGCATGCCATTCCCGCTTTGCCACCAAAAAGATGGGCAGGACCCACAAAAGGTTCAGGTACGGTTTGGCGATATTGACAAAGATGCAGGCGGCAGTGTAAATGCCCACCGTTTGGGTGTTCCACTCCCTGCGGGTCAGCAGGGCAAGCATCAGGTAATAGCAGCCCAGCAGGGTTGCATCATAGCTCAGCGACGACCCCATAAAAAGCGACATCGGCAGCAGCATAATGGCCGCAAAGGCCGGGCGGTAACGCTCCGCTTTGGCCAGCGCCAACGCGCACAGCAGCGTGTAGGCGAGCAGGTTGACGATGCGCCCGCCATACAGGCAGCCCAGCGCGCCAAAGCCCAGCAGGCGTGCCAGCGCCATACCGACCGCGCCCGGCAGGAATGGAATGACCAGAAAGCTGACCGGCTCGCTGACCGGGTCCGGCACAGAATCCCGCACATCGTGCGCCAGGTACAGGGCAAAGCTATCCGCCATGCTCTGCACTGCGCCGTCCTTGCCGTATTGCTTCAGGGCATAGCCCGCGGTGTTATAGGCTTTTTCCGCCCCGGTATCGGGGTCAGTGCCCACACCGGCAGAGGTATGCGCATTCACCCATGCACCGGGGAACGCTTCCAGCAGGTAGGCCACATCGTCCGGGTAGGTGCGGGAAGCATCAAAATCAAAGTGCCCGGTGGAGATGGCATAGGTGCGCAGGTAATGGTCGGCTTCGTCCGGCGTTTGCAGCGGCGGGTTGGCAAATGCAAACAGCAGCCCGCACAAAAAGATGCACACGGCCCCTTTTGCCGCAAATCCTTTTGCAAACCGCCGCACACAATACCCGGCCAGCAGACATACTTCCAGAAAGGCCGCACACCCCAGTGTAACCACCAGGGGGGACACACGGTTATCCAGCCCAAAGAACACCCGCCAGTAATAAGCCCACAGCACGCCGCACACGGCGGCGCACAGCACAGCCAGCCCCCACCGCACAGCGGCGGGCAGCTTTTGTAATTTTATTGGCATAAAACTTCCTTACAACCGGCCTTACAGAATGTACTGGCCGACCTTGTACTGGTCCAGGTTGCCGCGCAGGAACTCAATGGTTTCGGCAAGGCCCTGTTCAAAGGTATACTGCGGTTTCCAATCGGTCAGGGTGCGCAGCTTGGTGGCATCGCCCAGCAGGCGGTTGACCTCGCTCTTTTCGGGGCGCAGGCGCTCGGCTTCGCAGACGATCCTGGCGCTGGGGTTGATCTGGGCAATCAGCTCATTGGCCAAATCGCCGATGGAATGTTCCACGCCGGTGGCAATGTTGATTTCCTGGCCAATGGCGGCATCGCAGTCCGCAATGGCCATAAAGCCGTGGGCGGTGTCCTTGACATAGTTAAAGTCGCGGGTGGGGGTCAGGCTGCCCAGCTTGATTTCCTGCTGACCGGCCAGCAGCTGGGTGATGATGGTGGGGATGATGGCGCGGCCGCTCTGGCGCGGGCCATAGGTGTTGAAGGGACGCACAATGGAAACCGGCAGGTCAAAGCTGCGGTAAAAGCTTTCGGCCAGGCGGTCCGCGCCGATCTTGGTGGCAGAGTAGGGGCTCTGGCCCTGGAACGGGTGGTGCTCGTCAATGGGCACATACTGGGCGGTGCCGTATACTTCGCTGGTGGAAGTAACCATCACGCGCTGGGTGCCCAGCTCGCGGGCGGCGTTCAGCACGTTCAGGGTGCCCTTGATGTTGGTATCCACATAGCTGTCCGGGCTGTGGTAGCTGAACGGAATGGCAATCAGGGCAGCCAGATGGAACACGCGCTCCTGCCCGCGCATGGCAGTACGCACGCCGTTGGGGTCACGCACATCGCCCATAAAGATATCCATTTCATTGCGGATCTCCGGGGGCAGGGTATCGATCCAGCCCAGGGAACCAAACGAGTTATACAGGCAGAAAGCACGCACTTTCTCGCCGCTTTTTACCAGCTCTTCGGCCAGATGGCTGCCGATAAAGCCATCGGCACCGGTCACCATAACGGTATGGGACATTGTAAAAACACTCCTTTTTATATGGCAATACCGCCCGCAGGGCAGAACAATCCAATTATTACAAAATAGTATAACCGATTTGCGGCCTGATTTCAACCAATGCCCCGCCCAGCGTGCAAAAAAGTGCCGGGGCGGCCGCGGATAGGGTAGGCCTACATTAAATTTATATAAAGATTATTCCGTTTGTATCAAAGAGTTCGGCAATATGTTATAATAGGATAAATACAGTGCTGGGCTGCCTTGCCGCATTCCCTGCCCTGTAGTGGAAAGGAGCCTGCACCCATGCCGCAACGCGAACCTGCCCTGCTTTGGCTGCGGGACTTCGCCCTGACCGCATTGGTCCTTGCGCTGTGTACGCTGACAAGCTGGGTATTTTTCCGGCTGGATTTTGTTTCTTCCAACTATATCCTGACCTATATCCTGGGCGTCATGTATATCAACGTCTTTACATCGGGGTTGGTGTACGGCGTTGTGGCTTCGCTGTTCTCGGTGATGCTGGTCAACTATATGTTCATTGACCCCTTTATGCAGTTCCGCATCCGGTCAGACGACATGGTAACGGCAGTGGTCATGCTCTGCGTTTCGCTGCTCTGCTCCTCGCTGACGGGGCGTATCAAGGTACAGGCCGCCCAAAGCGAGCGCAAAGCCTATGCTTCGCAGGTGCTGCTGGAAGCCAGCCGCAGCCTGTTGGGGGCCGAGGACCCTGACACCATTCTGCGGATAACGGCCACCCAGCTGGGCAAGCTGTTGGAGCGCCCGGTCTGCTTTGCCCCCGCACCGGAGCACATTGCACCGGGAACCCTGATTCTGCCCCCTCCCGGCCAGACGGATTACCGCAGTTGCCCGGCGCTGCATGAGTTCAGCACCTATGAGCACAATCTGGCATTATCCATCCTGGATGTGTGTTCCCTGGCGCTGGAAAAAGAAACCTCCAACCGCGCCCGGCGCGAAATTGAGGAAGCCGCCCGCCAGGAACAGCTGCGCGCCAACCTGCTGCGCAGCATCAGCCATGACCTGCGCACCCCGCTGACAAGCATTTCCGGCAACGCGCTGATTTTGACCGAGAAAAATCCCCTGCTGACCGAGGAAAAGCGCCGGGAGCTTTCTGCCGCAATTTATGAGGACGCCAACTGGCTGAACCATCTGGTGGAAAATCTGCTTTCCATCACCCGGATGGAGAACGGCCAGGTAAAGCTGCGCATTCAGCCGGAGCTGATTCAAGATATTTTTGACGATGTACTGACTCATTTGGACCATGACGCCGCCCGTCACACCATTGTGACCAACGTGGCGGATGACCTGCTGATGGCCGATATGGACGCCCAGCTGATCGAGCAGGTGCTGGTGAACCTCATCAACAACGCCATCAAATATACCCCCGAACATTCCCGCATTGAGCTTTTCGCCGCGCCGGAGGGTAAATTTGTCCGCATCTGCGTAACGGATGACGGCCCCGGCATCCCGGAAGAAAGCCGGGGCAAGCTGTTTGATATGTTTTATACCCTTGGCAAAACCCGCAGCGATGGCCGCCGCGGGCTGGGTCTTGGGCTGGCCTTGTGCCGTTCCATTGTTGCCGCTCATGGCGGTGTGATCGATGTACAGAACGCTGCACCGCACGGTGCCTGCTTCCGTTTTACACTCCCGCGAACTGAGGTGACCCTGTATGAATAAACCGCTGATTCTTGTGGTGGAGGATGACCCGGCTGTTGCACGGCTGATCTCCACCACACTGGAAACCCGCAATTATCAGTACCACCGTGTACAGAACGGAGCCGGTGCCCTGTTGGAAGCTGCTTCGGCACGGCCGGATGTAATTTTGCTGGACCTTGGCCTGCCGGATATGGACGGTATTGATGTGATCCGCAAGATTCGCGGGTGGAGCAACGTGCCCATTCTGGTGGTTTCGGCCCGCAGTGATGATACCGACAAAGTATCTGCCCTGGATGCCGGTGCAGATGATTACCTGACCAAGCCGTTCAGCGTAGAGGAGCTTTTGGCCCGGCTGCGCGTGGCGCTGCGCCGTGTGCGGTATGATACTTCCCGCGCAGGTGACCAGGCCAGCATATACGAGAACGGAGAACTGCGCATTGACTATGCCGCAGGCTGTGTGTACCGCGGCGGAACGGAGATTCACCTGACCCCCATTGAGTACAAGCTGATCTGCGTGCTGGCCAAGAACACCGGCAAAGTGCTGACCCACAACTATCTGCTGAACGAAGTCTGGGGCAGCCCGGCCGCATCGGATACGCCGTCCCTGCGCGTATTTATGGCAACGCTGCGCAAAAAAATTGAGGAAGACCCCAGCCACCCCCGCTATATCCAGACCCACATCGGCGTTGGCTACCGCATGATCCGCCAGTAAAGTTTGGGGCAACACCGCACAATTCCCGCCTTGCGGCTTAAGCACCGCTCCGGCAGCTGCG
>ENA-ORTG01003431-ORTG01003431.1-human-gut-metagenome-genome-assembly--contig:-NODE-3431-length-11216-cov-2.015052_pt1 | contig 11216 bp, 7 predicted proteins | sample MGYA00241906_ERZ509176 | MGnify/ENA primary metagenome ERZ509176 (study PRJEB26280, sample SAMEA2338811) | human gut metagenome | biome: human gut; feature: human-associated habitat; material: faeces... | reverse complement strand
CACGCGTAAAACTTGAAGATGTTTTGAGTAAAAAAATGGAGGAATCAAAATGAAGATAATCGGTGTTATTCCGGCACGTTATAAATCCAGCCGTTTTCCGGGAAAACCATTGGTTGAAATCTGCGGAAAACCAATGATATACTGGGTCTATCATCAGGCTATGAAAGTCAAGGAACTTAACGAAATTTACGTTGCCACAGATGATGAAAGAATCCGTGCCGCGTGCGAAAAATACAACATGAATGTAAAAATGACAAAAGATACCCATCAGACAGGCTCCGACCGCGTAGCAGAGGTTGCCGAACACACGGATGGTGATTTGTATATCAACATTCAGGGCGATGAACCTTTTATACAGCCGTCTCAACTGGAGACCGTAAAGGCCTGTTTTGACGATCCGTCCACACAGATTGCCACTTTAGTAAAACCCTTTACTGCAGATAACGGTTTTGAGGTATTGGAGAACGTAAACTCTCCCAAAGTAGTGCTCAACAAGAACATGAATGCTCTTTATTTCAGCCGTTCTATCATTCCGTACCAACGTAATGCGGAGAAGCGGGAGTGGCTGAAAAACCATACATATTACAAGCATATCGGATTATATGCCTATCGGGTGGAAGTGTTGAAAGAGATAACCTCGCTTCCGCAGTCTTCTCTTGAATTGGCGGAGTCGCTGGAACAGTTGCGCTGGCTGGAAAACGGTTATACCATTAAAGCCGGCATTACCGAAGTGGAGACAATCGGCATCGATACGCCGCAGGATTTGGAGCATGCGGAACGCTTCCTGCAAGCTCAAAACGTTCAATGAATAGTTGACTGATGATGCTTTTGGACAGAACCAACCAACCTAAAGTAAGGGATATCGAGCATTTGGCCGTACAAATGCCCCGACGCTCCGTCATGCCCAACGGCGTACTTTTGAACGTTCTCGATTCCGGCGATAATGAAGTGGTACGCATAGACCTGCTGATGGAAGGCGGACGCTGGCAGCAGTCGCAACCGTTGCAGGCTCTGTTCACCAACCGTATGCTGCGTGAAGGAACGCTGCGGTACGGCGCTTTGGAAATAGCGGAGAAGCTGGACTATTACGGCGCATGGCTGGAACTGTCCAGCGCATCGGAATATGCGTATGTTACTCTTTATTCGCTGAACAAATATTTGCCTCAGACATTGGAAATACTGGAATCCATCGTAAAAGAGCCTGTGTTTCCGGAGAAGGAGCTGGGTGTTATAATAGAAAATAATATCCAGCAGTTCATGGTCAATTCGTCCAAAGTGGATTTTCTGGCGCATCGGGCGCTGATGAAAGCTGTATATGGTGAGGTGCATCCTTGCGGACGGCTGGTGCAGAAAGAGGATTATGGCAGGATAAATCCTGCTGTACTCAGAGAGTTTTACGACCGGCATTATCATTCCCGGAACTGTACGATTTACGTTTCCGGAAAGGTGGGCGATGATTGTGTACGGCGGATAGAAGATATGTTTGGTAAGGAAGTGTTCGGCAAAGACTTCCGCAAACCGGAAAGGCGGGAGTTTATTCCGGTTTCTTCCATGGATAAACGGATTTTTGTAGAACATGCGGATGCCATGCAGAGTGCGGTTCGCATGGGGATGCTTTCTTTGGAACGCCATCATCCCGATTATTTGAAGACCAGAGTGATGGTAACGCTGTTTGGCGGATATTTCGGAAGCCGTCTGATGTCCAATATCCGTGAAGAAAAGGGATATACCTATGGTATTTCTGCAGGTATCGTTTCTTGTCCGGGACCGGAAATGCTGGTTATCAATACGGAAACGGCAAACGAGTTTGTGGAGCCTCTTATCCGGGAGGTTTACCATGAAATAGATTGCTTGCAGAATGATCTGGTGCCGGAAGAAGAATTGGCAATGGTAAAGAATTATATGCTGGGCGAAATGTGCCGCAGTTATGAATCGGCATTCTCACTGGCAGATGCGTGGATGTTCGTTCAGGTTTCGGGTTTTGGCGATACACACTTTGAAGATGCTCTGAACGCAGTCAGAGATATTACTCCTGAAGATATACGCGAACTTGCCGGAAAGCATTTGTGCAAAGAGAAATTAAAAGAAGTCATATCCGGCAAAAAAATGTCATAAAAAGCGGGAACCGCCTCGTGGTTTTGGCAGATTAATCGTATCTTTGTCAAAACCCTAATTAAGTAACTTGTAATCCAAGATGAAATATCTATATACTGCAATTTTTCTGTTATACTTGTCACAGGGCAGTGTCGCAGCCCAGGAAAAAGGCGGCTTCTTCGATAAAATAAAGGGAACTTTCTCGTCGGAAATAAAAATAGGGACGCATACGTTTAAGGATGGTTCCGTATATACCGGTGAGATGAAAGGACGCAAACCCAACGGAAAGGGAAAGACGGTATTTAAAAACGGTGATGTCTATGAAGGCGAGTACGTTAAAGGAAAGCGTGAAGGGTATGGAATTTACACTTTTCCCGACGGTGAAAAGTATGACGGCCAGTGGTTTCAAGACCAACAGCACGGCAGAGGTATCTATTATTTTATGAATAATAACCGTTATGACGGTATGTGGTATCAGGATTACCAGCATGGCAAAGGTACTATGTACTACTATAACGGAGACCTTTATGAAGGCGATTGGATAAATGACAAGCGTGAAGGTCAGGGTACTTACGTTTGGAAGAACGGTTCCAAATACATCGGTTCGTGGAAAGACGATAAGAAAAACGGTGAAGGCACGTTAGTCTGGAATGACGGTTGCAAATACGACGGTCAATGGAAGAATGATGTGCGTGATGGCAAAGGTACGTTTGAATATGCCAATGGTGATAAGTATGTGGGTGATTGGAAAGAGGATATGCAGCATGGCAAGGGCATTTACTTCTTTCATACGGGCGACCGTTACGAAGGTTCTTATGTGCAGGGTGAACGTACCGGTGAAGGTATTTACTATCATGCCAGCGGCAATAAATATGTAGGAAACTTCAAGAACGGTATGCAGGACGGACACGGTACGTTTACATGGGCGAACGGTGCTGTATATGACGGACAATGGAAAGACAACCAGCGCAATGGCTATGGCGTTTACAAATGGAACGTCGGTGACTCCTACGAAGGCGAATGGAAAGATAATAAATTCAACGGTCAGGGAACTCTGATTCTTACCGACGGTACAAAATACAAAGGCGGTTTTGTAAATGGTCTGGAAGAGGGGAGTGGCGTGCAGGAAGATAAGAACGGAAACCGCTATGAAGGTTTCTTCAAACAAGGCAAAAAAGACGGTCCGTTTGTGGAAACGGATAAAAATGGAAAGCTGGTGCGGAAAGGAACCTATAAAATGGGAAGGTTGAGTAATTGAAATCAGGGAATGAAAAGGGGCATTCGGTAAAATGTCCCTAAAAAATAGAGAGGGCTGCGCGATTCTGAATGAATACTGCGCAGCCCTTATTTTTTATTTCTTAATTCTCAATTTTCAAATAATATATTGAGAACTGATAGATTCGTTGCTTACGACTCTTCTGATAGTTTCGGCAAACATATCGGCAATGCTTAATTGTTTAACCTTATCGCATTTCTTGGAGTAAGGAATGCTGTCTGTAAATACCATTTCAGTCAAGCCTGATTCCTGTACGCGGAATGATGCCGGATCGGACATGACACAGTGACTGGCAATGGCACGTACGGATTTAGCACCGGCTTCCATCATGATGTTGGCTGCTTTGGTGATAGTACCTGCGGTATCTACTATATCATCTACCAATACTACATTCTTGTCTTTTACGTCACCGATAATCTGCATGGTGGCAACAACGTTTGCCTTCTCACGGGTCTTGTTGCACAATACCAAAGGTACACCGAGGTATTTGGAGAATGTGCTGGCACGTTTTGAACCGCCTACGTCGGGAGTTGCAATAACAAGGTCATCCAACTTTAATGATTCGATATAAGGAAGGAATACTGCCGATGCATACAAATGATCAACGGGAATGTTGAAGAAACCTTGAATTTGGTCAGCATGGAGATCCATAGTAATCAAACGGTCGATGCCTGCAACTGAAAGCAGGTCAGCTACCAACTTGGCGCCGATGGATACACGCGGTTTGTCTTTTCTGTCCTGACGTGCCCAACCAAAATAAGGAATTACTGCAATAACACTTTTGGCAGATGCTCTTTTGGCCGCATCAACCATCAGCAGAAGTTCCATCAAATTGTCGGAATTAGGGAAAGTGGATTGAACCAGGAATACATTTGCGCCACGGATAGACTCTTCATAAGAAACAGCGAATTCACCATCAGCAAAGTGGGTGATATTCATTTTTCCTAGAGGGCAATTAAGGCTGGCGCAGATTTTTTCTGCAAGGTATCTCGAGTTTGTTCCTGAGAATACCATAAAAGGTGCTTTTTCGCTCATTTTGTAATAGATATTACCTATTTATTAATTTGCATGCAAAGGTATGAATTTCCCGCTACATAATACAAGACTTATTGTAGAAAAAATATTTTTCTTTACCGGATTTATTTGTAGCTTTGCTTTGTGAAATACCTTTCATCTATATTATTAATAGGAATGCTATGCCTGATAGGTACGGCATTTGTTTCGTGCGTGGGTACAGCTCCTACAAAAGAGGTGCATCTGATTGACTCCTTAAATCAGGCGGCATATGCTTATCGTTATAAAAATTTGGACTCATCGTGTCATGCGGCTTCAAAGGCTTACCGGGGAGTGAAACTTTACAGGCAAGGAAAGGCGGAAGCTTGTAACAATCTGGGATTCTGCGCTTTTATGCGAATGGACTTTGAACAGGCGGAGAAATACTATCAGGAAGTGTACAGCCTGACAAAGAATGAATTGGAACTTCTGATTGCCGATATAGGCTTGATGAAAATTTATCAGCGGACGGCACTGAACAAAGAGTTCTATGACTACCGCAATAGTGCTGTACGCCGCATGAAACGCATCGCAGAGGATAACAATTTGTTTGTAGACAGGCATGAGCGAATGCGGCTGACCTATGCTCGGTCGGAGTTTTATATTGTGTCTGCCATATATTACTATTATTTGCAGCAACGGCCGGAAGCTTTGGCATCTATCAATGAGGTGCCGGAGAATGAGGAGTTGGCAACAGACACAAATCAGTTATTGTATTATCACTATATAAAAGGGTCGGCTTCTTTGTGCGAAGGAGAAACGCCTGATGAGCGTCGTTTAAGGGAGTTTGATGAACTTTACACTACTTGGAAATTAGCTTCCAGGAAAGGGTATCTGTATTTTGAAGGAAACGGTATACAGGGATTGGCTAATTTGATGGCTTCTCCGGATAATTATGATTTTTATCAAGGACGGCGGACGCATGCGTTGAAACAATTCGGCGAGCCGGTGGATTCTTTATTGCCTATGCGGTTGGGACAACAGGCTTTGGAGAAATTCCGGCAATATAATGACATTTACCAAATTGCGGGTGCATACGTTTCTATCGGGAAATATTTGAATGCGCATGGAGAATATGAGCAGGCACTCGATACTCTGAAACGTGCCTTAGAGTGTGTAAACGATCATCATCGCCGTTTTTACGATTGCCACGACAGTCTGGATTGGTTGAAGGCTTATGACCGTCGTGATACGATATGTGCGGAGAAATCCTGGATTCGGCAGAAATTAAAAACCGTTCCCGAATGGATTTCAAGGATACGTGAGCAGTTGAGTGTCACCTATGCCGGATTGGAAATGAAAGAGTATTCGGATTATAACAGGAATATATATCTGGATATTCTGGAAGATACCCGTCAGGATAAGGAATTGGAAAGTCGTTATCAAGCATTGGAAAGAGAAGCGGGACAGCTTAATCTGTTGCTTTTCTGTGTGATTACGGGGCTTATTGTAGTGGTGGTGTTCTTCTGGTTCTTTAATAAACGCTCCAAACTGCGCAACAGATTACACCTGCACCGCTTGCAGTCCATGCTGGATATTTGTCAGGGAATAACCGCATCCATCCCCGCCGATGCGCAGACTGAGGAAGACATCACGGATGCGATTCTGGTGGCTGTACGTCCCAAAATGAAATGCTTATTCGGAACAGAAGACGTATGTATCAAGAATAGGGAATTGATATTCGCACGGCATATGAGGAAAGATGAACAGGCTATGGTGCAAGTAATCAATCCTTATATCCAATGGGCGTTAGACAACGGAATGACTTCCATTTCCCTTGGCGAGGAACAGCGCAGACTGGAGAAACAACGCTATATTCATGAACGGCATATTGCCGGAAACAAACGACAGAATCTGATTAAGAAGGCTTGCCTTTCTATTGTTGATGGTATTCATCCTTACATTGACCGTATTCTGAACGAGGTGCATAAACTGATACGCATGGGATATATCCATGATGAAATTATCAAAAAAGAAAAGTATCAGTATATTGATGAGCTTGTTACCACCATTAACGAGTATAATGATATTCTGGCTTTGTGGATTAAGATGAAGCAAGGTACGCTGAGCCTGAACATCGAGGCTTTTGAGCTGAATGAACTTTTTGAATTGTTGAGGAAAGGAAGCCGGGCTTTTGAAATGAAACAGCTGGATTTGGAAGTAGAGCCTACCGATGCTTGCGTGAAGGCAGACAGGGCATTGACTCTCTTTATGATAAATACATTGGCAGAAAATGCACGTAAGTACACTCCCAAGGGGGGTAAGGTGAGAATCTATGCCCGGCAGGAGAATGATTTTGTGGAAATATCCGTTGAGGATAACGGCTGCGGACTGTCTCCGGAAGATGTTAACCATATCATAGGCGAGAAGGTGTATGATTCCAAAATTATCGGCATGAATGATGCACCCGACCGGGAAGCATTGCGGAAAAATAAGGGCAACGGCTTCGGTTTAATGAATTGTAAGGGCATTATTGAGAAATATAAGAAAACAAATCCTGTTTTTAATGTGTGCCTGTTCAATGTGAAGAGTACGTTAGGGCAGGGGAGTCGTTTCTACTTCAGACTGCCGGCAGGAGTACGTAAGGTTTTGACCGCAATACTACTTGTATTCTCTTTAGGTATGGTTTCTTGCAGCAAGGCAACTGATAACGATGTGCCGAAAGAAACACTTACTGACTCTCTGACATTGGCCTTGCAGACAGAATATGAACTTTTACTGAATAAGGCTTCCGATTATGCCAATGAAGCCTATTACTGTAATGTGGACGGTGAATATGCGATGGCTTTGCAATATATAGACTCCGCAATGGTTTGCCTGAATGAACATTACGGGAAGTATGCCGAAGAACCGCATCGTTATATGACTTTGGTCGGGGATGACATACCTGCTGAGCTGGACTGGTGGAATGAGATGTTTAATTCCGATTTTCATGTGATTCTGGATATTAGGAATGAGGCGGCGGTTGCATTTCTTGCTTTGAAACAGTGGGATGAGTATGGCTATAATAATGCTGCTTATACCACTTTGTACAAGTTGCTGGGTGAAGACCAGTCTTTGGAAGATTTTTGCCGCGAACTGGAGCGTTCTACGAATAATAAGACGGTGAGTATCTTGTTGGTGATTATTTTATTGGTTACGCTATGCTTGGGGTATTATGTTCTGTATTTCCGCAGGAGATTGGTAAACCGTTGGAACTTGGAGCAAGTATTGGAAATCAACAAGCAGGTGTTTACCGCATCTGTAATATCTGCATCCGAAGACAAGGAGATGCTAAAACGTGAAGAAGATATGTTGAAAGATATTCCGCAACAAATCGCAGATAATGCATTCGATGCGGTTAATGAGTTGTTGAGTATAGAGCGGTTGAGCATTGCGGTTTATAACGAGGCTGCCCATAGGTTGGAGTACGCGTCTAATCCTTTGGAAGGAGTAGCAGAGAACAAACTTGTGTGGGAAGACTTGATGCAACGTTGTTTTGAAGAACAGAAGTATCTGTCGGAAAATGGAATGCAGGCATTGCCTCTCATTGTGAAAGCCGGAAACTCCACTCAGTGTATAGGAGTGTTGTGTTTGGTGAGAAGCAGGATGCAGCAGGAATCCGACCGTTTATTGCTGGAGTTGATAGCCCGTTACATTGCTATTGTGATATTCAATGCGGTAGTGAAGCTGGCAATGAAATACCGGGATATTGAGACAGCTCAGGATGAAGCACGTCGTGCGTCGTGGGAGGACAGTTTGCTACATGTGCAGAATATGGTGCTTGATAACTGTTTGTCTACCATCAAACATGAAACGATTTATTATCCAAATAGAATAAAGCAATTGATAGGCAAACTTCGCTCCGGTAAGCTGTCGGAAACAGAGGAGCGGGAAACGGTAGCGGCTATCAGCGAATTGATAGAGTATTATAAAGGGGTATTCTACATTTTGAGCCAATGTGCATCCCGTCAGTTGGAAGAGGTTACTTTCAGGCGTACGGTGATTCCTGTGCCCGAGCTGTTGGAAGCTGCGGAGAAGTATTTCCGTAAGGTGAGCAGGGGAGTTGCAGCTTCTGTTGTTTTCAGTATAGAAACAGTAAGTGAATCGGTTATCGGAGATGTAAATCAATTGCATTTTTTGTTGGAGAATTTGATTGATGAAGCTTTGTCTGTGCCGGTTGCGGGAAAAATTCGCCTGACTTGTGCAGTAGAAGATGATTTTGTGCGTTTTCTTTTTACAGATATGCGGCGGGAGAAAACAAGGGAAGAGTTGAATCAACTGTTTTACCCGAATCTGGCATGTATGACGGCCGGTGAAAAGGGAAAGTTGTGTGGTACGGAGTACTTGTTATGCAAACAGATTATTCGCGACCATGACGAATTTGCCGGAAGAAGAGGATGCCGCATTAATGCAGAACCTGCAGAGAAAGGGGGATTTGCCGTATACTTTACGCTGCCCCGTTATCTAAAAAGAATTCAGCCGGGAAGATAATGGCTTTTCTCGGAGCAAATTAGAATAAGTAAGGATAAAAAGATATGAAATATGGAAGCTAAGAAGTTTAAAGTCATTATTGTAGAGGACGTAAAGCTGGAATTAAAAGGAACGGAAGAGATATTCCGTCACGAAATACCGGATGCGGAAGTTATCGGTACCGCCATGACGGAACAAGAATTCTGGAGTTTGATGGAAACCGGTGTGCCGGACCTTGTTTTACTGGATTTGGGTTTGGGTGGCTCCACTACTATCGGTGTGGATATTTGCCGCAATATATTTAAGCGCTATCCGGATGTACATGTGTTGATATTCACCGGAGAGATTTTAAACGAAAAATTATGGGTGGATGTCCTTGAAGCGGGAGCTGATGGTATTATTCTGAAGACTGGAGAATTGTTGACCAAGACAGACGTACAAGCTGTTATGGACGGGAAAAAACTTGTTTTCAATTATCCCATATTGGAAAAGATTGTAGAACGTTTTAAAACTTCCGTCCGGAATGATACGAAACGGCAGGAAGCTGTTATCAGTTATGACATAGACGAATATGACGAACGTTTTCTCCGTCATCTTGCTTTGGGGTACACAAAGGAAATGATTGCCAACCTGAAAGGAATGCCGTTTGGCGTGAAATCTTTGGAGAAACGGCAGAATGATTTGATAGGGCGCCTTTTTGGAGAGTGCGAACGAGTGGGAGTAAATGCTACGCGCCTTGTGGTGCGTGCACTGGAACTGCGTATTCTTGATATTGACAATCTGGAAGCGGACGAGGAATAATTCCGAATACCGAGTAATTATGAGGAATAAATGGCGAATGCCCCATCCCGCAACGATGTTCTTCCTGCTGACACTGGGAGTTATCTTTCTGTCGTGGATATTCGATGTCTACGGTTTGAGTGTGCGTCTGCCTCAGACAGGCGAGGAGATACGTGTACAGAGTTTGTTGAGCCCGGAAGGTATTCGATGGCTGTTGCGCCATGTGGTAACGAATTTTACGGGTTTCGCCCCGTTGGGGCTGGTTATCGTGGCGATGTTCGGGATAGGGGTTGCACAACATTCCGGGTTTATAGATGCGTGTATACGCAAAGGCATACGCGGACGGGTACGTAATCCGTGGCGTATCATACTCAGTGTTATTGTTCTGGGATTACTGTCCAATGTAGTGGGTGATGCCGGATACATCATATTGCTGCCTATCGCTGCAACGTTATTCCATTCGGTAGGATTACATCCCATAGGCGGAATCATAGCAGCTTATGTATCGGTGTCGTGCGGTTATAGTGCCAATATACTTTTAAGCACACTCGATCCTATGCTTGCTGCCACAACACAGGAGGCTGCCGATATGACGGATGTGTTGGGCGGACGGATCGGACCTCTGTGCAATTATTATTTCTTTTGTGTATCCACTTTCTTATTGGTATTCATTATTTACCATATAACTTGTAGAAAACTATTGCCGGGATTAGGAGAATACAATGGGAGTAATACCTTCTGCGGTTATAAGCAACTGTCTCGAAAGGAGCAGAGAGCTTTGTGGGGAGCTGTCATTGTCGGCTTGCTCTATGCGGCGTTTGTTCTATGGGCTACATTCTCTTCATGGGGTATATTGAGAGGTGTTAATGGCGGATTGACCCGTTCGCCGTTTATTATTGGTATTCTGTTCTTGTTATCTTTGGGGATAGGTTTAATGGGAATGGTGTATGGATTCGTTTCCGGACGTTATCGTACGGACAGTGATGTGATAGAGGGGCTGACCCAACCGATGAGGTTATTGGGTGTTTATTTCGTAATCGCTTTTTTTGCTTCCCAGATGTTTGCTTGTTTTGAGTATTCCCATTTGGATAAATGTATCGCAATAATGGGAGCGAATGTGCTTTCCCCCGTTCGTTCGGATAGTTTGTGGATATTGATATTATTTATCTTGTTTACTGCTCTTATTAACCTCATTATGGTTTCTTCCACATCGAAGTGGGCGTTTATGTCGTTCATTTTCGTTCCGGTATTGGCCGGTATGGGGATTTCTCCGGATATGGCACTGTGTGCATATCGTATCGGTGACAGTGCAACGAATGCGATTACTCCTTTTATGTTTTATATGCCGCTTGTTCTGACGTATATGCAGCAATATGATAAGCAGTCTACCTATGGTTCGTTGCTTAAATATACGTGGAGGTATTCATTGGTTATTCTTATTGCCTGGACTGCTTTGTTTGTGCTTTGGTATCTTTGTAAACTGCCGCTGGGATTGTAAGTCGGGATTGTTTTCGCGCGTATCTTTATTCTGCGGTAATAATATCAACATCATAACCAATGA
>ENA-ORTG01003428-ORTG01003428.1-human-gut-metagenome-genome-assembly--contig:-NODE-3428-length-11220-cov-2.269503_pt1 | contig 11220 bp, 7 predicted proteins | sample MGYA00241906_ERZ509176 | MGnify/ENA primary metagenome ERZ509176 (study PRJEB26280, sample SAMEA2338811) | human gut metagenome | biome: human gut; feature: human-associated habitat; material: faeces... | reverse complement strand
GCCGGGGGATGGGTAAAAATGGAACCGAAAGAAGGGGAAACAGATAAATACCTGTTATCAGTGGAGGCTAATCCGACTTTGAATGAACGTTCTATTGGAATTTTACTTAGCACACCTTATGGTGCTACTCCTTTTGTGAACGGAAGATTGACAGTTATCCAGGAAGGAAGTGTTTTGGCGAAAATTTCTACCGACCAGGAAAAAGTCAATTTTAAAACAGAAGGCGGTGAGATAACGGTGAAGGTAAACTCTTCCTGGGAAAACTGGAAAGCAGAAGTTAATGAAGAGGCGCAGGAGTGGTGTTCTATCAGTACAGAGGGAGATGTGCTGAAGGTGAATGCGACTGTTTCCGAGCTGGAAACAGATCGTACGGCTACCATCACCCTGAGTACCGGTGCGGCTTCTAATACGGCTTCATGTGAGGTGGTTGTAACTCAGCTCGGAACCAAACCGTCACTGGTACTTTCGACAGACCGGGTTACCTTGAATGAGGCTGGAGATGAAGTGATTGTAAAAGTCTCTACGAATGCAAAACTATGGGGAATGACCCTGCCTGAAAGCGAAGATAAATGGTGTACTGTGATACAGGATGATATTAATAATCAGATAAAGATCAGTGCTACACCTGCAGAAGCCGGTTCCCGTTCTGTCGAATTAATCGTTGAGATTCCTCAGACGGATGTGAAAGTGAAATTGACTATTATACAAAGTAAATATTATAAAGTAGGTGATTTGTATGTAGTCAATGGTGAACCCTTAGGTCTGGTATATGAAATCAGCGACGGAGGTGCCCATGGTAAAGTGGTAGCTTTGAAAGCTCACAGGGATCTGAATCTGTGGTATCGTACAGGATTACCTTATGATGAAATCCATCCGGAGGATCCTAATAATGTGGGAGTAATTGCCCGTAGTGAGACAGACGGACAGGAGAATATGAAAGCTTACAAACAGATCCCCGATTGGAAAACTCATTATCCTGTAGCTGCTTATGTCAGTGATTTGAATGACGAGAATGGAAATCCCGGATGGTATCTGCCGGCTATTAAAGAAGTACAGGCAATGGTAGGCTGGATTGACGGGGAGGTTTTATCTCCTGATGGTGAAGCTGGGCAGGAGCCTTCTGAAGCCATGAAAGAAAAACGTAAAGCTATTAACCAGTTGATCGTTGATAATGGAGGCAATGAGTTCTATTTCTATGGATATGATGTCAGTTTTATCATTGATCAGACCAATGCATGGGAGGCAGATTATTTCAACCGGATTTATACCTCGACAGAAACCGATTATCAGGTACATCCGATGGTATTTAAATTTTATTTGCGAAATGGTTGGTGGGAAACGATGCATGTCTATGGAGATCTGGCCAGAAGTTATGGAGAAGTTCGTCCGTTCCTTGCATTTTAACAAGTAAAAATATCAGATATGAAATATTTAATTAATTTATTGTTTCTTTTGGGAGCAGCCTTCTTTTTAGGAGGTTGCTCAGACAACGGCGATCCTGTAGATACGCCCCGGCTGGAAGTCTCGGAGAGTTCCCTGCGTTTCGGTTCTCTGGCAACAGAGCAGGTTATTCAGGTAACTTCTAGTGAGGCCTGGAAAATTGCAAATATTCCCGACTGGTTATCGGTGGAGCCGGTAAGTGGACAAGCCGGAGAATATGAGGTAAAGGTTGCGGTAATTGAAAATACGACTGAAGTAGAACGAAAAGTACGCCTGGTGGTTCAGGCAGGAACAGAAAACTGGAATTTGCCGGTATATCAGCTGGAAAAAGGAGTATTGGAGATCAACGAAAAAGAGTTCATCGCTTTGTATAACCATACTTCCCTGAAAGTTCCTTACCGGTCGAACGGAACTTTAAAGGTAACCTTCAGCGAAGGCGTGGATTGGATAACAGCTCCTGTCACCAAGGCGGTGACCGACCGGAATCTGGCTTTAACTTTGACTGTGAACAATTCCAATGTTATCCGGGAGGCTATAGTTTATCTGAAGGACACTCAGAGTAATCTGAACGATACATTGAAAGTGACCCAATATCCGGAACCCAAATGGAAGTTGGACAACGATAAACTGTTTGCCAAATATGATATGACAGAATTGACACATTCGTTTGAATGTAATATACCTTTCGATGTGGTGTTTGACGAAGAGGTAGAATGGGTGAAATTAAAGGAGACAAAAAGCGAAGACGGACAATTCAAGATGGTTTTTGAGTTACAGCCCAATACCGGTGAGTTTTTCAACCGTACGAAATTACGTCTGGAAAATGAAGTACTGGGATTGAGTTTCCCGCTATCCTTGAGTCAGATGTATAAAACTTACGACGGACATACTGTGATCTGGAAAAAACCGACTTATAATGATCCTTTTGCATCAGTACCTAATTTCCCGCGTATTACTTTTAATTTTATTCTGATTGGAGACGGTTTCACGAAAGAAGAAATCGAATCAGGGGTTTATGATTTGTATTGTCAGGAAGCGATGGAGGGTATGGAATCGCTGGAGCCTTTCAAAACTTATTCGGAACGTTTCGGATTTATCCTGCTGCATGCTGAATCTGCCGAATCTGGATGTACGGACTATAATGCGACTTATGGAGGACCTAAGGTGGTAGATACCCGTTTTAAATGTTCTTATGATGAGTTCGGAACCGGTATGAACTGTGATTATACGGCTATTCAGGAGTTTGTCAAGACTAGTATTGAGGGTGCAGGTTTGGACTATATTCCGACGCAGGATGTTGTGATTGTGATGGCTAACGGTAAACGTTACGGAGGGGTAGCCAACCTGACCAAATCTGGAGAAGGTGTCGCTATTTGCCCGGTATCTGAGGAGCCTTTCCCGAATAATTTTGTCCAGATTTTGCGCCATGAAGCCGGAGGACATGCTTTCGGAAAATTGGCCGATGAGTATTCTTTCGGTGGGCCTATCGATGCGAGTACGGCTAGTTACCTGAAGTCATGGCAGGAGGCAGGAATGTATCTGAATGTATCGATGTCGTCGACCGAATTTCCGAAACCTTGGCAAGAATTGAAAGACAGAGGTAAGATTTCCGATGTATATGTCGGTGGTTTCTCATGTAGTGGCGGGGTATGGCGTTCTTCTGAAAACAGTCTGATGAAAGGGATGGATGAAGGATTCAATATTTTGAGCCGTTATTTGATTTATTTACGAATGAAAAATTTACGGGGTGAAGGGATGGATTTTCCAGCTGCGTCGCTGGACGATTTCCTTTCCCGTGATAAAGAAGATACTGAATGACTCTTTTGATTAGCTATGAGAACGGACAGTGAAGAGGCGATTAGGCGTTCGATTATTCATTCTCTGTTGGGAGATTTAGACGAGCAGGAAAGTCGGACATTGGAAAACTGGCTGAAAACACCGGAGCATCAGGATTTTTATAAAAAAATCAGTAGACGGGAGTATGTCAGGTGTAAGATGGCTGGATTGGAGTTGTCCGATAAGGAAAAAGCCCGTGAACGTTTGAAAATGAATATTGCGCGTCGGATCGAGAGATACAGACGGCGGAAATGGTGGGGGAGGGTAGCAGGGATTGTTCTGCTGTTGTGTATGGGGGAAGGCGTCTGGTTTTATTGGCAAAATGAAGTGAAGCAAACGGATCAGGACCTGGCAGAGAGAGTGACAGCCTCTTCTCTGCCGGTCATTCGGCTGGCTTCAGGTAAAGAGATTATGTTGAACAGGGATTCTGCTTACAACTGGGAGGGAGGCTTCTTGTTAGCTGAGGATGGGTATGCCCGTTATGAACCGACTGCAAACGTGAAGCGGGCAGACTCTTCCCAATATAATGAGATACGGACACCCAGAGGAACGGATTATAAGATGATCTTACCGGATGGGACGAAAGTATGGATGAATGCGGAATCTGTAGTACGTTTTCCTGTAGTTTTTCCGACAGGAGAGCGTCGGGTAGCTTGTGACGGAGAGGTATTTTTTGACGTGGCACGTGATTCCTTGAGGCCTTTCCGGGTGGAAACGGCAGGAAATGTCGTGAAGGTTTTAGGAACCCGTTTCGATATCCGTCATTACGAAGATGAACCTTATTCGGCTGTGTTGTTGTCGGGAAGTATCCGGTTAAGCCGGGGAAAGCATGAGGTTTTACTGAAACCGGGAGAACAAGCACAGTTGATGGAAGAACGCTGGGTGGTTGGAAAAGCCGGAGCTTCGGCAACAAGTTGGATCGACGGGTATTTTTTGTTTGATAACCGTTCTCTGGAATATATCATGAGAGAATTGGCACGTTGGTATGATATTGAAGTGTTTTTTGTAGATAGTGATAAACAGAACGAATATTATTCTTTTGAAATTGAACGGAGTAGTTCGTTAAAACAGGTAATGAATATACTGGAGAAGACCCGTACACTGGATGTTGAATTGAAAGGCCGGACGGTCATTATCCGTTGAAAGAGAGGAATAGGTAATTTAATGAGAATATGAAAAATAATAGAGAGAATCGAATAGGGTGGGGAAAGGTCTGCCGTTGGGCAGGAATATGGATCCGGTTATCCTTAATTACTTTGTTAATATTAACCGAACCTTTAGTGGTTGAAGCTGCCGGACAGAGTGTGGCATTCCGTCTGGAAAATGTTTCATTGAAAGAAGCTTTTAAAGAAATAAAGAGACAGTTGGGTTACAGATTGGCTTATAATGAGCAAGTTATAAATACTATTGGAAACGTTTCCGTAGACGTTGTATCGGGAAATATAAATGAAGTGATGGAACAATGTCTGCGTGGTTCTGATTTTAGTTATGAGATTGAAAATCAGATTATTGTTATTTATAAGAAACAAGCCGGGGCCGATATGGCTGCTCCCCAGAAATTAATTAAGCTGGAAGGTGTCGTAGTCGATTCTAAAGGAGGGGTACTACCAGGAGTTACGGTTGTGGTGAAAGGTACCACGATAGGGGTGGCAACGGATATTGACGGTAAATTCAGTCTTGAAATAACAGAAACTCCGGGTATCTCTCTGGAATTTTCTTTTGTGGGAATGAATTCCAAAGAGATTCCTGTTAAAATAGAGAATGGAAAAGTACAACCTTTGCGGGTTGTTCTGGAAGAAGCAGAGACTGAATTGGATGAAGTTGTGGTTACCGGTATGTTTTCCCGTAAAAAGGAAGGATTTACCGGTTCTGCGGTGACGGTAAAAGGGGATGAATTAAAAAAGATCAGTACTACAAGTATTGCTAAGGCTTTGTCTACCATTGAACCCAGTTTCCGGATCATGGAAAATATCAGTGCGGGTTCGGATCCGAACCGTTTACCGGACATGCGTATGCGTGGTTCTTCCACGCTGCCTGCCGGAGGGGCCGGAGACAATAGCTTGGTGTCTTTGCAGGGAGAATACGATACTTATCCGAATCAGCCCTTATTGATACTGGATGGTTTCGAGATTGACGTGCAGACGATGGTCGATTTGGACCCGGATCGTGTACAGTCGATCACAATGCTGAAAGATGCTTCTGCAACGGCGATTTACGGTTCGAAAGCATCTAACGGTGTGATTGTAATAGAAACTTACACTCCGAAACCAGGAGAAATCAATGTGAGTTACGGCGGTAACCTGCGTTTGCAAATGCCGGACCTTTCGGCTTATAATTTGATGGATGCAGAGGAAAAAATCCAGGTTGAAGCTTTGGCTGGTTTATATTCTCCCAATGACCTGGATTCCCAACGGGACTATCAGAACCGTTTGCGTGAGGTGAAAAGAGGAGTTGATACGTATTGGTTGTCCCAACCTTTGCGGACAGCTGTACAACACCGGCATGCCCTGACGCTGGAAGGAGGAAGTGAGGCCCTGCGGTATAAATTGTATCTGGGACTCAATCAAACGCCGGGAGTAATGAAAGAGTCACGGCGTAGTACCCAGACGGCAGCGTTGGATCTTTCTTACCGTTACCGTAAATTACTGATGAAGAACAGCCTGACCGTGGATAATTCAACAGGAGATGACAGTCCTTACGGATCTTTCAGTGAATATACCCGTTTGAATCCTTATTTACGGCCTTACGGAGAAAATGGAGAAATCAATAAAATTATGCAGACCTGGGATATGATCTATCTGGGTAATTCACAACCTTATCAGGTAGCTAATCCGATGTATAATACGACCTTTCATAGTAAAGACCGGACCACCTCTTTTAGTATCCGTAACCTTTTTAAATTAGAGTATACTCCGACGGATGCCTGGCGTTTGCAGGCCGATATTTCTATACAGAAATCGACAGGTAAGGACGAGGTTTTCCGTCCTGCACAGCACACCGCTTTTGCTGAAGTGGTGGATCCTACCCTGAAGGGTGATTTTAAACGTAACCAGTCGGAGGATTTCAATTATATGTTTGCTTTTACAGCCAGTTATAACAATGTGGTCAATGATGTGCATTATCTGACGGGAAATCTGCGTTATTCAGTAGAGCAAACTCATAGCGAAGTCTATGGAGCAACGGTGACGGGTTTTCCGAACGGCAATATGGATCATATTTTGTTTGGTAAGAAATACAATGAAAACATGACCGGAAGTGAAGGAACTACCCGGGCTTTGGGAGCTGTGGCTACTTTGGGATATTCTTATGATTATCGTTATTCTGCCGATTTTAATATCCGTATCGACGGTTCTTCACAGTTTGGTAAAGACAATCGTTTTGCTCCTTTCTGGTCTGCAGGTTTACGCTGGAATATGAAGAAAGAAAGTTGGCTGAGAAATGTTAAATGGGTGGATGATGTGGTATTGCGGGCTTCATATGGGGTGACAGGTACACAAGGTTTTTCTCCTTATCAGTCCCGCTCAGTTTATACTTATACCAATTTAATGAAACCTTATTTTTCTTCTAATGCAACGGGGACGGAACTGGTCGCTTTGGGTAATTCGAATCTGAAATGGCAACAGACCGGAACCTGGAATGTTGGCTTGGAACTTTCCTTACTCAAAGGGCGTTTTACTACCCGGGCCGAATATTATATCAAGAATACGAAAAATTCTTTAGCACAGATCACGCTGGCTCCTTCTGTCGGTTTTGCTTCTTATCCGGAAAATATGGGAAATCTGGAGACGAAAGGGGTGGAGCTGAATTTTTCATTTATTCCTTATCGTAATCTGGATAAAGATGCTTATTGGGTGATCACGGTAAATGGTTCACATAATGAAGAAAAACTGAAAAAAATATCGGATGCTTTGCGCCATATGAATGAGCTTAATACCAGCAATGAAAAAGACAAACCTCTGCCGATGTATGAAGAAGGAGAGTCACAGACGCGTATTTGGGTTGTCCGTTCGCTGGGAATCGATCCGATGACAGGAGATGAGTTATTACTGACCCGCAATGGTAAAGTGACCAGTGAGTATAATGCTATTGATAAAATCCCTTACGGGGACACAGAGCCGAAATGGCAGGGAAATATCAATACTGCATTTAATTATAAAGGATTTGGAGCCAATCTTTCTTTTAACTATAAATTCGGAGGACAGGTATATAACCAGACGTTGGTGGATAAAATCGAGAATGCCGATTTACGGTATAATGTAGATAAACGTGTCTTGCAGGAACGCTGGCAGAAACCGGGGGATGTGGCTAAATACAAACGCCTGACAAACTCTGTCAACGGATCGGAAACACGTCCGACATCCCGTTTTGTGATGGATGAGAATACATTGACTTTCGGTTCGTTGTCTCTGACTTACCGGATGGATCAGCAAAATACACGTTTCCTGAAAAAGAGTTTTATCAGTTCGTTGAAGTGGGGATTTACTATGGAGGATATTTTTTATCTCTCATCTGTAAAACAGGAGAGGGGATTGGATTATCCTTTTGCCCGTAGTGTGGCTTTTTCTTTAGGTATAAGGTTTTAATGCTAAAAAGATTAGATTATGAATAGAATAAAAAGAATATGGATACTGGGGCTTTTACTGATAGGCGCTTCATGTAATTCCTGGTTGGATGTGGCTCCGGAGGATCAGATTATGGAAAAAGACCTGTTTGAAGAAAGAGAAATCTGCCTTGCGGAATATACAGCGAAGGTTCTGGGAAAACAGATGGAACAATAGAACAATTATGGACAGAACAGAAGCATAAATGAGAGTCTCTCTTCATAATCTGTGATAGATGAGGAGGGAGCAGATGAGAAAAAAAGAACAAAATGAAGTATGGATCATGTGGATGGTGAAAGCTCTTCTTGCGGCATATGTAGTGACAGGTATTCTTCTGATAATACTGGCGCTGGCTCTTTATAAATTCGAATTAAATGAAGGCGCGGTGACGGCAGGAGTGACGGCAGTCTATCTGATCTCGACATTTACCGGCGGACTTGTGGTGGGAAAACTTGCAAAAGTCAGGCGGTTCCTGTGGGGAATTGTTCTGGGAATATTGTATTTTGCGTTACTTTTGCTTGTCACAGTCGGAATCTACCGCACATTTCATGGAAGCAGTACAGAGATATTGGTGACATTTGCGTTGTGTGCGGGAGGCGGCATGGCCGGCGGAATGATATCCTAAGAAAAGGATTGCGAAACCTATGTTGAAATGTTATAATAATATAAGTTAAGCAATAGTAAGGAGGGACATGAACATGAAACATGTAAAATCATTGAATAAACCTATGAACAGCAACCTGAAAAAAAGTGGATGTGGCGAATGTCAGACATCATGCCAGTCAGCATGTAAGACATCCTGCACAGTAGGAAATCAGACTTGCGAACAGAACAAATAATTTAAAATCATATGGATACTCGGGACAGCGGTCTTTAGGGTCGCTGTTTCTTGCTGTTCATGGAATTATCTGACAGCATGAGATTTCAGACAATCAGAGAAATAACAGGAATTTTCCGATATAGAATATGAAAAACAAGAAAGGGGTACCAGATATGATTCATCAGTACCGTAATAATGGATACAATATCGTTATGGATGTGTACAGCGGCTCTGTACATGTGGTAGATGATGTCTGTTATGATGTGATCGCAAAATTGAACGGATCAGAGACAGAACCAACTGCCGGAACATTAAAAGAAACAGGTGTAAAAGATCAGCTTCTGCAGTCACTGGGAAATAAATACGAAGCGTCAGATATCGAAGATGCATTGTCAGACGTGATCGAGCTGACAGAAGGCGGACAGTTATTTGTAAAAGATACATACGAATGTATGATTGAAGAGGTGAAGAAGAGGAAAACGGTCGTAAAAGCATTGTGCCTGCACATTGCACATGACTGTAACCTTGCCTGTAAATATTGCTTCGCAGAAGAGGGAGAGTACCACGGAAGACGTGCACTTATGAGTTTTGAAGTGGGTAAGAAGGCACTGGATTTCCTGATCGCAAATTCCGGAAACCGCCGCAACCTGGAAGTTGACTTCTTCGGAGGGGAACCTCTGATGAACTGGCAGGTTGTAAAAGATCTGGTGGCTTACGGAAGAGAACAGGAGAAGATCCATAACAAGCATTTCCGTTTTACCGTTACGACCAACGGTGTCCTTTTAAATGATGAGATCCAGGAATTTGTAAATAAAGAGATGGACAATGTTGTATTAAGTCTGGATGGAAGAAAGGAAATCAATGACCAGATGCGTCCGTTCCGTAACGGAACGGGAAGCTATGATTTGATCGTTCCGAAATTCCAGAAGCTTGCAGAAAGCAGAAATCAGGAAAAATATTATATCCGTGGAACATTTACAAGAAACAATCTGGACTTTTCCAATGATATTATGCATTTTGCAGATCTTGGATTCAAACAGATGTCGATCGAGCCGGTCGTTGGAGATGAAAGTGATCCGTATGCGATCAGGGAGGAAGATCTTCCTAAGATCATGGAGGAATATGACAAACTTGCGAAGATGATGATCGAACGCGAGAAAGAGGGAAAAGGCTTCAATTTCTTCCATTTTATGATAGATTTAAACGGTGGTCCGTGTGTGGCAAAACGTTTATCCGGATGTGGTTCCGGAACAGAGTATCTGGCTGTTACACCATGGGGCGACCTCTATCCATGCCATCAGTTCGTCGGACAGGAAGAGTTTCTGATGGGGAATGTGGACGATGGAATCGTGAAGCCGGAGATCGCGGACGATTTCAGAAGCTGTAATGTGTATTCGAAAGATAAATGCAGAAACTGTTTTGCAAAATTCTATTGCAGTGGTGGATGTATGGCAAACTCTTACAATTTCCACGGTACGATCCATGATACCTATGAGATTGGCTGTGAGATGCAAAGGAAGCGTGTAGAGTGTGCGATCATGATGAAGGCAGCACTTGCAGATGAAGAATAATATTTCGAGAGGATGTGTAGGAGAACGATGAAAAAGTCAAAAAGCATACTGAGTCTGCTTCTGACGGTAATCCTCATCGTCGGTCTTGGTTTTACTGTTATCACAGGAATTGGAAAATCTAAGACCGGTGCGATGAAGAACATCAAACTTGGTCTGGATCTTGCCGGTGGTGTCAGCATCACTTATCAGGTAAAAGATAAGAATCCGACCAAAGAAGAGATGAGCGATACGATCTACAAACTGCAAAAGCGTGTAGAACAGTACAGTACAGAAGCAAGTGTATACCAGGAGGGAGACGACCGAATCAATATCGAGATTCCTGGTGTTACAGATGCCAATAAGATTCTGGATGAACTTGGAAAACCAGGTTCCCTTTCTTTCCAAACAGCAGATGGTGAGACGGTCCTTACAGGAACCGATGTAAAGAGCGCATCTGCAAAGAGTGGTCAGGATGATATGGGGAATAAAGAATACTCCGTAGAACTGAACCTGACAAAATCAGGAACAAAGAAATTTGCTACAGCAACACAGAACAATATCGGAAAACAGATTGCGATCATTTATGACGGTGAGACCATCTCCAGTCCGGTTGTCCAGTCTGCGATCACAGGCGGACAGGCTTATATTACCGGAGACTTTACATACGAAGAAGCTGATAATCTGGCATCAACGATCCGTATCGGTGGACTGAAACTGGAACTGGAAGAATTACGTTCGAATGTAGTCGGAGCACAACTTGGAGAGCAGGCACTTAGCACAAGTCTGAAGGCGGGAGTGATCGGTCTGATCCTGGTATTCCTGTTTATGATTCTGGTATACAGGCTTCCGGGACTGGCATCCAGTCTTGCACTGCTGATCTATACAGAGATTGTACTGGTGATCCTGAATGCATTTGATGTAACCTTAACCCTTCCGGGTATTGCAGGTATCATTTTAAGTATTGGTATGGCGG